>Ga0154857_1088_pt1 | contig 17976 bp, 12 predicted proteins | sample Rifle2008BG19ft_FD_105829 | JGI IMG/M metagenome (GOLD analysis project Ga0154857, IMG submission 105829) | Candidatus Atribacteria bacterium RBG_19FT_COMBO_35_14
AAAAAATTTTAGTGCTGAAGAAATGGGTGAGGATTTGATATTGCTTCCAGTTCCCAAATATATAGCTTTAGGGAATATCATAGATTTAAATTCACCTGTTGGACAATTCATTTTGGTTATAGGAATTTTTATCATCTTATTAAAGATAAAAAATATAATACAAAAATCTTAATAATTTGCCAAAAGCAGTAGATAGGTAAATTTGTGAAGCTTGAACCCTGAGGATCATCTTTGTAAAAAATATGTAGGCCGGATACTGTCTTAAAAATTAAACCCAACTCTACTGAAAAAAATATTTAGTTTTAATTCGTCAGGGAACGGCTTTACTTGCTCAATAATCCGATAAATATTTCTATCTTTTTTGAATGGTTTTAATTATAATAACATTATTGTGGTAAAATATTTTTTAGTTTCATTACTTGTACAAAAAGTTCTAAACGTTTCCAATAGGGGGAGCTTACTAATTCCAAGCCCTTTGGCAATCAAGCTGAAGGGCTTTTTATTTTAAAATATTTTACGAAAAAAGAAGGATTTTTGAGAAGTTTATCGTATAAGTAAATTAATATAGGCTTAGCTTATCCGGGCAAGGAGGAATTATGATTAATCTCTTTAAGCAAGAATTAGGCGAGATATATTATTTTTTTAAAAATAATTATAAAGAAGCAGTTATCTTGTGCATGTCGACGCTTTTTCTTGTTCTGGCAATTTGTCGACCAATAGGGTCATCTTTGGTAGTAAACTATACAGTATATTATTTGATTCTCCCGGTTTTCACTATTTTATTTATCCTGAGGGAGAATCCTCTTGATTTTGGACTCCGAATAGGAGATTACAAGTTATGGGGTTTTTACGTAGCCATAACGGTTCTTATTGCTATCCCGGTATTGTATATCGGTTCTCTTTTTTCTTCTGTAGATCAGTATTATACTAAGCCTTTTGATTACTACAGTTTCTTTACTGAAATGGTTCCGCTTCTTTTTGTCTGGGAATATATACTTCGCGGTTTTCTACTGTTCGGACTTAAGGAAAGATTTAAAGAAGCAAGCATCCTTATACAAATGGTTCCCTTTGTGCTTCTTCATATTGGAAAGCCGGAGATAGAGATACTAATGTGTATTCCGATGGGATTGTGGTTCGGATATATTGCCTATCGAGGAAAATCCTTCTGGCCTGCTTTCATTACTCATACTTTCATCAACTTCACCCTTAAATACTTTGTAAATTTTTAGTAGGCAATTTGCGGATTGCTCAATGTAGTATATTGGAAATTTTAATTTTATCCTCAAATTTATAGATGTTTCGCATATCTTGGATAATTTGTTCCAACTAATTTTTGCCCGAGGAGAAAAAACCTAGTCTTTTTATTTAAGCGCTAATAGGTTTATTATTTTTTTTCTAAAAAGAAGGATTTTTAAAGATATTGTCGAATGATTAAATAGGATAAAAAGGAACATATTTATAAAATAATTTTAATTTAGACCCTAATTTTTCATAAGGTAGGATACAAAATTAGTTTATATCAAGCCGTGAAAAAAATGATATATAAAAAAAAGTTGCTTCAATTTGGGGCGGGGAATATTGGAAGATCATTTATTGGACAGCTATTTTCCCGTTCTGGATATGAAGTTGTTTTTATTGATATCAATAAAGAATTGGTAAAGGAACTCAACAAAAAGAGAGCATATAAGTTAGTAATAAAAAGGAATGAATTTCCTGACGAAATTATTTTGATAGATAATGTTCGAGCTATAGATGGTTATGATAAAGAGGCAGTTATTCGGGAAATAGTAGATACGGATATCCTGGCTACCGCAGTAGGAAAATATACCTTGCCCCAAATTGTTTCGGTAATTGCTCAAGGACTTCAATTGAGAGAGGAAAAAAGAGGGAAAAATCCTTTAGATATTATTATTGCCGAGAATTTCAGGAATGTAGCTGATTATTTAAGAAAGGAATTAAAAAGCTTACTTCCCTTAGAATATCCTTTCGAGGGACTGGTTGGATTAATAGAATCGAGCATAGGGAAAATGGTTCCTCTAATGAAAGAGGAGGATAAGAAAAAGGATTTGTTGTGGGTATTTGCTGAGCCTTATAATACTCTTATTGTGGATAAAAAAGGGTTTAAGAATCCTATTCCTCAGATTAGAGATCTTTGGGCTGTTGAAAATATCAAGGCCTATGTAGATAGAAAACTCTTTATCCACAATTTAGGTCATTCTTCAGCAGCTTATTTGGGATATCAATATAATTCAAAAATGACTTTTATATATGAAGCATTAGAGGTGCCAGAAATTTATAAAATTGTTAGAGAAGGTATGAAACAATCAGCAGTAGCTTTGAATGAGGCCTACCCTAAGGACCTTGCTCTACCAGATTTACAAAACCATATTGATGATCTACTTTTTAGATTTCAAAATAAATCATTAGAAGATACTATTTTCCGGGTAGGTAGAGATTTGTATCGTAAGTTAGATAAAAATGAAAGACTAATAGGACCAATGCTTTTGGCTCAAAGACAAGGCACCCCTTATAATAAGATCAAAGGAACATTTTATGCTGCTTTAGATTTTAAGGCAAAAGACCAGAAAGGGGAAATGTATCCCCTCGATAAAATATTTTTCCAGCGAGAATATCCAAGAGGATTAAAACATATATTAAAAAGTGTGTGTCATCTATTCAGCCATCAGGATGAGGAAGTAAAAGTTAGGGAAGAAATTGAAAAAGGGATCTAATTTAATAAAAATATTCTTTTATTTTTAAAATAGGAGATTTTATGAATATAGTTGTTGCAGGTCATATCTGTTTAGATATTATTCCAGATTGGAGGATAGGGAGTATTAAGACTATTATTCCCGGACATATTCTGGAAATGTCAGGATTAAAATTATCCACCGGTGGAGCAGTAGCTAATACAGGAATAGCTCTTAAAAAGTTAGGCATTAGCACTGCCTTATTGGGAAAAGTTGGAGCAGATGCCTTTGGGAAGGTTATTTTAGAGATTTTAAAGAAAGAAGATAAAACTTTAGCAGAAAATATGATTATTAGCGGAAACGAGGTTTCTTCTTATACTATTGTTTTAAACCCGCCAGATACTGATCGGATCTTTTTACATTACCCTGGACCCAATCATACCTTTACTGCGAATGATATTCCTTATGAAAATATAAAAAGCAGCCGCATATTTCATTTTGGATATCCTCCCTTAATGCAAAAATTTTATGAGAACGATGGAAAAGAATTGGTAAAAATGTTTCAAAGGATTAAAAAGATGAAAATAATAACCAGTTTGGATATGGCTATGCCTGACCCTGAATCTCCTGCTGGCAGAGTGGATTGGTTTAAATTCTTTAAAAATGTTTTACCTCTGGTGGATATTTTTATGCCCAGTATTGATGAACTGTTATATATGCTAAGACCAGAGAAGTATAATAAAATTTATGAAAAGCGAGAGAGATTTGATATGGTATTATTAAATCAATTAGCTGGGCAATTGATTGATTATGGGACGAAGGTAGTGGCAATAAAGTTAGGTGACCAGGGTTTGTATTTGAGGACACACCAGACAGAAAAAAGTAATTTATCGAGAATAATTAGCCCCAGCCAGTGGAATTATCGTCAGCTTTTATCTCCTTGCTTTGCTACGGAGGTTAAAGGAACTACAGGGACCGGAGATGCTACTATTGCCGGATTTTTAGCTCAACTTTTAGAGGGAGGAGAACCAGAAAAGTGCATTACCTTGGCTACTGCTATAGGTGCCTGTTGTGTAGAAGCGGTTGATGCTACTGAAGGGATTCGACCTTTACCTGAAGTAATAAAGAGAGTAACTTCTGGGTGGGAGCGTTTGCCACTTTCTATCTCGATAGACAATTGGGAATATGATTATCAATATAAAATCTGGAAGGGTCCTAAAGACCAGGTTGTATGATTATTTTTTAATTTAAAAAATGATGAGAATAAAGAAGGGAGAAAAATGAGAGAAGAAGAAAAAGAAAAAATAAAGGCAACGGCACTTGAATATTTTCAAAAAGCAGGCATTGTTCTTTCTTCGCAGGAGAAAGAAAATATGGAAATTGCTGATCTTGGTCTGAATGATTTTGAAAGAACCGGTCTTGTTCTAATAGTATATGTAAATAACTCAAGGTATTGTGCGAAAGAAATGGTTTTATTTCCTGGTCAAACTTGCCCTGAACATCGCCACCCTGATCATGATGGTGTTGATGGAAAACAGGAAACGTTCCGTTGTAGATATGGTAAGGTCTATCTCTATATAGAAGGAGAAAAAACCGAAAATCCGAAGACTCATCCCCCAATAGGAGATGAAGAATATTATTCAGTTTATCATGAGATTATCTTATTGCCTGGTGATCAGTATACCATTGCCAAAAATACATTACATTGGTTTCAAGCAGGCGAGGAAGAAGCGGTTATTTCAGAATTTTCTTCTCCAAGTGATGATATAAGTGATGTTTTTACTGATCTACGCATCAAAAGAGCATCTTAAATAATTGAGTTTTTTTATACTTTAAGATTTTGGGGTTTATCCTGAGGAAGCAATGTTAAAAATTGGATATAAAGTATTATCATGTAAGCGAGTTGGAAAAATTTTAGATTATATGTCATCAGATTTTTTATTGATTATATGTCGAAGAAGTTGAATTTGTTTGATAAATAAAATTTACAAATAACATTGACAAATAATAATAATTAAGATAAAATATTTAGTAAGTACAATTTACTAACTAATATTAAGGAGCTGCTATGTTAATTTCAAAACCAGTAGGTACACGAGTAAAAAATATTATTACCCTGCTTCACCTTCTATTAAAAGATGATGGTATCTCCCGCGTAGAGTTATCTCGTATAACTGGTTTAACCAAGACCACTATTTCTGCTGTCATTAAAAAGTTAAAAGATTCTGGCATTGTCGAAGAGTCAAATCAAATTTCAACTGGTAATATCGGAAAATCTCCCATTCCTCTCCATATTAGGGCAGATGCCGTTTATACAATAGGAGTACATCTTAGCAGGCAAAGGGTGGAAGCATTATTAATGGATACACGGATGAATATTATTACTTCCAATACTGGAGAAGACTATACCAGGTTTGGTCCGGAAGGAATTATTGATAGTTTATTTATTAATATTAATAAAATAATGGAATATGCGAAAAAAAAAGAGATTGATCTTGGAGCGATTGGTATTGGTGTACCTGGACCTTTGGATGCCCAAACTGGTGTAGTAAAACAACCGCCAAAACTTAAAGGATGGGAAGATGTTCCTTTGGGAAGTATTGTACAAAAAGAATACGGAATTCCTGTCTGGATAGAAAATGATGCCAATGTCTGCGCTTTAGCAGAGAAGTGGCTGGGGAGTGGAAGAAATATACATAATTTTATCTGTATACTTATAAATGAAGGCATAGGGGCGGGAGTTATTATTAATGATGAACTTTATCAGGGAACTTATGATTTTGTAGGAGAAATCGGACATTTTTTATGTTATGAACAAGGGAAATTTCAATATCTGGAAGATATTGCCGGAGCAGATGTCTTACTACATTTGGCTAATTCTCAGGGCTTATCGGTAAAAAGTTTAGAAAAAATGGCTGAATTACTTCAACAAGATAATCAGATTGCTAATTCAATTGTAAAAAAGGTAGCAACCTGGATAGGTTCCGCTATTGTTAATGCTATTCATATGATTGGACCTCAGACCGTATTTATTGGAGGGGAAATGGCCGTCTTAGGAGAGCCTTTAATTCAACCTATTAGGGGAATAGTAGCTAATTATTTATTTGGAGGGCAAGTGGTAAATATTAAATTTTCCAGCATCTCATCTGATGCAGTAACCAGTGGCGCGGGAATTTACGCAATGATCCACTGGTTAGAAAAAAAGAGTTCAGAAATTTAAAATTATCTAACAATCGTAAAAATTAATAGTTTTTTAAGAACATTTCTTATATCCAGGCAAAACAAGAAGAAGTTGGTCGAGCTAATTTGGCATCGAGTGGAGATTACAAAATTTAAGGAGGTGAAATTGAAGGGGGGAAAATAGTTAATAATTTACTATCTTGTTTTCAAAAATGTTTTCGAAACTGTATTGAAGGAAGTAAATTTATTAAGGAGGAAAAAAATGAAGAAGATTGTTATTACTATACTGTTAATCTGTTTAGTTTTATCTTTTGTGTCTATGACATGTGCAGCTGCATTGAAATTTGCCTTTATGCCTGGCATTGCTGATCCCTTCTACTTTACTATGGAGAAAGGTGCCAAAGCCAAAGCAGCAGAATTAGGAGTAGAATTAATTGTTGGAGAATATCCTAAAGCATGGGGACCTGAATATCAAGTACCGATATTGAAAGCTTTAGTTGCGAGAGGGGATATTGATTTACTCTTTACTGCTCCTACTTCTACCGAAGCCTTAATCCCTGTTCTGAAAGAAATTTATGATAGTGGTATTCCAGTTATTACTGTCGATACCTATCTTGGTGATGGAGATTATAGTAAACCCAGTAATTATAATTTCCCTCTTTCTTATATAGGAACGGATAATTTCTTAGGTGGTCAGGTAGTTGCTGGACAATTAGCACTCTTGCTCGGTGGAAAAGGGAAAGTATTTTTAGAAAATACTAACCCAGATGTATCCAGTGTAATGGATAGAGAATTAGGTTTTCGAGCGGGATTAAAAATATTCCCCGACATGGAGTTAGTAGGAGTAGAGTATTGCCTTGATGTCCAGGAAACGGCTGTTGCTCAGGTTAGTGCTGCTTTACAGAAAAATCCTGATCTAGATGGTGTATTTGGAGTAAATGTATTTAGTGCTCAAGGAGCATATCAGGCTGTGGTTAGTGCTGGATTGGAAGGCGGGGTTAAAATTGCCACCTGGGATGCAACGGAAACCTTAATTGAAGCTTTAAAAAGAAAAGAGCTGGATTTGATTTTAGCTCAAATGCCTGGAGAAATGGGATCTTTGTGTGTAGAATGGGGTTTCAAGTATCTTACTGAAGGAGCAGAAATTCCAAGGAAAGTAATTCCCGGTTTCTTTGTTTTCACTCAGGAAAATGTAAATGATCCCGACTCACAGAAATATATTTACAAGTAAAGTTTTATCAAGAGCTTGAATATTTTGTAGCATGAAATTGATGACAGGGGGTATTTATTTTACTCCCTGTCATCAATTTATATTTTCATCCTAAAAAGGTATGGTTATGGCTGAATCAAATAATGATTCTTTATTTAATTTAAATAAAATTGGCGAAAGTAAAACGTTAGGTTTTTTAGGTAAAAATTGGGCATTTCTTTTTCTTGTAATAATGCTAATACTATTTAGTTTTTTGGGAAAGAATTTTTTTAGCCTGAACAATTTTAATAACATTATCCTGGGAATAAGTTCTCTGCTTTTATTAGCAAGTGGAGAGGCCTTTGTGATTATTAGTGGAGGAATTGATCTTTCCATTGGTTTTGTTATGGGTTTTGTCTGTGTAACTTCATCTATTATTATGCGAGATTTAAACGCAGCAGGTTATTCACCATTTTTTTCTATATTAACTGGTTCATTGGCCGGACTTTTATTAGGACTAATTCCTGGAATTATTAATGGATATTTAGTGGCTAAATTAAGAGTGCCGCCCTTTATTGCCACTCTTGGTATGTGGGGAATCGCTAACGGCTTAGCCTGGAGACTTTCCGAAGGATTCCCTATTGGTTTTTTACCTTTACAGGTAAGAGACATTGGTAATGCCTATATTGCATATTTTTCTCCTAAAAAGGGTTTTTCCTTTTTTATCAAACCTGAGCTGACTGAAAGGAAAGACATATTAAGCTTATTAAAAATTATTCCTATACCTATTTTATGGATAACTTTTGTTCTGGTTATATTTGCTTTTATTTTATCCCGTACCAAATTTGGTCAGCATACCTATGCTATTGGCGGAAAAGTGGATGCAGCTATAAGGGCAGGTATTAATGTTCCCTTACATTTGATTAAAATTTATGTTATTTCATCGTTTTTTGCTGCCACTGCTGGTGTATTATTAGTTTTTAAATTGAATATGGGTGTTCATACCCAATATACTTCCAGTTATGAACTTTTTGCCATTGCTGCAGTGGTGATAGGTGGAGCAAGTCTTACGGGTGGCAAGGGGACGATTTGGGGTACTGTTATTGGTGTATTGTTAATCGGAACTTTAGATAATGGCTTGATGATGATGGGATTACCCATTTTTTATCGATATATTGCTACCGGGTGTATTTTAATTATTGCTGTTTTAATCGATCAGTTCTTTCCAGAGTTGGTGTATAAGGAATGATAAATTACCATAAAGCAAAAAAAGTAGGGATTAGTATTCTCAGAAAGTGGATTTTTATATTTTTAGTTGGAGAAATACTTTTTTTTAGTATAGTGGGGACAAATTATTTTAGTTTAAACAATATACAAAATATTCTAGTAGCCTCAACAATTGTTCTTTTACTGGCTACAGGACAAACCTTTGTTATTATTACTGGAGGTATTGACTTATCAGTTGGGTTTATGGTTGGATTTAGCTCGGTAGTATGCGCAAAAACAATGGTTAGTTTGGAGGCAGCAGGGTTTTCCCAACTTTTAGCCATAACCATAGGTATATTAACGGCTCTTTTATCAGGACTAATTCCTGGATTTATTAATGGTTTTTTGGTGGCAAAATTAAGAGTACCTTCCTTTATTGCAACTTTTGGAATGTATGGCATTGCTTATGGATTTGCAGAGATTCTCTGTAATAACGTACCTGTTCATAATTTGCCTACTTCTTTAGGGTCACTGGGACATGGTTATTTGTTTTACTGGTTACCGGGGAAAATATTTAATTTTTTAAGTAAACCAGAAAACCTTATCAGAGAAGAACTAAAAAATTTAGTATCAATTATTCCTAATGTAACAGTAATTACTTTTATTTTTATTGGTATTTTTGCCTTTATATTAGCTAAAACTAAATTTGGGCAGCATACTTATGCCATTGGTGGAAATATAAATGCAGCGGAGAGAGCGGGAGTTAATGTAAAAGTCCATTTAATTAAGGTGTATATGATATCTTCATTTTTTGCCTCTCTTGCTGGAGTTATGTATGTATTACAATTTATTACTGGTCGAGCTCCGGCAGGTAGTGCTCGTTTAATAGATGCTGTGGTGGCAGTAGTTATTGGTGGAGCTAGTTTAAGTGGCGGTAAGGGCACAGTAATGGGCACGGTTATCGGTGCCATAATTATCGGCGCCCTAGAAACAGGTTTGGTCAATTTAAGCGTTCCTACTTATAATTTGCATATTGCCGTTGGTTGTATACTTATTTTTGCGGTGTTAATTGATCAATTTTCACCTGAATTAATACAAAACGAAGGGGAGATTTAATAAGGAGGTTGTAATGGAACCTTTATTAGAAGTAAAAAATATTACAAAACGGTTCGGTGGTTTAACTGCAGTTGATGATGTAAGTTTACAAATTTATCCAGGAGAAGTTATTGGTATTTTAGGTGATAATGGAGCAGGTAAATCTACTTTAATTAAAGTAATTTCTGGCGTGCATCACGCTGAAGCGGGTCAGATATTTTTTAAAGGCCAAAGGATAAAAATTAATAGTACGATGGAAGCATTAAGAATCGGGATAGAAACTATTTATCAAGATTTAGCTTTGGCTGAAAATATGGATGTTTATTCTAATATCTTTTTAGGTCGAGAAAAATTAAGGAAATTTTTGGGTTTGGTAGATGTGCTGGACCATGAATATATGCAGAGCGAATCTAAAAAAGTATTAAAACGCTTGGAAATCGAGATCCCGTCTTTAAAAAATAAAATCAGGAACCTTTCTGGAGGACAAAGACAGGCGGTTGCTATCTCGCGCTCTATTTATTGGAATGCAAAATTATTAATTATGGATGAACCTACAGCTGCTTTAGGTGTGCCTGAACAGAAAAAAGTGTTAAATCTTGTTAAAACTTTAAGTTCTCAGGGAGTATCCATTATTATTATTAGTCATCAGCTTCATGATGTATTTGCAGTTGCTACAAGGTTGATAATTATGCGTAGAGCTCAAAAAGTTGCAGAAAGAATTACAAAAAAGACCAGTGCCGATGAAGTAGTTAGTTTAATCGTGGGTTCCTTGCCTGGAGATTATAATTAAAAGATTAGGAAAAGAAATAGAGGTGCATTAAGAAGTAGAAAGAACACTGGTGTTAATAAAGCCTGATGCATTTAAAAGAGACCTGGTTGGGGGAATTATTTCGTGATTTGAAAGGGTGGGACTAAGTCTGGCCGCAGTTTTCTAGTTATTATAAATTTTATTAATTTTAACCGGATGGTTTTTTAAAGTGGATAAAATTATCACTAAAAAAATATATAAAAAAATATTTAAAAGGATTTTAACTTCAGATATTTTAGGTAGTATCTCTTTAGATAAAGAGTTTGTTAGAAAATATGTTGAAGATCCTCTATTTTTAAAACAATTATCATCTATGGTAAAAAAGAAAGATTATAGCTGTCAGGCAGTATATCTTTTATGTCAGCATATCCTTGTCGATATAGACAAAAAACATAATTCTACTCATTGGCTTTATCAGGTATTTCAGTTCGCCCTCTCTAAATCTTTCCCTGAAGCGGCAGCTCTATCCGTTAAAGATATTTCCGATAATTGCCGAAAAACTTTCTTACTTTATTTAGAATTTTTAAGAGTAATTTCGAAGTTTCAAAAGTCGTCCGGTGATCCTGCTTTTCACGGCAAATATCCCCTTAATTTTTTAACTTCTGAAGAAAGAAACAAACTGGAGAATCCTGCTGAATATAAAAGATTTTTAAAAGCATTTAGCGACGAGTATATTTATGAGATGATGAAATTAAGCCAGGAAGTTTTAAAGTTCAATACTCTTGACCATATATGCGGGGTAAATTGGATTGCTTTGTTTATCGGCAGGCAGTTATATAATCTGGGTCTTCCTGTTGATTTGGGGAGGATTTCCGGAGCAGCAGCAGGACATGATATCGGAAAATATGGATGCAAGGATATCGAGGTAGAAAGGACTCCCTATTTACATTATCACTATACTGATATGTGGTTTGAAAAACATAATATCCCCTATGTCGGACATATTGCAGTTAATCATTCTGTTTGGGATTTAGAATTAGAAAATTTACCCTTAGAATCACTTATATTAATTTATTCTGATTTTCGGGTTAAAAATATGAATAACGGTCTTAAAGAGGAGATGAGGATCTTTAGTTTAAAAGATTCTTTTCAAGTAATTTTAGGGAAACTGGATAATATTGATAAGAAAAAAAGAAAAAGATATTGCCGGGTTTATGAGAAATTAAAAGACTTTGAAGATTATATGATAAACTTAGGGGTAAATGTAGATGCAGAGAATAAAGAGATAAGTTCTTGTAAAAAAGATAGTAAACCGTATTATCCTCTTATGCATGGTCAAGAAGTTATCCAAAATATAATATTTCTTTCCATAGAACATAATATAGATTTAATGCACGAGCTTCGAGATGAATCTTCTCTTAATTCGCTTTTAGAATTAGCCCGGAGCGAAAAAGATTGGAACAACCTACGGGAATATCTACAAATATTTAATGAATATTCCACCTATTTAACTCAAAAACAGAAGATGATTACCTTGAGATATTTATACGAGCAATTAACTCATCCGGAAGATGAAATAAGAAGGAGAAGTGCAAAGCTTATCGGTTTATTGATTGCCAGCTTTGACGAAAATTACCGCAAAGAGATTCCTCAGAATGTTATCCTAAAACCTCCCGCGATTACCAGTGTTAATTTATTGGAAAGGTATTTAAAATATTTTTTACAGCCAGACCATAAAAAGATTGCTCTTCATCAATCTCGAATTATTAATAGCACTGAGGATATGATTTCTTCTCTTTTTTCTAACTGCCGCAATAATCATCAGGTAAGCAATTATAGAAAAAGTATTTTAAATCACTATAAAAAAGAACAGTATACCGAAGAAGAAATTCAACTGTGTTTGATAAAAACTGCCAAACATATATCGATCTGTTCAGAGGAAAAATCTGTAAAGGTATTATTTGATTATATTATAAAGACATTACAGAAAGATAATCACAATCTTAGACTTACTGCTTTAGAGGTAGTCTATGATTTAATACCCCAAATTGATAAAAAATATAGATTTATAAATAATTTAAGAAAATTATTTGCTCGTAATATTTCTGCCTCAGTGTTCCCTGCTGAAAACTATTTAAATATGAAGATAGTTGAATTATTGGGTTTGGATGAAGACATTGTAAAGAAGTACATCGAATTTTATCGAAGAGATATAGAAAAGATACAGTATATATTTCTAAGCAACCTTAAAACTTCGACCAGTGGAATAATCAAAAAAATTCAGATAGAACTTTTATTAGAACATACCTTAAAGAGCAAGCAGGAAGAAATCTATACCGCTTTGCATTTTTGTAATATTTTAAAAGTTAGCGGCATAGAAGATATTAGAAATTTGGCTGGTAATGCCCTGGTAAATTTAATGCCTTCCTTATCTTTTCAACAGAGGAACGATATAGCCATTGAATTGCTACGAGCTTTAGAAATGGAAGATTATCAATTTACTAAATATATTCCTTACTATCTGGGTCAATTAATACTCTATCTTACACCTAATGAGTTAGAGGAAGTTGTTGATGATTTAATAGAAAAAATCAAACAGTCAGATCCTAAATTAAGCTCATTAATGCTCATGACCGTGGGTATCGCCATCGTTAATTATCCTAAATACCGAGAAAGATTTTCAGAAAAAGAGAAATCGTTCGAAAACAGACTTAGCAAGATGATAGGTATCCTTTTAAATGGTTTTGTACACTATAATTTAAAGGTTAAACAGGCTGCATTTAGAGTTATCGGCAAGGAAATATTTGGCTCAAAACATCTTAGCTTGGAAGAAAAAAACTATATATTCCAACTTATTGCTAAAAAAATTCTTACTCTGTTAACTCCCGCAACTAAAGAAGGTCTGATGTTTTTAATAAATTGTATCGGACTTAATTATATGTATAAATTTATCTCTGATTATAGTTTTTTCAAAGGGAGCATAAATCTTGAAACCCCAGGTAAAATAGCTTTCTTTCCGGGAGCTTTTGACCCATTTTCTTTAAGCCACAAAGAGATTGTAAAAGCAATAGAAGAACTCGGATTTGAAATATATTTAGCAGTTGATGAATTTTCCTGGTCCAAAAGGACTCAGCCACACCTCTTCAGAAAGAATATAATAAATATTTCTATTGCCGATGAACTTAATGTATATTTATATCCTGAAGATTTACCGGTTAATATTGCCAATCCAGATGATTTAAAGACTTTAAGGGAAAATTTCCCCTTTTCCGAGGTTTACATTGTAGTAGGCAGTGATGTGATATTAAATGCCTCTGCTTACCAAAAAAATAAGAGAAAAAATTCCATACATACTTTTTCTCATATTATTTTTGATAGAAAGACCCCACATATTGTAGATGAGAAAGAAGAAGAGATTCAAGAAGCTATTAAAGAAATAAAGGGAAAGACGATAAGACTTAACCTTACACCTGGTTATGAAGAAATAAGTTCAACTCAGATAAGAAATAATATAGATGAAAATAGGGACATTTTCAGACTTATCGACCCTTTAGCCCAGAAATATATTTACGAAAACAGTTTATATCAAAGAGAACCACAATACAAGCGTGTAATACAAACTATCTCTATCGACGTGCAGGTAATTGAAGATATTACCCCGGATTTAATAAAAGAACTTTGCCCGAAAGTACTTTCTAAATATAATCAAAACAAAGCATCTAAAAAATTACTTGAGTTTACTCGTAAATTAAACCCGAGAATTCTACTATTACGTGATATTCGCCATAATGGAAGGATATTGGGTTTTTCAGCCTTTCATTGGGTTCGTTCAAACATTCTTTTCCAGGAGTTTAAGGACAACTTGATATCTGAGTATATCCGGGAGAATGCAGTTGGCCGCACCATAGTAATTGATGGTATTTTTACCATAAGTGATAGGGAAAATAGATCAGGACTTGAAAACCTTGAGCAGGTTATTCTTACCGAAACCCTTTCTTTTTGTATAGAGAAAGATTACAATTATACAATATTTAGGAATATATTAAATGATTATCCCTTAACTTCATTAAACGAGAATTTGGAACTCATGGGATTTTATCGCTTACCTTTCAACGATAAAGATAATCCGGTATTTATAGTGGATATGAGCAAACCCTGTATAGTCAATCTGGATACCGAGGCAATTATAAAAGAACCATTCTGCCAAAATTTATACATTAAAAAATCAGTTATGATATCTCGTAAACGATTATTAAAATCGTTTACTACTTTTTATCCCGGGAATGTTGTTTTACCATTTAATATAGATTTAATCAATCAAACTATTGTGAAGAAAATTTGCAATATAAATGATGTTTCGACAACGCCGTTAATCCCTCGAGCTTTAGGAAAGTCAATGTGTGTACCCTTTGGAAAGATACTACATAAGATGGTAGTACCTAACACGGTAACTAAATCTCTCCATACGGAAAAAATATTTGCTTCTGATATGAAAGATTTTGAAATTGATGCCTTCACTCATTATATGAGTTTAGAAAACCAGGTTAAAATAATTCGTTCATTTGATATGCCCGTAATTCTTATTGATGACTATTTACATAAGGGTTATAGAATAAAGACCCTTGAGCCCCTATTTAAAAAATATGACATTAAAATTAAAAAAATAATTGTGGGAGCACTATCTGGTAGTGGAAAAGAGATAGCAACCATATTAAATAGAGATGTTGATTGTGCCCATTTTATTCCCAATCTTAGATTATGGTTTAATGAGAGTGAATTGTTTCCCTTTATTGGCGGAGACGCATTAAGGAGAAAAATAAGGACCCAGGGAAACTTAGTACGATCTATCAATCAGATATTACCCTACACTCACCCTTCCTTTATTAAAAATGTATCTGCAAAAACCATTTATAATTTTTCCGAAGTTTGTGTTGAAAATGCTTTAACTATATTAGAAGCTCTGGAAAACGAATACCAGGTAATTCAACAAAGAAAATTGACTCTTGACCATTTAGGAGAAGTAATTATTTATCCCCGATATCCTGACCAGGGGGAAGATATGGAGTATAATTTAAATCTTAGTCCTTCTCATTATTTAGGAAATAGCCTTGAACTTTTACGACGAACCAAAGAAATAGCAGACATAAGAAGGTAAAGCGGGAAGAAAACAGTAATAAGTGATGAGTAATGTGTAATAAGTAATGAGTTTTGAGTTGCAAGTTGCGGGTTTTGGAAAAAGCAGGGGCACGATGTATCGTGCCCAAAGCAGGTATCTCCTATCTCGCGAATCGTATCTTGCAAAGAAGAAGTCAGGAGCCAGAATTCAGGAGTCAGAAGATTATTAGTGGAGGGTGTTTTGGAGGCAGGATAAATATAAAAATACATAATTATTATTTCCTCTCCCCTGGAGGGAGAGGATTAGGGTGAGGGGGAAAAATTAAAGATGTTCTTTTATAAGCTAAAAGGTAAAATCCTAATTTCCCAATCGGAATACACTGAATTAAATAGAATACCCGAAAACGAAGCTAAAGAGAGCAAAGAAATAATTTATGTACTTAACCGGATAAACCCCTTAAAATCCAGAAGATATTTTAGTATTACCGATCCATCTCTAATTTTTTTAAAAGACGAGGGTATCAACCTGTTGCAAAAATCCAGGAAGATTGATTATGATTTACCTTTATGGCTTAATGAAAGAATAAAAGAAAAAAAAGTGAGTTCACTTAATACCGAATATCCTGACTGGCAAGATGTGTTAACTTATAAATTTCCTTCCCGGTGGAAAGTTAATATTGTAGGATTGGGTGATGTAGGAGGGTTTCTCCTTACTGGTTTGAGGTTACTGGCAGGAAATTGTGTTGAATCTATCGGAATATATGATAAAAATATAAACGCGATAAAAAGATGGGAATTAGAGGCAAATCAGATATTTTGTCCTTTTACTGCTCAGAAATTTCCTGAAGTTTACCATTTAAAAGAAGAGAATATTTTTGATTGTGACATGTTTGTATTTTGTGCAACTGTAGGAGTTCCTTCTTTGGAAGAAGAACATGAAGATGTGAGAATGAAGCAGTTCAAAGGAAATTCTAAGATAATTTCTGATTATGCCCGAAAAGCCCGGGAAAAATCGTTTAATGGGATATTTGCAATTATCTCAGACCCGGTAGACTTATTGTGCAAAGTTGTTTTTCTGGCCGGTAATAAAAATAACAGCGGAAAGTTTGATTTTAAAGGATTGGCAGCAGACCAGATAAGAGGGTATGGATTAGGCGTGATGCATGCCCGGGCAGTCTATTATTCAAAACAAAAAATTGAAACTGCTGAATATAATCGAGAAGGCAGGGCCTTTGGTCCTCATGGCCAGGGCTTGGTAATTGTCAACAGCTTAAAAAAATATGACGAAGGTCTTTCAGAGATGCTTACCGATCAGACCGTAAAAGCAAACTTAGAAGTGAGGAAGACCGATTTTAAACCTTATGCAGCCCCAGCCTTATCTTCCGGGAGCTATCCTCTTATTGCCACCATGAACGGAAAATGGCATTATAGTGCAACCTTTATGGGAGGGGTATTTATGGGAGCGAAAAATAGATTACTTAAATCAGGAACTGAAATTGAAAGATTAGATCTTCCTGCCATTTTGGTAGAAAAAATTAAAGCCAGTTATAAAGGGCTGGGCAATATTTTATGAAAACTGTTTATTTAATTATACCCGGGATAATATCAAATAGAAATTAAAAAATAAAAGAAAATAGATGGTTTAATAGGATGCAGAAAAGAGATATTAAAAATTTTACCTTAAATGAACTTCAAGAAGAGGTTAAAGATATAGGAGCGGAAAAATATAGAGCAGTTCAATTATTTGATTTTCTTTACAAAAAAGGCATGGAAGACTTCAAGGATATGCTAAGTCTTCCGTCATCATTTAGAGATTTACTTCAAAAATATTTTTACATAAGTAAGATAGGGTTGGAAAATTTAGTTAAATCAAAAGACCAAACCGAAAAATATTTATTTAAGTTAGAAGATGGAAATTTAATAGAAAGTGTTCTTATATTTTCTATTAAAAGAGTGACTGAATGTATATCTTCCCAAATTGGTTGTAAATATAACTGTTTGTTTTGTGAAAGCGGTAAGAAAGGTTTTACCCGAGACCTTACAGTTAGCGAGATTTTAAACCAAGTTTTATTTGTAAAGAAAAGGATTGGATCTATTCTGAATAATATTGTATTTATGGGTATTGGTGAACCCTTGGATAATTATGGTAATGTGGCAAAAGCCATTTGTATATTGAATTCTAAAGATGCTTTCAATATTGGAGCAAGAAGGATTACCATTTCTACCTGTGGGGTGATACCGGCAATAAAAAGGTTACAAGAAAGAGGTTGGCAAATAGAGTTATCAGTTTCTCTGCATGCTCCGGAAAATAAATTAAGGTCTTATCTAATGCCGGTAAATAATATCTACCCCTTACCCGATCTAATAGAAACATGCAAGAATTATGCGGAAAAAACTAAAAGGCAAATTACTTTTGAATATATTTTAATTAAAGGAGTAAATGATTCACTAAATTATGCAGATAAATTAGCTAAACTGATTGGTGGATTTAATTCTAAAGTAAATTTAATTACCTTTAATCCTGCGCCCGATTCCGTACTGCAGGCACCCGGTATTTCTCAAGTCAAATCCTTTAAAAGTAAGCTGGCAGCCAGGGGAATTCCAACTACTATAAGAATATCAAAAGGTGATGATATCTCTGCTGCCTGTGGACAGCTGAAGAACCTGTATCTTAAATAAGCTAAAAGGGCGTATGCAATACGCCCTTACTTCTTTCTTTCAAACTTGAAACTTGTAACTTGCAACCATCGAAA
>Ga0154857_1097_pt5 | contig 17669 bp, 16 predicted proteins | sample Rifle2008BG19ft_FD_105829 | JGI IMG/M metagenome (GOLD analysis project Ga0154857, IMG submission 105829) | Candidatus Atribacteria bacterium RBG_19FT_COMBO_35_14
ACATATCTTCAATCCCTGGAATAAAGGGCGCCCTATAAGGCTGGTGAAGTCTATCCTCCATGGCCTCAGCCAACACTCCCCAATCTGAATTTTGCAAAGCATTAACTAAAAGCGCGGAACGGCTTAAATTAAATTTTGCCTCGGATAAAGCAATTTTCTGAGGCAAAATTTTCCTCATCTCACCTGTGTTTAAAGTAAATTCCGGTACCGCCAGTACAATTCGTAAATCAAGTGGGGTTTTTATCCTGGCCCACTTTATCTCCTCTTGGCCTGTTTTGTAAGCAAGGGTAAGTCCCCCGATTAGGGCAGGGACAATATTATCCATATGCCCTTCTAAAGAAAGAGCCAACTCAAGAATCTCCTGATTAGTTAAATCAATATTATAAAGTCTAACTGCCCCCACTATTCCCCCTATGATTGCTGATGCACTACTGCCCAATCCTCTGGCAAAAGGTATCTTATTGAGCACTTTTATTTTTAATCCCTTTTTGGAGATATCTTTATGAGTTTTTTTTAAAACCAGGTTTATAGATTTCCAAATTAGGGTTTCCTCTTTCTTTTTGGCCGAAAACTTTTCCGCCCCTTCTCCCTGGTATTGAATAACCAGGCCCTCCTCTATCTCTTCTATCTCCAGATTTAAATATAATTTTAAAGCCAAGCCCAGGCAGTCAAACCCCGGACCCAGGTTGGCAGTAGTCGCCGGAACTCTAATTTTTATCATAAAATTTTTCTCTCCTTTATTAGTCGTTAGTGAATAGTCGTTAGTCGTTATCAAGACAGTCGTTTTGCCTGTTTATAATGTCATTGCGAACCTGATTTATCAGGGCGCGGTAATCTCATCTAATAACTAAAAACCAGTTTTGTATTTTGTATTTAATGCTAACGACTATTCACTATTCACTAACGACTGGTTATATTTCCACCACCCTAATAACATTGCATATTTTTTCTACACACTCCAAGCGGGCAACTTCCTTAAGTGCTTCCTGAGCATTTCCTTCTTTGGCCTTGTGGGTTAAAAAGACAATATCCACTATCTCTCCTGGCTCGCCCTTCTGGATAACCGAAGCAAAACTAACCTTGTTTTTAGCAAAAGAACCGGCAATTTCCGCTAAAACTCCCGGCCGGTCTTTTACCCTGATCCTTAAATAATAAGAAGAATGGGTTTGCTTAAAATCTTTTACTTTTTTCTCCTCGAAATCTTTAAATTTACTATTATAATTATCATAATCTTTCACTATTTCCACTATATCGCTGACAATCATACTGCCGGCTGGCAGTGCTCCTGCTCCCAGGCCGGAAAAGATCAAATCCCCAAACCCTTCTCCATGAACCAAAATAGCATTATAAGCTCCGCCAATACTTGCCAAATCGTGCCCTTCCCGTATTAGGGCCGGGTGTACCCTGATATCTAATTCTTTGCCTCCGTTTTTAGCCAGGGCGAGTAATTTAATCTTATAACCTAATTCCCGGGCATATTCAATATCTGTCTTGGAAATATTTTTTATCCCCTCATAGTAGATATTGTTCGGGTTGATCTTTGCTTTAAAAGCAACAGCAGAGAGAATAAATATTTTATTCAGGGAATCAAATCCATTAATATCTTTATCGGGATCGACTTCTGCGAACCCTTTTTCTTGCGCTTCTTTTAAAGCATCTTCATAATCTCTATTTTCCTCGCTCATCTTGGTAAGGATATAATTGGTAGTGCCGTTTAAAATCCCCGCCATCTCTTTCAACGGATAAGAAGTAAGTGAACGGGAAAGTACCCCTATTATAGGAATAGCACTTGCCACGCTGGCCTCAAAGAGAAAATGCACTTTATTCTTCCGAGCCAGGTTCAATATTTCGTACCCCGCTTTGGCAACTACTTCTTTGTTAGCAGTAACTACATGCTTGCCTTTTTCTAAGGCTCTAACGATTAGGCTCCTTGCCGGCTCAAACCCTCCGATAGTCTCCACGACTATATCTATTTCAGGATCAGTCACTACTTCTTCGGCTGAATCGGTTAAGATTTCATAATAACTTTTATCCTCAAGGATTATTTCTTTGTTTTTATCGGCAATCTTTTTTAGGGATATTTTATAAGGATATATTCCCTGTTCGATAAACTCTTTATTTTCCTGCAAAATCTTAAGCACACCCTGACCTACTGTGCCCAATCCCAATATGCCAATGCTTATAATTTCTTTTTTCATTATTATCTACCAACCTTTCAATTATATAAAAAAATCTTTCGCCTTATTATGTTAAATATAAAGACGAAAGATTTCGCGGTTCCACTCTATTTCCCTGAAGACAACATGTTTTCAGGGCTCTGTTAATAGCTGTATGGGTCCTCTCCCGAAAGATTTACTCTCTTTGCAAGATTCATCTTAAGCCTCCGGGCTGGTCTTCGGTCGAAAAATTTCTACAGTAAAAAATTTTCAACCTACTCTTCCCATCGTCGGCCATTTATTAAATTTTTATAATTTTAGCACTCGAATTTATATTTGTCAAAAAATACGCAATCACCTCGAAGGAAGGGACTAACTACAAATCATCTCAAAGAAATATTCTCTATTAATTAATATTTTAAATTCAGGAACATTATCAGGTCGTAATTTCTCAAATTCAAAATTATAGCTCTATTTAAACTATGATATACCCAGGCCACAAAATAAGGCAAGCGTGAAGTCCTTTTATTTTTTAATTTATTTAAATATATTAAACGGGTACAATCTATCTTTTAGTTCAGCAATATAGAGATTTATTACCTTAATTATGGAAGCGAAAATATGCTTTACCTTAATTCGTTTTACTATCTTAATTTAAAAAATCATTTTTTAGATAAAAAGCAAAAACAATCATTGATAAATTTTTTACTAACATCATATGCATTCATTAATAAACCTTCATTATTTATGTGTGGTTCCAGTGTAAAATAACCTTGATAATTATCTTTTATCAAAGACTTGAATATTGAAAAATAATTTATAGCTCCTTCGCCTAATGGAGTAAAAATATAGTTATGTTCATGATCAGAATAAAATGTTTGATTTTGATCTATTTTGTGTAAATATTTTCTGACATCTTTAAGATGTATATAATCTATATATTCCTTCAATAAAAAATAAAAATAGGGATATGGCTCTTCTCCTGCAATATATGCATTTGCTGGATCAAATGTTAACTTAAAATATGGTGAATCTATCTTATTCATTAAATTTAAAATTAAATCAGCTGAGCGAGTAATATCTGAAAAATACGGATCTTCGCCATGCCCATCAAATTCATTTTCAAGACAAACTATAATATCTAATTTTTCAGCAATCTTTAATATAGGAGCAATATTTTTTGCATAAGTTTCTATAGCTCTTAAAGAATTTTGAAAATTATTGAATCCAAAATAGGTATTTATTCTTTCTGCACCAAGTCTTTTTGCTACATGTAAAGATCTAGAAACAAGTTCTTGTTCATCTTTAACATTTTCAGAATATAAATGGGACCAGGTTGTAACACATACAACTTTTTTTCCTTCATTTTTTAATTTAGATTCTATTTGAGGCAAAGCTTCAAATTTCACATTATGTGGAAACCATAACTCGTAATTATCAATACCATACAAATTAGAAGCCTCTATAAGCTTTTCAATGTTATTTTTATAAATATACTCAAATCCCGAAAAAACAATTTTGGGTTTATACATATATTATTACTCCTTAAATTATATTTTATCTAATAAATTCCCAAATCTGTATATTTATAGAAGCAATACTCAATTTAACAAACTATCATCCGATCTGAACACTTGCCGGGAATTTGCCATCATATCTAGTTCAGCAGATGGAGAATTTCCTCTAAATCTAAAATTGGCCCGAAGGACGTCGAGCGAAGCTTAAAAAGTAAAAATTCTATGGAAAAATTCGTTGGATTTCCACTACTTTTCTTCTTTAAATCCTATATTTCTAAATAGTTGGTAAGATTCGGGAGTTACCGGGGGTGAAAAAACGCAGAGCACTTCGAGTTCGCTATTTCCGGTATTTCGAATCATATGTTTTGCATCTCTAGGGAAAACTATTGCTGTATTAGCTTTAAAGGCAGAAATTTCTCCGTCAATCCATGCATCTCCCTCACCCTGAATGATGTAGATGGTTTCTTCACTTGTAGGATGGGAGTGACAGGGTCGAACTGTTTGTCCTTGTTTAACTTTAATTAACACCATAGATATATTATTTGATTTTACGGTTTCCGGTGTAATCAACATATACATTCGACGACCTTCTAATTCTTTTATCGGCGCATCTTTCAACGAAAAAAATTTATCTTTCATAATTCTTCACCCCTTACTTTTAATTAAATTGCAAACACTTACAGATTTTATCAAATCAAGATATTAAAAATCGGAAGAGTCTTCATTCTCTATTCATAGTCTATGTTATAAGGTTAATATGCTTTCAGGTACGATCACATTTAATTATAAATAACTTCATCTGTAATTTAGTTTCTAAATTAACTCTTTTATAATAACTTTGTCAATTGTTCAATATTTTCAGGATAATGCATTTTCCTTATTAGATTAATTGCATCTGTTTTAAGTATAACTACCTCAGCAAAGCTAAAAACTGTACAACCTTCTTCCATGTGTCCCGTTAGAACTTCTTTCCCTTTAGAAGCAACAATATGCAAATGAGGTTTTTGATCAGCTATGACCCCTTGAATCGATGAAAGTTCTATTGCCCCTTTTATTTCATAATATTCTTTATATCGATTTAAAAGATTAGGAGGATTCCCTGCATTCATCCCATGTATACGACAAACACTTAGGCTTCCTATCCCAGATATTACTATTCCAGTTTTGATATTTTTTCCCTTTATTATTTTATTTATATTTTCCAGAATCCCTTCTCCAGGATCAAAACGTATAAATATCAAATCATACGATCCCTCACCTTTAATTACTTCCACTAATTGGCCTCCTTTTTAATTAAATAAATCCTATCCGCAAAAATCGCTAAAAAACAACTCACACATTTAAATCCTGTTTATTTTTCAATGACTTAAACTTCTCATCTGAAAAATAAAGATAATATTAAAACTTTATATATTTTTTATTTCTTTTCGACAATTTAAATTTTATCTTTAACTACGACTGATAGATTTCGGCTTAATCAATTACCAGTATACCATCATGGCATAAATACAATTAAGAATCTTCACTTATTTTCATTTTTAGATAATATGTAAATTAAAGTATAAACGTAATATACTTCATTAAAGAGAGCTCGCATTCGCCTATTTGCCTGTATGCTCTACTTTATAATTGAAAAGTATCTCTAGAGTATAATGTAAAGTCATTAAATCTTACTGAAAAATGTATTCATGATTTCTAAAAAAGTTTTAGTATTTCCTCTATAATAAATAGTGAGAACATTACTCGTAATATTATTGCTGCTAAAAAGTTGATTATAGATAAGTAAAGAGTAAGGTTTGAATTAAACCCTTAATTCCCATTATAATTATAAGTTACATTTCTTCAACAATTTCCCTTCTTGCTAGCAAAAGCTAATATATCTGCCTTTTGGTATCATGAGCAATAATGACGAGGCAACTTTAAATATTTACTCTTTTAATATTTTTTTTCTTTCTTCAATAAACACAACTATAATTTATATTTTTCCCCTTAACTTATAATTTGAATAACCACTAATTATTATTAAAGATACACCAAATATGCTAAATAAATCAGGGATTTCTTTAAAAAAGAATATTCCAAGCCAGGCACTAAAAATAATTTGTAAATACGAATAAACAGATATCAAATTTGCAGGTGCTATCTGATAAGCTTTGGTTAGAGCAAATTGCGCGCCTAAACCTGCTAATCCCATTAGAACTAAAATTAACAAATGTGATTTGTCAGGTATACAAAAATTCCCCTCCCAAAGCAAGACTCCGAAGGATATTAAACCTAATATATATCCCAAATAATTCACTATTACCAATGGATGGTCAGTTAACCTTAATTGGCGTAAGGCTACTTGTGATCCACCAGTTAATATAGCTCCAAATAGACCGATAATTACTGGAAAGATATCTAAACGAAACCCTGGTTTGATTATTAATAAAGAACCTAAAAATGCAAGAATAAAAATAATAATGTTTTTAAAAAATATTTTTTCTCCCAATAATATACTCGCTAAGATAATAACAAAAAATGGGCTTAATTGCTTTATAGAAACCGCATCAGTCAAATTTATAGCTTTAATGCTATAATAATAGGCAACGATAACAATAAAAGAAATCAGACTACGTAATAATAAAAGAGGCTTATTGTTTCCCCAAAAAGGAATTTTCTTATTCTTTAATATTAAGGGAATTATTACCATAATAGGAATACTTCGGAAGAAGATTATTTCCAGTAAAGGAAGGTCGCTCAAATATTTTACCATTGCTGACATTAAACTAAAACAAATTGAACCAAAAATCATTGCTAAAATTCCTATTTTGGAGTTATCCCTGCTATTCTCTTCGAAATTTAATAATTCAGAACCAATAATCACATTACCTCTTTATTGTTTTACTTTGTGCCTTTTAGAAAAATCCGAAACTCTTACCTGATAAGGTTTTAGGAAGATTATCAACTAATTCCTACTCATTTTATCGATTTTTTATGGGCTTGGAGGTTGATTTTTCATACCTAATTTACCTTCTTGAGTTTTCTGAAACCCTCACTTCTAGATTATATAAATAATTGATTAATCTTATTATACCTCCAACTACTTTTTACCCTATAATCTTTTAAGGATGCTCTTTTTTTAGTTCTGGCAACTTTCAGAAAAGTAGAGGTAATATTATGAATAGATTTAAAGCATACCAAGAACTTATCTTACCTTTAATTCCTCTAATATTCCGACTAATGTTAAAGAGAATGAACTTAAGATTTCTATTAAGGTATATTTTATAAAACAAAGAAACCCAAAGGCGATCCAGTATTTCGTTTTAGTATTATGGTCCATTTTCTCAAGTCCTCTCTGATAACTTATCAGAATTACCCATTTTGAAAGAAACCATGGAAACTAATATGATAGTTTGTACTTCATCTTGCCAATTCGTATATGGCTCTTGCATATATTTTGGTAGCCTTAATTATGCTATCAATATTTAAGTATTCATCAACCTCGTGGGCAACCTGTTTCTCCCCTGGGAAAAGAGCGCCAAACCCCACAGCATTTTTTAATGTTCTCGCATATGTTCCTCCAGCCATTGTTATAGGTTCAATATTATAATCACCTGTCTCCTCTTTATATACACTCATAAGATTTTTTACCAAAAAACTATTTTTCGGTATATAGTGTGGTTGTAAATGTTCTTTTACCTCAATTTCTATAGAACAAGCAGATGTTATTTTTTTGATGATCTCTATTAGTTTTTCATATTTCGTTTTTATCGGATAACGAATATGAATGTGCATTTTCAATGTTTTTCCATCATAATTAATCATCGTAGGACAAAATGTAAATAGACTTGATATCTCATCCTGAAAATTATAACCAATTTTTTCCCCGTGTATTGTTTGGCCAATTTTTTCATCAAAAAAACTAATAAAATCTTTTAAATCCCCATTATTCAATGGTAAAAAATTTAAAATATCCATCATGCCAGATATTGCATTATCACCATTCTCGGGATGGATTGCTGAACATGATATGCCATTATATTTAACAAAAATTTTATCTCCTTTCTCTATTGACTCTACATTTACCTTCTTTGTTTGAATATATTTAGTAAGCAAAGTCATTAAATCAAGTTCACGATATTGATTCTTATCTATTAAGATAGAACATGCGCCGGGTACTTTTCTATGCATTTCTCCTCCTTGTATATGTTCTATATTAAATAATCCTTGGTTTTGATTTCTCTTAATTTTTTTTGTTAAAACTAGATCAAGGATACCACTTTCACCGTATACAACTGGAAATGGAGAATCTGGTGAGAATGCTACATCCGGTTCTTTATTTTTACTTAAATAATATGGTATATCTTGCATACCAGATTCTTCATTGCATCCAAAAATTATTCTCACTTTCTTATTTAGGACTAACCCCTTATCTTTTAACACCTTAAGAGCATATAAAGATGCAATGCATCCCCCCTTATTATCAAAAGAACCTCTGCCAAATATTTTACCATCGTGTATTTCTCCACCAAAAGGAGGGTATGTCCAATCTTTTCCCTCTTTTACTACATCTACATGAACTAATATCCCAACTATCTCATTGCCTTCACCATACTCAACATGTCCAGCATAACCATCAAAATTTTCACATTTAAACCCGAATGTTTGCCCCAACTTCAATACGTAATTAAGAGCATTCAAAGGACCTTTTCCAAAAGGTTGATTTCTTTTAAAATTTCCTCTGGTACTTTTAATTCTTACAAAATCTTGTATTTTTTTTATTATTTCACTCTTATAAATATCTACTCCATAATCAAACTCCATAATCAAACTCCATAATCTTTTAATATTCAATATATATTTTAATATTATAAGATTGTATTAATTAAGAGAATACCTCTCTTAATTAATACAATCTTAAATCTCTTTAATCACCATCTTTTGAGATGGATCGTTCTTGCTAGATTTTAAATCCCTAAACCTATTTTAAATCTGGGGGCACAATAACTCCTTTATCCACTATCAGCTGATTATCTAAATAGAAACTATGGTTTCTGGTGGGAATATCAAAATGAAATTTGCAAACATTTTTACCTTTCATAAGTTTCATAAAATTACTTCCAAAAGCTATTTGCATATTACCAAGGTAGCATTCGGAATCCATTGCTCCTCCACCTTCCCAAAATCTGAGCATCATAGCATCCCACCGCGCCATGTGATGTGTTCCCCATCCTATATGGGATACTTGATATGCATTCTTTTCCTTTGCTGCCTCAAAAAAATCTTTTAGTAAGTTAGAGTCAAATCCTCCTTCAAATTTCACAATCTTTCCTTCTCGTATTGTAAGTTTTATTGGTGACTGTACATATCTACCTAAGGGAAGTAAAATATCTCCTGTATTTATGACCATCGTACCCTCTACACTACCCTCTAAAGGCGCACAGGCAACAAGTCCTCCTGGCCAATGATCCCATCTACCTGGAGTATCAGTATAGCCATACTGATCTGATCCAGGCCTACCTTCCTTACTCATGGTTAAATCAGTACCTGCATCTGAGGTTATTCTTATTATTTTTCCTTTCGTTAATAGTTTGGCCCCATTAAGGCTCCTTCTCTTAACTTCCTCGGTGGGGAACAGTCGAATCAATTCTTCTACTGGAGCCCCCAACATTAATGTCCTGGCTCCTGCATTGTTAGCTTCATTGTGAACATCAGAATATAGCCAATGGACCTTTGAAGTCATTCCTATGACCATATCAGCGGATTTCCAGCAATTTACAATTGCTTTATTTGAATTAAGTGCTTGGGTAGTTGTATCTGTCGGAACGGTCATCACAAGTACTTCGGCACCTAATTCTCTTGCCGCTGCAAGAGCTGCAGCCGGATACTGTTCGTTAAACTCGGCATCCTTAAATATTACAACTATTTCTCCTTTTTTAACTTTACATAGTTCAAAATGTTTTTTGAATAAAGGAAAAAGTTCTGCGGAAAATAAATGAGAAGATGGAAATCTCTTCATCGTTTTGAAACCTCCTATTATTTTGTTGATATTTACAAATTCTTAATAATAACCTTATTTATACTTGGTATTATTACATAAAATCCTTTATCTTTTGTCATCTTAATGTACAAAGTACAAGTGAACAAATTTGTTTTATCTCCAATTTCTTTTACTTTTACCATGATATTTTTTTAACCCATTATTTCCACCTCCGTCTAATATTTTATCTTTATTATTGTTAAAAAATCAAAGTTCTATCTGTTTAAATAAATGACATCGAACAAAATGACCTGCGCTTATTTCTGCCATAATTGGATCCTCTTTAGAACAAATATCCATTTTCTTGGAACATCGCGAATGAAAACTACAACCTGAAGGAATATTCACTGGACTAGGAATTTCTCCTATAGATTTGACTTTTTTAGGTTTAATGTCTTCTTCAGCATCAGTTAAAACAGGTATAGATGATAATAGCATTTGTGTGTATGGATGAAGTGGTTTCTCAAAAAACTCTTTACATTTTGCACTTTCGCAAATTTTCCCAAGATACATAATACTAACTGTTGAAGCAATATTTCTCATTAAACTTAAATCATGGGTAATAAATAAATATGATAAATTGAAATTTTTTTGAAGTTGAAGTAGCATATTAATAATTTTTGCTTGAATCGACACATCTAAAGCCGATGTAGGTTCATCTAATATGAGTAAAGAAGGGTTTGATGCTAAGGCTCGTGCAATGGAAATCATCTGCCTTTCCCCTCCTCCAATCATCTGGGGATATTTATGTATGTAGTCCTCTGGTATTTCGACTGTCTGAAGAAGTTCTTTAATTTTTTTATCTCTATTTTTAATACCATGCACTTTAAGCGGCACTTCAAGTATTTGATAGATATTCCTTGCGGGATTTAAAGAAGTGCCAGGATCTTGAAATACAATTTGGATTTCTTGTTTTAATTTTATAGAACGGTTCTTACCCTCATTGCCAATATTTTGATTACGGAAAATAATTTCTCCTGAAGTGGGAGAATATAGGCCAACTACAGTATAGGCAACTGTGGTTTTTCCTGAACCAGATTCACCTACCAAACCAAGTATCTCGCCTTCTTTAATTGATATGTCAATATCATTTACAGCTTTAACTATTCCTTTTTGGGTAAAAAAATATTTTTTAAGGTTTTTTATAGTTAAAATATTGCTATTTTCCAATTTTATCTCCCTCCTTTTTAAAGAGCCAACAGGCAACTTGATGAGTATCACTTACTGTTAAAAAAGGAGGTTTTTCTACTTTACATATTGGCATTGTATAACTACACCTCGGATGGAACCGACATCCTAATGGTGGATTAGAGTAATTGGGAATATGTCCTGGAATTCCGTTTGATATCCCTCTTCCAACAAGCGTAGGTACAGAGGCTATTAAACCTTTACTATATGGATGTAGTGGATTTGAAAATAATTCTGTTGTCTTTGCTGCTTCTATCATAAAACCAGCATACATTACATAAGTTCTGTGTGTAATATTCTTAATTATTCCTAAGGCATGACTGATTAAGATTATTGATATGCCCTTTTTCCGTACTAATTCATTCAATAACTCAAGAATTTGATCTTGAATCGTTACATCAAGTGAAGTACCTGGTTCATCAGCAATAAGTAAGTCAAGATCGCTGAGAAGAGCCATTGCAATACAAACTCTTTGACGCATACCTCCAGAAAGTTGAATTGGGTAATTTTCTAATACTCTTTCCGGATCAGGAAGCATAACGTCACTTAATGCTTTCGTTGCAAGATCTTTACGTTCTTTTTTTGTTAATTTTTTTTCCGTACCTTGCGAATATTTTATAACATTATAAATTTGAGATTTGATCGAAAAAACAGGGTTAAGAGCGGCAGTAGGATCTTGAAAAATCATAGAGATTTCTCTTCTCCTAAATTTTTGAACCTCTGCTTCATTCATTTTTAAAACATCTCTCTCTTTAAATAAGATTTCACCTTTGGAAATCTTCGCTGTGGTCATACCAAGAATCCTCATTATTGCTTTCATTGTAGTGGTCTTGCCACAACCTGTCTCGCCAACTATTCCAATATTTTCTTTAAACCCTACCCTAAAATTTACCCCATCTAACACTTTAAGCGAGCCACCAAAAACTACATAGTGTAAATTTAAATCTTTTACTTCGAGTAAAGATTTTTCCATAAGTTAAGCCTCCCCAAGAGAAAACATATCATAAATTCCATCACCTAAGAGATTAAATCCTAATACAATAGTCACAAGAGCAATACTAGGAAATACTGCCATCCACCACATATCAGGCAAGTAAACAACTCCATCTGCAATCATACCTCCTAAGTCGGCAGTTGGAGGTTGGGCACCGAGTCCTACAAAACTAAGACTAGAACCCAATAGGATAATAGCTCCCACATCTAATGTCATTTTAGTAATAATTACTGAAAGACAATTAGGAAGGATTTCCTTAAAAAGAATACTTGATTTTCCTTCGCCAATTAATTCATTAGCTTGGATATAAAATTCACTTTTTATTGATGTAACAAGTCCATACACTAATCTGCAATACCATGTCCACCATACCAAAGACACGGCTATCATAGTAGTAACTAAATTACGAGGAAGAATAGTCAAAAGTGCAAGGGCTAGAATTAATGTTGGGACAGAAAGAAAGATATCTGTAATTCTCATAATTAAATTTTCTACCCATTTACCAAAATATCCAGCAACAAGCCCAAGAATTACTCCTATAGGTACAGATATTAAAAGAACCACTACAGACATTAATAAAGAAATCCGAAAACCATAAATAGTACGCGTTAAGGTATCACGCCCATATATATCGGTTCCAAAGGGATAAGATAAAGAGGGGGGTTTCTTGGCTTCAGAAAAATTCACATATTTAGTAACCGCTTCAGGATGTGATGTAATAAGCGGAGCAAATATGACAAGAAACAGAATAATTAAAACTACTAATAAACCAACAATAGAAAGTTTATTGCGTGAAAATTTATACCAGTTTCTTCTTACATTTTCCCATTTTATTGAGATCGGTTTTTTATTTAAAACATTATTTTCCATTCTATTTTTCACTTACTTCCTTTCCATATTATTCTTTGCTAGTAGATAATAGATAAACTCTCGGATCTAAAAAACTGTTAACAATATCTGCAAAAATATTACCAAGCATAACAAAAATAGCAACCGTTAGTACCACACCAGATATTGCATTAAGATCTTTTTGTAACATAGCTGTCATCCCGTAACGTGCAAACCCAGGCCAATTAAAAATCAACTCAACCAAAAAAGCATTGGATAAAGTAGTAGCAAACTGTAAGCCAAGAATAGATACGGTTGGGTTCATTGAGACCTTTAAAAGGTCGCGGAACATAATCACTCTATCAGGAACCCCATAGGATTGTGCAGCTGCAATAAAATCTTTCCTCATGTTATTATAAACAGAAGTTCGGGTAATTCTTGTTGATTGTGCCATTCCGCCTAAGCCCACACTAAGAACCGGTAAAATTAAATGTTTCAACGCATCAAAAAAAACAATGAAGTTACCTTGAAGCAAGGCATCAATGGTTATTAAGCCTGTAATTTTTGCTGGATAAGTTAATGTTGGATCGAGCCTTCCCATGCTAGGAAGAATCTTAAACACATAACAAAAAAGTAACATTCCCATAATTGCAAATACAAATTGAGGCGTTACAATTCCAAAATATGCAAAAATTCGCCCTAGGTTATCTACCCAAGAGTTACTATATCGAGCTGAAAAAACTCCAATAGCAGTCCCTACAACTGCGATAAAGATAAAAGCATACAAAGCAATCTCAAAGGTTGCTGGAAAAAGTTCACTAATGTCTTCTAAAACAGGGTGCTTTGTAACCAAGGATATTCCTAAATTACCACGAAGAACATTCTTAAACCAATAATAATATTGAATAAATATAGGTTTGTCATAATGCATTTCAACTCTTAATCGTTCAACTACATCTTCTGGAGCTTGTGTGCCCAAAGCCATCCTTGCTGGATCACCTGGTATTATCCTTACAACAAAAAAAATAAGCAAAGAAATACCCCATAGAATTAATATAGAATATAAAAGTCTTTTTATGATAAAAGCTAAATTTCTATTATTCATAATTTTTTATTACTAGGGGGGGCTAAGCGCCTCCCTCTAGTAATAATTAAATCACCTCTTCAAGTTTTTAGAATATATGCCTTACAGAAAACTCTGGCAGAACTTTCTTTCGTTTTTTTATAATCTTATTAGTTTCCTAGAACTTTATTAAGGCCTTAAATAAAAGATAAAATTTCTTTTTTAAATTTCTCCTCCTTAATAATTAATGTTTAAAGAGTGATTTTTCTGAAAACTAATTTTGAGATTATTTCTTTAATAATGCTTCTCTTTTCTCAGGATACATTTTAATAAACCGCATACGATACTGATAATTGTAGGCAGCTGGAACTACCTCTCCCTTGGCTGCAGGCCAGTCCATATACACTGCTTGATATGCGGAGCGTGATGGGGCTTCTATTACGAAAATAGAGGGACAAAGGTCGACGATATACTTGGCAACTTCTCGAGTTTTGGCATATCTTTCATCCTTATCTGGAGTAGAAAGAACATCATCAATCATTTTATCCAATTTCGGATCACGTAACCACTCGCCTTGTGCCCAAGTACCGGCTCCTCTAGAGTGATAACGCCCTTCAATTAAAGAAATAGCCTCTGGGTAAGCAGGATTATATTGAATAAGATACATAAAAGGAGTTGTTTCTGGTTTAGTAACATTTTGACTTAATAATGACCAAGTTGTTTTTATAATGTTAATATTCAAACCAATCTCAGCGGCATTAGCCATAAGTAGCATAGTCATTTTTTCCCTGGTTACACTGGAAAACCACACAGCTTCTATCGGATATTGATCAAACTTGCCATAGTATTTTGATTGTTTTAACTCTGCCTTTGCTTTTTCTAAATCACGATGGTATTGAAAACAATCAGGACAACTTCCAGAAAGAATTTGTGGTGTTGGTCCCTTTGGCTGAGAAGATGCGGGGACTAGCTTTTTAGCAGCATCATAATCAAAAGCCCAAGCCAATGCTTTCCGAACATGAATATCATCAAGTGGTGGTCGGGTAGTATTCATGGTAAAAAATTCTTGATTACCAAGAGTTAATTCACAAAGTTCTATGCCGTCAATCTTAGACAAAAATTCTAGGGTTTCACCTGTCATCCATATATTAGTCATTTCAAGATCTCGATTTGCCATCATTGTCTTTACTGCTACTTCTTCGGTTGATGCAATCATTTTAAATTGATCTGGAGCAAGAGGATCAATAGCTAAGAAATAGTTTGGATTCTTTTTCATAAGTAGATACTCTGCGCGCTTAAAGTCTTCAATCATATATGCACCAGAACCCACTGCATTATCAAGAATATATGTTTTTCCATAGTCACCCATATCTCCATACGAACCTGTTGTAATATTTTCCTTAACTAAATCTTTGTTGACAATAAAAAAAGAAAGTAGGGAGTTAAGGAATGGACCAAAAACAGTTTCCATATGAAATACTACAGTATATTTGTCAACAACTTCTATTTCTTTTATTTTACCCCGCCATATATATGCATTTCCCTCTCCAATCGCTAACGTACGATCCATACTAAACTTAACATCTTCAGCAGTTAGCTCTCTGCCGTCATAAAATTTAATTCCTGAACGAAGGTGGAAGGTATAAGTTAAACCGTCAGGTGATACATTCCAGCTGTCCGCAATATGAGGTATAATATTCCCTTCGTAATCCATTGATATCAACGGATCATAAAGATTCACTATTGCCATAATACTTTGGAAATCTGCACCAGTAGCCGGATCAATTAAAACTGGGAATGTAGAACTAACTCGTACTATGCCAGAAGCAAAGCCTGCATTAGATATGCCCACCAATACTCCTATCATACATAAAACAAGAAATAAGATTCTTAATTTCCTATTTAACATAATAATTTCTCCTTTTAAAATTAATAATTTAAATATAGAATTTCTTTACACAGTATACAGCTGAGTTCTATGTTCACGTGCATTTTTTAACCTTATAATATCACCTCCCTAATTTCTTAATTTTTACAGTATGGCATTTTATCAAGAAAATTAAAATTTATCGATTTTTTATAGGTCTAATACTTTTTTAGGATTTTTAGCCATCATTAGATATAATTCATCTCTACTAATGCCTTCTTTAAATAGCCATTCCGCAAAAATTCTTAACGCCTTAGGAGAAATTGGAACATCTCTAGAACCACTATCTGAAGAAATAATGCAATTTTCAGGTCCAACAGTTTTTATCATTTTTACTTCCTCTTCAATTGTTTTATCTCCCTTAGTAGGGAAAAAATTAATAGCACATAATTCTGCATACACTCCATCGCCTACTAATTCTTTTACAAAATGAGGATCAAGGTTGGGGACCATATAAAGAGGGTGAGTAATAAATACCTTTACCCCCCCTATTCCCTTTATATATTGAATTAAAATACCAATTTCTTTTTTTGAAAGATGACCAGTGCCAATGATAGCATTGTATTCACGAACCATATTGACAATTTCTTTTACTTCACCGATTAATTCATTATTTTTTAAAATTGATATTCCGGGTTCTTTTGGTATATCGCGTTGTTTAATTGCTAACCCCGGCTTTTTTTCATTACTTCCTACAACTGGGTAACCGGTTAGTCCAAAAAAATTAGCGTGATTCTGAGCATCAAAAGTAGGCATCCATACCTCCTTTCCTCCAAGTTCAAGTGTGGCTTTTACAGCCTTTGGATTTATCCCACCAACCGACCAATTAAGTGCTATTCCTCCGAAAATCTTTATTCCAGATACATGCTTATTAACAAAATAAGTACTTCTAGCAGTACTTACATCATTATTTTTTATTAAAATTGCTTCCATGCCAGCCTCTCTCGCTGCGATTGCAATTTCTTCATCATCAACAAGTCTTGGCTTAATATCTGGACCACCGTGAATATGGGTATCGATTACACCGTTTAGATTCCAATCTTTCCCAAGATTGTATTGCTTATTTTCATTATGCATAAAAAATTCCTTTTATCTTTTTAAAATTATTAAATTTCGTATTATTTGTTTTTTGATAATTTTTTATAATATATTATACAAAATATAATTTGGTTTACAATTTACTCTTATTGCCAAAATTGATGTTTTCCCATACCCAGCAAACTTTTATTTTTCATAATTATTTTTTTGTTCAATATAGCAAGATGATGTTCCTCCGGACCAGAAGGAGAAAAAACCCACAATAATTTTAAGGATTCATTCCCGGTATTAATTAATTAGTATATAGATCCTTCCGGCAAAGCAATTAACATACCGGGAGATATCTTGTTTTCTATATCATCTATCATAACTTTCCCCATCCCAAAAAGAATACACAAAATTTCTTCAGAAGTTTCATGCGCTTCATATTTTGTCTTCTCACCGGGAGATATTAAAACTTTTAATAAACCCTTAAAAGGCAGTTCCGAAATATACCCTTTTACCTCATGTGTTTTCATTATACTAAATTTTTTCTTTATTTTAGTCTTCTCCTTTTTTTCTCTTCTGTATAGTTATCATCTTATTATTTGTTTTAAAAAACCTATAATTAGTCTTTCTTTTTATTTCAGAAAGTAAAGCTATATCTCAAGCGCTTAATAAATAGGTTTTGTCTCTTTATTGTTTTTTTATCTTTAAATATCTTATGAATTTTTTTTAAATTTATTTTTCTTATCTATAAAGTATAATCCTAAAAACTAAGCTAATAATCCAATCTCTCTTAGATCCTCCCGGAGCTTTGTTAAATATTTCTCTTCAATCGGTAACACTGGCAATCTAGGTATGCCAACGTCTTTTCCTAAAATATTCAAAGCAGCTTTGAATGTAGCAGGATGGGTACCATACTTTCCGGGTATAATAAGCTTTCTAATTTTACTG
>Ga0154857_1012_pt2 | contig 17658 bp, 13 predicted proteins | sample Rifle2008BG19ft_FD_105829 | JGI IMG/M metagenome (GOLD analysis project Ga0154857, IMG submission 105829) | Candidatus Atribacteria bacterium RBG_19FT_COMBO_35_14
TCGTTAATAGTCAAATCAATCATTATATTTTTCTCCTTTTTATAGTCGTTAGTGAATAGTGAATAGTCGTTTGCTGTAGGGGTCGGATTTATCCGACCCGAAACGGGTTTGATGAATCAAACCCCTACCTTCTAAATACTTTAAATTATTAGCTATTGTTCTGGATTCTGACTCCTGAATTCTATCCTATAAACTTGTACGCAAAACCTGCCAGAGGATCGTCCCCTGTCAGGTTTTTAGGAAGTCGATAAATATATCAACTGCTCGATAAAGAGATTCCAATTCTATATATTCATCGTTTTGATGAGCCTGGGCAATATCACCGGGTCCAAAAATAATGAAAGGCATCTTCTTTTCCGGGATAATTGTTGCTCCATCAGTACAGTATTTGGTAACTATCACTTCTTTCATTCCGGCTGCCTGCAGAAACTTTTCTACATAAGGATTACCCGGACTGGTGAAGATTGGAGGGTGGTAGTTAAAAATCTCTTCTGCAAACCGCACTTTATACTTTTTCTCAATCTCTTCACCGGTCTTTCTGACCAATTCCACTGCTTTCTCTTTATCCTCTTCTGAAATTACCCTGAAATCCAGCTGTATTTCCGAATAATTGGGGACAATGTTTACCTGTACTCCACCGTGAAATTGTCCGATATTCATTGAACTTTTACCCCAAAAGGGGTCTGCTTCAAATATTTTATTACATCTTTCGGTAACATTCATAACAAACTCACTCCCCGGAATGACTGTATTTACACCCGCCTCAGGAGTTGAGCCATGAGCAGATTTCCCAAAAAATTTAGCTCTCATCCATAATTCTCCTTTTTCCCCGGTAGATACCTGAAGATTGGAAGGTTCGGCGATAATAAGGAAATCAGTCAGGTCAAAATAACCTCCCTCAACTAAATTTTTTGCTCCTCTATATCCCCATTCTTCATCTGCCGTAAGGACTATTTGAATTGACTTTTTAGGAACGATTCCCCTTCTTTTTAAAAGTGCCGCTGCGTAAAGGATGGTGGCCACCCCGCCCTTCATATCTGATGCCCCTATACCATACATTTTTTCGTTTTCGATCAATCCTTCAAAAACGGGTTTTGTCCAATCCTCTTCTTTTACTCTCACCGTATCTATATGCCCGCAAAAAGTGATATCCCTCTCTTCTTCTCCTTCAATTTTCGCAATAACCGAACTCCTGCCTTCTTCTAAAGGAACTAACTCAGAGTGGATATTATTTTTTAAGAGAAACTTCTTTACAAAGTCAGCAATTTGATTTTCATTCCCCGGAGGATTTACACTTTCAATCTGAATGAGACTCCGAAGAAGATCGTTTATTTCTTTTTTTTCCGTATTATTCACTTTGAACTCATTGTCTCCTTTACTGATTTTAAGTTGGGATCTATTACCAAAGCTTCTCCTCCTGCTTTTTTCGCACTCTCTACATCTTTTAAACCATTTCCGGTAACCAGTACCACAACTTTATCTTTTTTAGAGATTTTTCCTTCTTTTAACGCCTTGACCATGCCGGCAAAGGCAGTAGAACCCGCAGGTTCGGCAAAAATCCCCTGCACCGTGCCTAAATATTTAATTGCTTCCATTATCTCTTTATCGCTTACTGCAATACCAAATCCCTTCGATTCTTTTATATCTCTTACCGCCATCAGACGATTTCTGGGAATCCCTACGGCAATACTATCGGCAATGGTATTCGGCTCCACAAATTTCACTTCACCATCACCATTTACTGCCTCAACAATCGGTTTACACCCTTCCGCCTGTACAGCAACAAGTTTAGGTAAATGGTCAATAAGGCCTAAGGAAAACATATCCTTGTAAGCTTTGGCAACTCCGGAGATAATACAACCATCTCCTACCGGTACAAAAAGATAATCGGGTACTTCAAAATCCATCTGCTCAATAATTTCCAGTGCAACTGTCTTCTTTCCTTCCACCATATAGGGATTAAAAGCAGTATTTCGATTGTACCATCCAAATTCTCTGGTTGCTTCGATGGACAGATCAAAGGCTTCATCATAGGTTCCTCTTACCGCAAAAACGGTTGAGCCAAATACCAGAAGCTGGGCAATCTTGGCAATCGGTGCGGTTTGGGGAACAAAAATATAACTCTTTAAACCCACCGACGCAGCAGCTCCCGCAAGTGATGAGGCAGCATTACCGGTTGAGGCACAGGTAACAATTTTTTCTCCCAATTCCCGTGCCTTTACTACGGCAATGGCAGACGGCCTATCTTTTAAAGAGGCAGTGGGGTTCCTTCCGTCATCTTTAATCCAAAGATTTAGCATATCTAAATCTTCTCTTATTCTTTTTACTTCATATAAGGGAGTCCAACCCACTTTTGATGGCCCTATTTTAGCAGGATTATCCACCGGCAAAAGCGGCAGGTACCTCCACATCGAAAATTCCTTATTTTTTTTAAGTGTATCCTGATTAAAAACTTTTTTTATCTTCGGATAATCATAAATAATTTCTAAAACGCCTTCGTCTCCGCATTTCGGACAATTATATTTTACTTCTTTAGATTTATATTCAGTTCCACATATTAGACATTTTAATTTCTTTATATAGTTCATTTTTATTTTCTCCTATTTACCGCCCATGGTGAGCGTCATAACTGCTTTTGCTGTATGTAATCTATTTTCTGCTTCATCATAAACAATTGAATGGGGTCCATCAATAACTGAATTTTCAACTTCCTTCTCTCTATCCGCTGGGAGTGCATGCATATACATTACATCTTTATTGGCAAGTTTCATCATTTTCTCGGTACATTTCCAGGTTTTGCAGGACTCAAGTAAAGCATCAACTACTTCGCCTTTTTGATTAGTAACCCAGCTTCCCCAATTTTTAGGTATTACTATATCTGCACCTCTATACGCTTCTTCTATATCATGAGTTATGGTTAAGGTTCCTCCGTGTTTTTCAGCATTTTCTTTAGCTTGTTTAATAGCCCAATCTGGTAAATCATACCCTTTTGGATAGGCAAGAGTTACCTCCATTCCATATCTCGGGAATAAAAGAATTTGAGTAAGTGGAACTGAAATTGGTTTCTTATGACTGGTTGCATAAGCCCAGATAATAGATACTTTAGTACCTTTCAAATCTCCAACTTTTTCTTTCATAGTCATCAAATCAGCAATTCCTTGCATTGGATGATATAAGTCACATTGTAAATTCAGAATGGGAACCGTAGACCACTTTGCCATTTCTCTTAAATATTTATTCCCTACTTCCCAGAAACAATTTCTACAAGCTATCGCATGACCATATCTGGATAAAATAACAGCTGTATCCTTAGCTTCTTCACCATGAGATATTTGCATGGTACTGGTATCAAGAAAAGTACCATGACCACCTAAATGAGCAATCCCTGCTTCCATAGAGTTTCTGGTTCGGGTTGACTGCTCAAAAAACATTAAAAATATTGTCTTATATAGTAAATAAGGTGTTGGTATACCCATGGCAAATTTTTTCTTTAAATCAAAAGAAACTTCGAGTAAGGTGTCTATTTCTCCTTTAGTCCAATCTTGAAGTGTAATAAAATGCTTACCTTTAAATATAGTTTGCATTAATTTGTTTCCTCCCTTTCAACGGATAAATTTTATTTGAGATAATTCTAAATCTTTTAATTATTAATTAAACTAATTTTTAAAATATTACTCTACCTTGCTCTTCACCAATTCCCCGAATCCTTTTTCCCCGATCACCCCTTCATCGTCTTTATATACTATTTCCCCGCGGAGGATAGTCATATAAATTTTCCCTTTTAAAGTCTTCCCAGCAAGGGGAGAGTATTTTCCCTTGCTCTTCAGTTTTGAGGGTTCTACGGTCCATTCTTTATCCATATCTATTATGGTAAAATCAGCATCACTCCCAATTTGAATAGCTCCTTTTTGAGGATAAAGTCCATATCTTTTGGCTGTGTTTTCTGACATCAGTTTCTGAACCTCACTCAAAGTTAACCTTCCTTGGTGATATCCGTAATGAAGCATCGTTGGAACGGCTAATTGTGTACCAGGGATACCGGCATAATTTTTCCAGATATCAGGAGATGATTTTTCCTCCGGGTATTTACCGGCAGCGTGGTCGGTGGAGAGAAAGTCAATTGAGCCATCTTTCAATCCCTTCCAAAGCTCTTCCCTATCCTCTTCTTTGCGTAAAGGCGGCGCAATTTTTAATAATGACCCCAGTTTTTTGAAATCTTCTGTTGTGAAAATTAAATACTGAGGACAGGTTTCAGTGCTTACATTTAACCCTTGAGCTTTCGCCCACCGAATAACATTTAACCCTTCTTTGGTAGAAAGGTGAACAATATGAAGTTTATTCCCAACTTTTTCAGTAATTCCCACTACCGACCATATTGCTTCTGGCTCTGCCTCATATGTCCTTCCTAGAGACCAACTCTCGGGATCTTCTCTCCCCATCTCCTGCATCAAATGAGAATAATAATCCACTAGATAATAATCTTCAGCATGTATTGCACACACCAGGTTTAATTCTTTCATTAATCTGAAGACTTTATCCATATAGGGGACAGACATCCTGGGATACAGTTCCATCCCGGAAATAGTGTAAAATTTTACCCCAACAATACCTCTATCTTTTAATTCTTTCAAACTTTTTTTATATTCTCCTGATTCAACCTGCTCGGGAGTTACACCTCCCCAGAAAGCAAAATCCACATAAGCTTTTGATTTTACTATATTTAATTTGTAATCATAATTTGAAGCAGTGGTAATCGGCGGAATAGAAGTGCAGGGCATATCGATAATAGTAGTAATACCCCCTGCAGCTGCACTCTTAGTCCCGGTCTCAAAATCTTCTCTCTCGGTAAATCCAGGATCATCAAAATGGACATGAGGGTCAATAAATCCAGGGAATACTACATTTCGTTGGGCATCAATTTCTTTTTTCACAGAAAGTAATGCCTCACCCGCAGGTAAAATATCTTTTATCTTCCCCCTTTCAATATATATATTTACCGTTTTCAATTGATCCTTTTCTACAATTCGGGCATTCTTAATTCTTAGCACCTTATCTCCTCTTTGTTTCCCATTTTAAATGAAATTATTTTAATTATAACATTGCCTTATATATATTTAAAGATAAAAACTATTCTTAAATCAACTCAAAAGAAAGACCATGAAGATATATTAGACGTCTGTCCTACGAACTTTATGATCATATTGTAGGGGCACAATGAATTGTGCCCTCACCATATTATTACCTAATTTCTCCTGTGGGCACGATACATCGCGCCCCTACATTATCATTCCCCGATCAGGTCGAGGACAGGTTTGTTTACTTTTTGGGTTACAATCATTAATTCTTTAATCCTGTTTTTAAAGAATCGGAATCGGTAAAAAGAATAGAGTTGATGCCGATTTTTTGAGCAGAAAGTACATTTTCTTCCGTATCGTCTATAAAAACTGCCTCTTCAGGTTTAACGCACTCACTTCTCAGAATATGCCAGTAAAAATCCGGGTCAGGTTTGGATATACCCATTAAATTAGAGGCATAAACCTCATCGAAGATTTCGTAACTACCTTGATTTAAAAGATAGTAATAATGCGAATCAATAGTGTTGGTGCCACAAACAACCCTTGAATTATTTCTTAGCTGTTCTATTATATCCTTGGTTCCCTGGATTATTCCCGGGTTAAAAAATTTACCAAATAATTCTTCTTTTACTTTCTTACCATATCTTAAAGAAAATCTTACCCAAAATTCATTACTGTTAATTTTTCCGTCAAGAAGTTCTCTAAAATTTCCACCAGCACAAACAAAAAAATTTTCTTCAGTAATTCCCAGATAAGCGCTTATAACGGGAATATCATTAAAGTCACAACACAAGACGCCTCCCATATCAAAAATATAAAGTTTCTTCATCATTATCTTGCTTATCCTTTCCTTGATGAATACAGGGCTGCGCCGCCCAGGAAATACTTAGATAGTTTAAAAAATACTATCAATATCGGAATACTCGCTATGGCAGCAACTGCCATCATTGCCCCCTCATCAGTATGTTTTTCCGCCATAAATTTAACGATATATAAAGGTATGGTTTTCATCTCTTCACTCTGCACCGCCAGCAAAGGCCACAATAAATTATCCCATTGGGATTTAAAAGTAAGAATGGCCAGAGTTGCCACAGCTGGAATACTATTCGGTAAAATAATTGTTCTGAAAATCATCAATTCACTCGCCCCATCTATCCTGGCTGCATCCAATATTTCATCGGGAAAAGTAATAAAATATTGCCTCATTAAAAACACGCCAAATGCATTTACTAAAAAAGGAGCTATCAACCCAGCATAAGAATCTTGAATTCCTAATTTAGTAGTGACCAGATAAAGGGGGATCATTATGGCCTCAAAGGGTATCATCATGGTGGCCATAATTAACATAAAGACCACAGCCCTGCCTTTGAAATAATATTTAGCCAGACCAAATCCGGCCAGGGCTGAGAAGATTACGGTAGTAGCAGATACTACTGAAGCTACTATTAAGGAATTTAAAATATTTCTTATATAGATAAAACTTCCATCATTACCCCTTATCCCCTGCCAATAATTCTGCCAATAAAAACCCTTTGGGATCCATCGATAAGGCATTTTTAAAATATCATTTGCCGGCATGAGAGAGGCAGTAAACATAAATATAGTAGGAGCAAGGATAAATAAAGCTGCCAGAATGAGAAATACCCAGATAAATATATCTAATATTAAGGATTGATTAGAAATTCTATTCTTTTTTATGGTCAGGCCATAGTCCATAATAAATTTTCTCCTTAATAACTGATTTCATCAGCCCGGGAAGATTTAAATTGCACCCAGGTAAATAACATCATAATAACAAATAAAATAATACTCATAGCACTTGCTCTGCCAATCTGATGATCTCTTATGGCAGTATGATAAATATTTAAAGTGATTACATTTATAGGAGCTAACGGTGCTCCTCCTTGAGTAAATAAATATTGGGTACTGAAGGTTCTCAAACATTGAAGCATGGAAATAATAGAAACTAAAATAGTAGTAGGTTTCAAAAGAGGAAGAGTGATATACCAAAAATTTTTCCAATCATTTGCTCCATCTATTTTAGCAGCCTCATAGATACTTTGAGGAATCGATGCCAATCCCACAATAAAGATTATGGTAAAATAACCCACATATTTCCAAAAATAAACCAGCATAGTAGACATTTGAACCATCACTGAATTGGCCAGCCACTTGTGGTCAATACCGGGAGTGTTCATAATTGAATTTAGCCACTGATTACCCAGCCCCCTGGGGTCAAAGATTAATAGCCAGATTACCGCAGCCACTACAGACGATAAAACAGCGGGAGAATAATAAGCTAACTGGAAAAAATTCTGAAATCTCTTTCTGGACATTATAAAAATAGCAAATATGAGACTAAAAATTAAAAGGGGTACAAAAGTCCCCAGAGTAAAAACCACTGTAGCTCTCATAGAATTCCAGAAATCTGAAGATTTAAGAAGATAGCTATAATTATCAAGCCCAATGAAATCAGGCGGTTTTAAGGATAACAGCTTTTTCTTGAATAAACTGGTATAAAGGGCATTAAAAATCGGATAGAAGCTAAAAAGGGAAAAAAAGATGAGTGTCGGAGCAACGAATATCCATCCCCAGCGGGCTTTTTTCCGTTCAATACTATAATTGGGTATTCGTTTGTTCATCAACTATACTCCTTCCATGAGAACCACAGGGCTAAGCTAAATAATAACCCAGCCCTGTGGTTTCAACTAAAACTATTATCCTTCGTCAAGTACTTCCTGAACTTTTCTCCTTAATGTTTTCAATGCATCCTCTGGTGAGACGCCGGCTAGCATGACTGATTCTACGGCTTCCCTGATATGTGATTGAATTTTGGCACTATTCTCTCCATAATATACGATATGACCTTTTGCCATATCATTGGTAAACACATCGGAGTAAGGCATAGATTTATAGGTCTCTGAACCCATAAGTTCAACTGTAGGCTGGACAATATTGACTTTGGTCAGATATTCTTCTGGATGGCTGAGCATATAAGCAATAAATTTCCAGGCCATTTGCTGATTTTCCTTCGGTTTCTGACCATTGACCATATAATAATGTCCATAGTAGGCTGCAGGAACATCTTTCACCGCATTTTCGAATTTCGGGAAGGGGACAACCATCCACTCCTTGCTTTCATAAAAAGCAGGATTATCTGCATTAATCCTTCCTATCTGATAAAGGCCGGTATGACACATGCCTATATCATTATTATCCATATTGAAAAGCTTTCTGGCATTAGTATAGGTGGGTGAACCGAGATTTCTGCCGCTGGGACCCCATTCCTGCATAAATTTAAGAAATTTTATCCAGGCTTGGTCATTAACAATGGCAGTTTTACCATCATCGCTAATTAACTGTCCTCCCAGCTGTTCAACCATAGGTACCATGGCTACAAGATAATAGGGGTATCTGAAGTCAAATCCTCTTCTGTTAAGAATTTCACCTTCACGTATACATAACTTATCTGATACCTCCACCATTTCTTCCCAGGTTTTGGGATAATCCTTTTCAGGATCTAATCCAGCATCCCTAAATACTTTTTTATTAATAAAGATACACCAATTAGTTAATTCTAATGGCAGTCCATAAAGTTGTCCTTTATAGGTTACCGGATCTAACACCCCAGGGATATAAGCATCGTAAACTGCCTGCAGACTGGGATAACCGGCCGCCTGAAAATCGATGGGAGCAAGACGCTCATTGGCTATATAGGCATATTCATCTTCGATGGACATATTGAAGATATCCGGACCCTGATTTGCGGCAAAGGCAGTCAAAATCAATTCCTGAATTTGACCTGAACCGCTGGTAACTCTCTTGATGGTAACTCCAGCATTGGCCTGCTCAAATTCAGCAATATATCTATCTTCAATTTCCGTTCTATTGGGGTCTTCGTGAGTCCAGAAAGTAATTTCCAGGTTAGCAGCTGCATTCATGGTCATAGATAGAAGAAGTACAAAAAGAAAAATAGTGAATAATTTTTTCATGGATACAAACCTCCTTAAAAAATTAATATAGTAACTTTTTTCTTATTTCTAATTAACTAAATTCTTCCTTCACCTCCTTTCACTTAACTTTGCCAGAGGAGACAGCTTTACAAATTTAAATTTCTTTCATTTTAACATATTTAACATAATCTAACAAATTCCTGCTTCCTCTAATTAGATTAAGAGACCTTCTCGTAGCTACCCCAATCGAATATCCTTCTCAAGGCACTGTTTTCTACAGGGATGGAGCACCTTGTTCTTCATCTTTTCGTACTCTTCCAGAGTAATCCTCTATCTTTTAATGATAATAATTATCTCTTTAAATTTCATCAAACCTATCTTAAACTATTTTTTGGTATTTGTTTCATAAAGTATTATAAATTATTTGACAAAAAATAGATTATGAGGTAATATTATAGAAAACGTTTTCTATAATAAGAAAAGTGAAAATATATGAATGTAACTATAAAAGAAGTGGCAAAAAAAGCAAACGTTTCCATTACTACCGTTTCCCGTGTATTTAATGGAAATGATGGTGTTTCTCCCAAGACACGTAAACGTGTATTAAAAGTGATCGAGGAATTGGGATACTCTCCTTCTGCTATGGCAAGTGGTTTAAAGACCAATCTTTCCAAATGTATTGGCATTGCTGTACCGGATGCACTTGGTGACTTTTATGGAGAAATAATAGACGGTATTGAATCAGTGACAGCAGAGAAGGGATATAACGTTATCATCTCATTAAACCATCGTATTATCAAAGAAGAACTTGCAGGAGTCAATTTTTTTAAGGCAAAAAAGGTCGATGGTGCCATATTGGTCACGACCAGTGGTGATGATGATTATATTCATTCTCTGATAGAGGGAGGTTATAATATCGTTTTATTGGACAGAGACCCTCACAGTTTAAATGTTGATACGGTAAAAATAGATAACTTTGGTGGTGGATATATGGCAACCGAGTATTTATTGAATCTTGGACATTCTTCTATTTTAGTCATTCAAGGAATTCCTTTTATTGATTCTTCTAAAGAACGATTTAATGGATATAAAAGAGCTTTAAAAAATAAAGGAATAAAAATCAAAAGTCAATTTGTCCTGAATGGAAATTTTACCGTAGATAGCGGATATTTAAGTGTAAAAAAATATCTGGATAACTATGGATTAGATTTTAGTGCCATATTTGCCACGAATGATCAAATGGCGATTGGAGCTATTAAAGCTTTGAATGATAAAGGAATATCGATTCCTGAGCAAGTTTCTATCGTTGGATTCGACGATAGTTATATTTCACCGTATATTATTCCACCACTTACTACCATAAAACAAAGAAGAGAAGAGATGGGTAAAATAGCAGCCGAGCTGCTCTTGGATCGGATAATTTCCGGCCATAAAAAAGGAAGAACTCCAAGACAAGTTATCATTCCAGTAGAATTAATCAAGCGGGAATCTGCAATTTCTCTTTCTTCAAAGTGAAGGGGGTGATAGGTCAAGATTAAAAATGTTCTAGGGGACTTAATTTATTTTAAAGTATTAAAAAGTTCTGGTAAAGGGAGGAAATTAAGAAATGTTAAAGAAAATTATATTATTAGTATTAGTAGTGTTTTTTCTTTATGCAGGAATGGCCTGGGCACAAGAAACTATAGTCTTTTGGGCTATGCCTAATGCTCCTGATGAATCCCATCTTTCTTGGCTAGAGAAAGCAGCGGCTGATTTCAAAGCGAAGACTGGTATTACCGTTAATTATGAGATAGTTGGATGGGGTGATGCATGGTCAAAAATATCGATGTCACTCATCGAACCAATATGTGATGTATCTCAGGTAGGCACTACCTGGAATCCGCAATTTGCTGCTACTAGCGGGTTAGAGCAGATTGATATAAATGGGTTTGGTGGAGCAGATAGTTTTATGGCAGCAAATTTAGAGTCTACTACCTACAAAGACAATTATTATGGTATTCCCTGGTTTGCGGAAACAAGATGTCTGTTCTATAATAAAGATATGTTTGAGGAAGCAGGGGCAGTACCACCTACGACTTGGGGTGAATTAGTGCTGGCAGGAGAAAAAATTAATTCCAAATTTGGAACGGGCAGAGCATTTGCAATGGCCGGGACCAATGCTTGGGATCTATTGCATAACTGGGCTATTCTTTTATGGCAATCCGGAGGTGACCTGTTAAGTGCGGATCATAAGAAAGCAACCTTCAATAGTGGTGCAGGTATTACAGCTATGCAATGGTATGTTGATTTAGTAAAGAGGGGATTAGCAGATCAAGCCTGTGCTGAATACAACCAACCACAAGCTGATTCTGCTTTTATCAATGGAAATGTGGCGATGTGTTATATGGGACCATGGAACATTGCAAATATTGAAAGCGAGAATCCTACCTTGAATTATGGTATTGTCGAACCTCCGAAGGGTCCAGTTGGCAAAGGTTCCTTCTCAGGCGGAAGCAACTTAGTCGTTTTTGCCAATAGCAAACACAAAGAAGCGGCAAAAGCCTGGGTGAATTATCTAATAGAGAAGCAGGTACTAGTTGATTATACCAAGAACCTGACTCATATGCTACCCGCAAAGATTGAAGCCTTTGAAGATCCTTATTATAATACCGGGGTTTGGAAAGTATTTAAAGAGACTTTATCTTATGCCACTGCTTATCCTCCATTAGGAGTTTGGGGAGATATTGAAAATGCGGTAGTCAGTGAATTTAAAAATATTTTAAGTACTTACGTTAATGGAAAATATACTGAAGGTACAGCTAAAGAATATTTAGATCTGGCAGCTGCGGCAGTTGATAGAGCTTTAGCTAAAGAGAAATAGAGAGATAGATTCGTTTAAACAAAAGGAGAGAAAACAGTTGAGTACCAAAAAAGGAAAGACTGTTTTCTCTCCTTATAAAACCATGATGTGGACTGGTGGATTAACTATTTAGAAAGAATACTATAAAAAATTTTAAAAAAATTATGCATTTATTTATTCAGAAAATAAAAAAAAATCGAATTGCTTATTATTTAATTATACCTGCTCTTATCTGTATGATTTTAGTTCATATCCTTCCTATGTTATGGGGATTTATAATTAGCTTTAGTGATCTTGATCTATATACCATTAGTGATTGGTCTAAAGCTCCGTTTATTGGGATCGGTAATTATTTAGAGGGCTTGGATATAAATAGCCCAACAGGAGGGCGATTTTTACGTTCTTTATGGAACATAACCTATTACGGAATTGCGGTAATCTCTATCGGTTATTTTATCGGTTTAGGAGTAGCTTTAATTTTAAACCAGGAATTTATAGGGAGAACCATTGTTAGAGGATTGATACTTTTACCTTATATTATTCCTGATTCAGTCGCTTATAGTGTTTGGAGGTTTATGTTTCAAGCGAGGATAGGTATCGTAAATAAATATTTATTATCCTGGGGTTTGATTTCAGAGACGAAGGTCTGGTTAGTTGGTGATAAGTCTATTTATGCAGTTATGGTGGCTAGCATTTGGAAAGGTTGGCCTTTTACCTGTTTAATTTTATTAGCAGGGTTACAGACTATTCCTTTCGAGTTGTATGATGCTGCCAAGATTGATGGCGCTTCAATATGGCAGCAGTTTCGATATATTACCTTTCCTCTTCTTATGCCTATAACTTCCGTTCTATTACTATTATCCACACTATGGAATTTTAATGCCTTTAATCAATTTTATGTTATGTTGGGTGACGATCCCGGTGTTGCCGCAGAGGTTCCCTCTACCCTAATTTTGAGAGAGGCTTTTAATTCTTTTCATTACGGAATTGGAGCAGCCATGTCGGTGATTTTGATGGCAATTATGTTGATTTTTAGTATTTTATATATTAAAAAGATCCGACCAGGGGAGGTAGAGCATTGAATAGGACAACGAAAAGATTAACGGAAAGGATATTTTTATATTTTGCAGTCATTATTATTTTAATATCGGTGTTAGTACCTTTTGCCTGGATGATCTCTGGTTCGTTTAAAACAAGATTAGAAATTCAGGCTTCAGATAGTAAAATAGCGGGAAAGGAGCCCAGCTGGATACCTCGTAATTTTACTTTGGTTAACTACAAGACTGTAAATAAAGAGGTTAAAATATTTGATTATTTTAAAAACAGCATAATAATAAGCCTGGGGACAATGTTTTTTTCTGTTGTTATTGCCACTTTAGCTGCTTATGCTATCTCTCGTTTTTCTTTTCCAGGGAGAACTGCCTATAGTATATCTGTATTATCAACCCAGATGTTCCCCGGAATTCTTTTTCTTATACCCTATTTTGTCATGTTTATCTGGATAAGGAAGATTATAGGTCTTCCGATGAGAGATACCTATTGGGGAATGATCTTCACTTACACTTCTTTTTCTCTACCTTTTTCTATCTGGATGTTGCGAGGTTACCTTAATACGATTCCCAGAGAAATAGATGAACAAGCTCAAATTGATGGATGTTCTAAAGCAGGAGCTCTTTTTAGAGTCATCATTCCTTTGGCAAGGCCGGGAATTGCGGCCGTTGGAATATATGGATTTGTAATGGCTTGGAATGAGGTGTTATTTGCCTCAGTACTTACCGGGAATGAAACCACAACAGTAGCAATCGGTATCCTAAGGTATATTACTGCCCAGGAAGCCCGTTGGGGAGGGATGATGGCTGCCTGTATATTAGTTAGTCTTCCTGTTTTAATATTTTTTACGGTGTTACAAAAACAATTCGTTCAAGGATTAGTAGCTGGAGCTACCAAAGGATAAATAAATATTTCAAGAAGGAAACATTGATGAATCCCTATGGTTATTTTGATGATTTAAATAAGGAATACATTATTACCCGCCCGGATACACCTCTGCCCTGGATAAACTATTTAGGGTTTGAGAACTATTTCGGGATTATTTCCAATACCGCGGGGGGTTACAGTTTTTATTTAGATGCCAGGTTGCGGCGAATAACACGCTATCGCTATAATAATGTTCCCCTTGATGTAGGTGGCCGCTATTTATACATTAAAGATGGTAATACCATCTGGAATCCCGGTTGGAAACCAACTTGCACATCATTGGATAGTTACTCCTGCCGACACGGATTAGGATATTCGGTGATTACGGGACGTAAAAATGATGTGGAAGTAGAGATCATTTACTTTGTTCCTCTTAGAGAGAATATGGAAATATGGAAAGTAAAAATAATAAATCATGGAGAGCAGGAAAAAAGGCTAACCCTTTTTTCCTTAGTTGAATTTTGCCTTTGGGATGCTATGGACGACATGACTAATTTCCAACGAAATTTCAATATAGGCGAAGTAGAAGTAGAAAATGATACTATCTTTCACAAAACTGAATATCGGGAAAGACGAAATCATTATGCCTATTTTTTCTGTAACCAAAAAATAGATGGATTTGATACAAGCCGTGATGCATTTATTGGGATTCATCATGGATTTGAAAATCCCCAAGTGGCAAGTAAGGGAAGATGTACTAATTCTCTGGCAAGCGGTTGGGCTCCCGTTGGTGTTCATCAGCTCGATGTCACCCTCCAGCCAGGACAAGACAGAACACTCCATTTTATATTAGGATATATGGAAAACAAAGAAGATGAAAAGTTTTCAGCCCCCAATATTATTAATAAAAAATCATTATGGACTAAGCTGGAGCTTTTAAAAACTACCTCAGCAGTGGATGAAGCATTTAATGAGTTGAAAGTCTATGGTACCAAACTGCTTGGTCGATATCAGGTGAAAATAGATAATGAAGATGTAGAACGTATGGTCAATATTTGGAATCAGTATCAGTGCATCGTCACTTTTAATCTGTCTCGTTCTGCTTCTTTATATGAATCCGGTATCGGGCGGGGAATCGGCTTTCGGGATGCCAATCAGGATTTGCTTGGTTTCATGCATATATTTCCGGAAAGAGCAAGGGAGAGAATTTTAGAACTGGCTGCTATTCAGCTCCCCAGTGGAGATTGTTATCATCAGTATCAACCGTTAACCAAGGAGGGAAACGAAAATACAGGCAAAGGATTTAACGATGATCCATTATGGCTTGTTGCTTCTACTTGTGCTTATATAAAGGAAACCGGAGATTTCTCAATTCTTGATGAGGTCATTGGATATTCAGATATACCTGGTAGTAAAGCTACTATTCTTGATCATCTTTACCTTTCTATTAATTATACCCTAAAAAATTTAGGACCGCACAATCTTCCTCTTATTGGTCATGCCGACTGGAATGATTGTCTGAACCTCAATTGTTTTTCCAAAGTGCCTGGAGAATCTTTTCAGTCCGCCGGGGACATAAAGGGAGGGGCAGCAGAATCTGTAATGATTGCCGGTTTGTTTCTCTATGTTTGTCGTGAATTCATAAAGCTTTGTCAACAGATTGGTGCTGAAGAGAAAATGAATGAATTCAATAAAGGATACAAACTTATCCAGAAAGCGGTTGAAGAACATGGATGGGATGGAGAATGGTTTTTGCGAGCTTATGACTATTATGGGAATAAAGTAGGGTCTAAGGAATGTGAAGAAGGAAAGATATTTATTGAATCTCAAGGTTGGTGTATTATGGGTAATGTTGGCTTAAAAGATGGTAGAGCTCAGATGGCTTTGGATAGCGTGGAAAAATATTTATCGACTTCACATGGAATTATGTCACTTCAACCTGCATATACTCACTATTATTTAAATTTAGGGGAAATTTCTTCTTATCCTCCAGGATACAAAGAAAATGCCGGGATATTTTGTCATAATAATCCCTGGATTTCTATAGCAGAGACTATTTTAGGAAATGGTGATAAAGCTTTTAATTCGTACTTACAAATTTGTCCCAGCACGAAGAATAATTTTATTGAAACCTATCGATGCGAGCCTTATGCTTATGCCCAGATGATTGCTGGCAGAGATGCACCAACCTATGGTGAAGCTAAAAACTCCTGGCTTACCGGTACAGCCGCCTGGAGTTTTGTCACCATTACCCAGGCTATTTTAGGAATTAAACCCGATTATCAGGGCTTGTTGATTGATCCTTGTATTCCCAAAAGTTGGAAGGAATATATGGTTATTCGGCTCTTCCGTGGAGCAAAGTATCATATTACTGTAAAAAATCCTGAGGGAGTTAGCAGAGGAGTTAAGCGTTTACTCATCAATGGAAAATTAATAAAAGGAAATTTAATTCCGTATCATAAGAAGGATATAAAAGTAGAAGTGACTGTAATCCTGGGTAAAAATAATTAATAAAGATATAAAGAAAGGAGATTTATTTATGTTGTTGACTTCGAAAATCTATTCTCTTAACGGAATATGGCAATATTGTTTGAGTAAGCAGGAAGAATATCATGATATAAAAGTTCCTTCTAACTGGTACCTGCAAGGATTAAATCACAGTGGCAAGGTATATTATAAGAAGACATTCGTGATATCTCTTCAGAAAGATAAGGACTATTACCTGGTCTTCAAAGGAGTGGACTACTTTTGTCAGGTGAAACTGAATGGAAGATTAATTGGAAAACATGAAGGGTACTTCCAAAAATTTTCTTTCCTGATAACTGATATACTAAAAGATGCTGAGAATCTTCTGGAAGTGGAGGTAGATTCGCCTGAAGAACCTGTTGATTGTTGGCCTGATAAGAAACATCTAATCAAAGGGATATTCAACCATCATGACACTCGTCCTGGCAGCTGGGACCCTGAATATGGACAGGACAAAAATACCGGTGGCATATGGAATGATGTACTCATTGAAGAAAAACACAAGATACATTCGGATAGACATGTTAAGGTATCACCTTTGCTATTAAAAGATGGGCGTGCGCATCTGGATATAGAAGTACCTTTGTGCAATCATGTTTCTCCGCAAGAAATAGAAATGATGTTGGAAATTTCAGGAATGGGATTTAAGGAAAAGCATAAAATTACCAAAAATATTTTTTTACCTTCGGGTAATAGCAATATCCATCTGGTAAAGACGATAGATAAACCTAAATTATGGACTACCTGGGATAGAGGGAATCCGTATTTATATCATTTAAAATGTACTCTTCTGAATTCCAAAAGAAACATCCTAGATGAAAGTTCCCTGCAGTTTGGTATAAGAGAAATCAAAATTGACGATGAGTGGAACTGGTTTTTAAATAGCCAAAAGTTCTTCCCCCGTGGAACCAATATTATTCCTACCCAATGGTTAAGCGAGTACGATAGTAACATGATAACCAGGGATATAGAACTATTAAAAGAAGCCAATGTCAATGCACTAAGAGTCCATGCCCATATTAACCGCCAGGAATTTTATGATGCCTGTGATAAGGCAGGAATATTGGTGTGGCAAGATTTTTCTCTAATCTGGAGTTATGAAGAGAGCGATGAATTTGTTCAAAATGCGGTGACTCAGATTGGGGATATGATAGACCAGTTCTACAATCATCCCAGCATATCTGTCTGGTGCTGCCATAATGAACCGAGTACAAATAGATATACGCTTGACCCAATATTATATTTAACTGCAAAAGCAAAGGATTCTACCAGATATATTGATATAGCCTCTGATTTTGTCTATCATCCCTATCCGGGTTGGTATAGGACTCATTATTACGAATTTTTT
>Ga0154857_1085_pt2 | contig 17358 bp, 12 predicted proteins | sample Rifle2008BG19ft_FD_105829 | JGI IMG/M metagenome (GOLD analysis project Ga0154857, IMG submission 105829) | Candidatus Atribacteria bacterium RBG_19FT_COMBO_35_14
TTCCTTCTACTCTAAATTCCCGAAGTAAACGATCTACAATTATTTCTAAATGCAGTTCGCCCATGCCCGAGATGATGGTTTGACCGGTTTCAACATTATGCGTTCTTATAAAAGTCGGGTCTTCTTCTGACAATTTATCCAAAGCTAAAGCCATTTTATCTTGCTCTGCTTTACTTTTTGGCTCTATAGCGATAGATATCACCGGTTCAGGAAATTTTATTGATTCTAAAATTATAGAATCTTTTATATCACATAAAGTATCACCAGTAGTAGATTTTTTTAAACCTATTATTGCCCCTATATTTCCTGCAGGTATCTCTGTAACATCCTTCTTGTGATCAGCATGAATCAGTACTAATCTATTTATTCTTTCCCTAATCTCTTTAGTTGAATTATAAACATAAGAACCTGATTTTAATATACCGGAATAAACTCTGACAAAACTTAATTTTCCGATATAAGGATCAGTCATAATTTTAAAAACCAAAGAAGCCAATGGTTCTTTATCTTCTGCTAACCTATATATCCCCTTCTCGTTCTGAGGATTTATGCCCTTAATCGGCGGAACATCCAAAGGAGAAGGCAGATAATTAACTATCGCATCTAAAAGTAACTGAATACCTTTATTTTTTAAAGCTGAGCCACAAAAAACCGGAACTATCTCATTTTTAATAGTTAGTCTGCGAATGGCAGACTTTATTTCATGGGAGGCAATTTCTCCACCTTCAAGATATTTTTCCATAATTCTTTCATCAACTTCAGCTAAGCTTTCTATCATTTTATGACGATACTCATTGGCTGATTCTAACATATCTTTTGGTATAGGTACTTCTTTATAATTTACTCCTAAATTATCCATAGTATAAGAATACGCCTTCATTTTTATTAAGTCGATAATGCCTATAAAATCTTCTTCAATCCCCCAGGGTAGTTGAACAATGATTGGATTAGCCACCAGTTTCTCTTGGATCTCTTTAGTAACATGATAGAAATCTGCTCCTGCCCTATCCATTTTATTAATAAAGGCAATACGAGGAACACCATATTTTTCTGCCTGATGCCAAACGGTTTCTGTCTGGGGTTCAACCCCTCCTACTGCACAGAAGACTGCAACAGCACCATCAAGTACCCTTAAACAACGTTCAACCTCCATAGTAAAATCTACGTGTCCTGGTGTATCAATAAGATTAACACGATTATCTTTCCAATAAAGAGTGGTTGCTGCAGAAGTAATAGTAATGCCTCTCTCTTTTTCTTGAGGCATCCAATCCATGGTTGCTGACCCCTCATGGACCTCGCCCATCTTATGAACTTTTCCCGTATAGTAAAGTATTCTCTCTGAAACGGTAGTCTTACCTGCGTCAATATGGGCCATTATACCAATATTTCTTATTTTATCTAAAGATAAATTCGTAGACATAATTTAAAAACCTAACCTTAATTCGTATATCGTATATCGTATATCGTATATCGTAAGAAATTTAAACTCTATTTGCTATTTAATATTCTGAATCTTGGTTTCTGAATTCTAGCTTCCATTTTCTTTACAATATACGATATACGCTATGCTATTTACCACCGGTAATGAGCAAATGCTTTATTTGCTTCTGCCATCTTATGAGTATCTTCTTTCTTTTTAACAGCTGCTCCGACACCATTTGCTGCATCTGCCAACTCTAAGGATAATTTTTCATGCATCGGCTTACCTGTTTTTTGCCTGGCAAAATTAATTATCCATCTCATCCCTAAAGTTATTCTTCTATCCGGACTCACTTCAACTGGGATCTGATAGCTGGCCCCTCCAACCCTTCTTGATTTTACCTCTAATACTGGTATAACATTCTGTAAAGCTTGATTAAATACTTCCAAGGGTTCCTTTTTTGTTTTTTTAGCAGCTATATCTAAAGCCCGATAAAAAATTGCTTCCGCTATGCTTTTTTTACCATCATACATTAGCTTGTTTATAAAAGTTGCTACATTTTTATCGTGATATACAGAATCTGGTATATTTATTCTCTTTACTGCCCTTCTTCTCCTGGACATTATTTACCACCTCTATCTTTTTAAATTAGTATTTAGTATATCGTATATCGTTAAGAAATAGAACCCAGTATCCGATTTTTTTTGTCTAAAACTATAAACCAAAAACTAAATATTGAAGAATTAATTTAACTGACAAACCGGATAACCGATTAACTAAATACTATTCACTAACGACTAGTCCCTTATTCATTACTTGCTTGTTTTCTTCTGTCTTTTAGATCCATATCTTGAACGCCCTTGCATTCTATTTTCTACTCCAGTAGCATCCATAACTCCTCTGACAATATGATATCTAACTCCTGGTAAATCTTTCACCCTTCCACCTCTTAAGAGCACAATAGAATGTTCTTGAAGATTATGCCCTATTCCGGGAATATATGCAGTAACCTCCATATTATTAGTTAACCTTACTCGGGTGACTTTTCTTAAGGCGGAATTAGGTTTCTTGGGAGTTATAGTCCAAACTCTGGTGCATACCCCTCTTTTTAGGGGGCTGCCCTGCAAAGATGGCGTATCAGATTTTTTTAAGACCTTATTTCTGCCTTTTCTTACTAATTGGTTTATGGTAGGCATATTTCACCTTCCTTTGTCAAAATTTATCAGCATCCTATAAATAAAAATACTTTTATATTCTAACAGTATCGGTATTTGATGTCAAGCTAAATTAATGTAAAAATCGTATCCAGTATCGAGTATCGTGTTAAGAAAAAGAAAGAAAATGAATTTGGGAAAGTAGATAAAGGATGTAAGTATAACCTGCTTTGCCTAACGACCCTTCTAAAGTTTACACTAACTTATGGTTATTTTCTAGTTTCTGACTTCTAATTTCTATCTTACTATCTCTTTACTATATACTCAATACGATATACTATATACTAATTATGCTATTCACTAACGACTAATTAAACTCCTGTTCTTGATCGGTTGTATGGTCTGACATTTCCTCTATACTATCTTCATCTTCTTCTCTAAATATATCTATCTTCTTTTCTCTCTGCTCTCCTTCTGCCTCTTTAAATATTTCTTCGACTTTTTCTTCTTCCTCATGTGAGTAATCAACTTCTATTCTTGCGTATTTATTTAAACCTGTCCCTGCGGGTATGATGTTACCAATAATAACATTTTCCTTTAAACCATAAAGTTTGTCTACCTTTCCCTTGATAGAAGCATTAGTTAAAACATGTGTAGTTCTCTGAAATGATGCAGCAGACAGAAAACTATCTGCAGAAAGGGAGGCTTGAGTAATACCTTGGATTATGGGCATTCCTACTGCTACAAACTTCTTCCTTCTAATAAATCCCACATTTTCAATTATATTGATACATGCGGTCTTATTGTTTGCTCTTACTTTTATTAAATCCAAATGTCTAATGCAAATTTCTGTAGCATGGTCCCTGGTTATCTTTTTACCTCCACTAATTATAACTTCGCCTGTTTCCGGATCCAAAATATCTAAAGCAGCAATTTTACCTACTGCATTGTCGTAAAGGAATTCTAAAGTTCTGCCTTCTAAAGAAAAATATCTTCCGTCTTCCAATGGTAGCTCACTTAATTTATATAATAATATTTTTTTAATTAAATTCTTGCTTATTATTTGATCCTTAGCTGCGATAATATTTCCGCTTACTGGATCTTTAATATCTTCGCCAATGGGTTGGCCAATAATTTCATCTTTAATTGATTTGATCAGCCCGTCCCTTACGGATATCTCCTTAATTTCTTTCCATACCTTTATTCTATCTACTTTGGTTTTTATGATCTTATCCACTTCTCTAGAAGTAAGCTGCTTGTTCGCACTCACTAAAACTTGAGAATCTTCTGGGTTAATAATATCTGCGGCAATAATCCTGTCTTTTATCTTTTCGTAAATATCTGGCGTAGCACAACTTATTATTATAATATCACTATTAGCAATTTCTACTCCCATTTCTTTGCTAATGACCTTATTAAATTTTATCTTAGAATCACTTAGATTGTCTGTTTCAGTTTTGTCTTCTTGAATATTATCTTTAATCTCACCAACCAAAATATTACCAGTTATTCTTTCTATAAAGGAATTTTCTCCTTTAACAATAGTAAATTGTTTATTTTCTTGTCCTTCAACTATCAACGTAGTAAAATCGCTGGTTTCAATTTTAGGTATAACTTTATTAGTAATCACTTCTCCTTCTTTAACTATTACCTCACCTGTTTTAACATTTACCAATGAAAAGATAGTTTTTTTATTTTCTAATAATTTTCTGTTCTTCTTGCTAATTTCTTCATTTTTTTCTACTACCTTTTTATTAGCCTTTTCAAAATCTGATACATATACTAATTCCCCGGATAGCAGCTCGGAATCACGAGCTGATCTCACATAAATCATATTTAAACGGGCAATTTGACGAATGATTGTCTCGATATGTTTATCGCTGATTCTAACTCCCTGTGATCTATATACTGCTTGTATTTCTTTTAATAAATATTCTTGAACTGCCTTAATTCCCTGAATCTTTAAAATATCATGGGGATCAATAAATCCGACAGTCAGTCTTTCTCCAGCTTTAATCTTTTGTCCTTTTTCTACTATTAGCCTTAAATCAGTGGGAATATTATAGATTTTTTTCTTTTCTTCGATGGCGTCTTTATTTTCTTTTGATGTTTCAGGATTAACTACTACCTGCTTCTTATAATTGTTCTCAGTAATAATTTCCTCTACTATTCCATTTATTTCACTGATTACTGCCTGTTTTTTTGGCTTTCTCACCTCAAAAAGTTGTTCTACTCGTGGAAGTCCCAAGGTAATATCTTCACCAGTTATTTTAACTCCTCCTGTATGAAAAGTCCTTAAAGTTAATTGTGTCCCTGGTTCTCCAATGGATTGAGCTGCAATAACTCCTACGGCTTCTCCGATATTTACTAATTTACCACTAGCCATATCTTTACCATAACATTTAACACATATTCCATGTTCTGCTCTGCAGGTTAAAACCGATCTAACTTTAACCTCTTCTATCCCCGTTTCCGAAATCTTTTTAGCGCCTTTTTCGTCAATTTCTTCCCCTAATCCAACTAATACTTCACCGGTCTTGGAATCTATTACCTCTTCTTGAGTTATCCGCCCTACCAACCTTTCTTCTAAAGTCTCAATTACATTACCTTCTTCTTGAAAGGCTCTGATAATTATTCCGTCAGATGTGCCACAGTCTTCTTCTCTTATAATTGCATCTTGTGCTACATCAACCAATCTTCTGGTTAAATATCCTGATTTTGAAGTTCTAAGAGCAGTGTCCGCTAATCCTTTTCGAGCTCCATGGGTAGAAATAAAATACTCTAATACTGACAAACCGTCTCTAAAATTAGATCTAATAGGAAATTCAATAATTTTTCCCGAAGGATCAGCCATTAAACCCCTCATCCCAGCTAACTGGCCAATCTGTCGTTTACTGCCTCGAGCTCCGGAATCGGCCATAATATATAACGGATGAGATTTGCTTAAATTCTTTAAAATAGCATCAACCACGTCATCAGCTGCTTTGGTCCAAGCGTTAACAATTTTCTGTTCTCTCTCATCATCCATAATTAATCCGTAATTATATTGTTCTTGAATTTTATCAACTTCTTTTTCGGCCACTTCTAATATCTCATTTTTCTGGGAAGGTATTTCTAAATCTGCTATCCCTATAGAAATCCCGGAAGAAGTAGCAAAATTAAAACCTAATTTTTTAATCTTATCTAAAATATCAACAGTTATTTCTTTTCCATATTTTCGAAAAATAAAAGATATTATTTTTTCTAAGGATTTTTTGTTTATAGTTAAGTTGATAAAATCCATATCATCAGGGAAAATTTCGTTAAAAATAATTCTTCCAGCTGTTGTGCCTTTTAAGGTGTTATCTATTCTACACTTAATTTTAGCATGTAGGCCAATAAAACCATCTTCATATACCCTTATTACCTCATTATAATTACCAAATATTCTTCCCTCGCCTTTTTGTCCGCTTTCCCGCATAGTTAGATAATAACAACCTAAAATTATATCCTGGCTAGGTAAAGCTATGGGCAAACCATTCGCTGGAGAGAGTATATTATTCGAAGATAGCATTAAAACTTCTGCTTCAGCTTGAGCTTCCGGCGAAAGAGGAACATGAACGGCCATCTGATCGCCGTCAAAATCTGCATTAAAAGCTGCGCAAACTAAAGGATGAATTTGTATTGCATTTCCTTCCACCAAAACTGGTTTAAAAGCCTGAATACCTAAACGATGTAATGTTGGTGCCCGATTTAGTAAGATAGGACGATCTTCTACAATATCCTTCAATATACTCCAGACTTCTGGCTTACCTTTCTCTACTATTTTTTTGGCAGTTTTGATATTATGAGCCAAATCCTGAGCTACCAATTCTCTCATTACATATGGCTTGAATAGCTCCAGAGCCATCTTTTTGGGTAATCCGCATTGGTAAAATTTTAAATTAGGACCTACTACAATTACCGATCTTCCTGAATAATCCACTCTTTTACCTAAAAGGTTCTGCCTAAATCTACCTTTCTTACCTTTTAACATATCACTTAACGATTTAAGGGGTCTATTCCCGGAGCCAAGCACTGCTCGCCCTCTCCTGCCGTTGTCTATCAAAGCATCAACCGCTTCCTGTAACATTCGCTTTTCATTTTTAATAATAATTTCCGGTGCCCCTAATTCCAATAATCTTTTTAATCTATTATTCCGATTTATAACTCTCCTATACAGGTCGTTCAAATCTGAAGTGGCAAAACGCCCTCCCTCCAATTGCACCATAGGTCTTAAATCTGGAGGAATAACTGGAATTATTTCTAATATCATCCATTCAGGTTTGCAATTAGATTTACGAAATGCTTCAACTACCTGCAATCTTTTAATAATCTTTTTCGTTTTTTGGCCACTAGTTTTTTTTAATTCTTCGCGAAGTTCCAGAGTTAACTTATCTAAGGTTACCTCTTTCAACAACTCTTTAATTGCTTCTGCACCTATCCCAGCTTTAAATTCGGGATCATAATTACTTAGAAGAATTTTTTCTATTTCTAAAATTATTTCTCCTCTTTTGTGAGAAGTATTGCCGGGGTGTATCACTATGTAACAAGACTCTTCAATGTTTTGAGTGGTTAATTTTGCCCGAGAGGATAAGTTTTTTTCTTCTACTAGTCTTTTTAAGTTGGTCTCAGAAATTAAGCCATCAATTTTAATAATTCGATATTGGGTCTCTTTATTTTCTACCTCTTCTTCTTTAACTTCTTTAACTTCTTTAATCCCTTCTTCAAACTCTTCTTTTTCTTTTTCACCTTCGAATTCTTCCTCTTTACTTACAGGGAATAATAATTCCTTTTGATAGAAAATTTTACCAAATTTTTTCTGCAGATCTTGATCCTCTTTCTCTGAAATTACCTCACCTATTTTATGAGAAAATATTTTTACTTTATTAATACTATAAACCGGCTCAGTATTAAATTTTTCATTATACTTTTTATGAATATGGCATTCTGATTCTAAAATTATATCTCCTTTTTCTAAATCTGTCCCGCCTTTCTCAATAACTTCAAATAACTGTTCTCTTCTTCGGTCTGGAGCATAGTATAATATCTTTTCTAAGTTACGAGGAGATATATCTAAAAGTAGAGATAAAGGGCTGGGTATAGCCTTAAAATACCAAACATGGGAAACAGGGGAAGCTAATTTAATATGCCCCATTCTCTCCCTTCTAGTGATAGATTTAGTAACTTCGACTCCACATCTATCACAAATAACACCTTTATATCTTATCCTTTTGTATTTTCCACAGCTACACTCCCAATCTTTAACTGGTCCGAATATTCTTTCACAAAATAAACCATCTTTCTCTGGTTTTAAAGTTCTATAATTGATAGTTTCAGGTTTTTTAACTTCACCATTAGACCATTTTTTTACTTGCTCTGGCGAAGTTAGTCCGATTTTGATCGAGTTAAAACTCCTCAAAATTGTCAATATAATTACCCCCTATTATAGTCGTTAGTGAATAGTATCAGAGCGTAAAGTGTAAAGCTAAAAACGTAAAACCAAAACTTAAAACTTAAAATTAAAGAAAAAGTTTTGAATTTTGAATTATGGTTTTCCGCTTTTCGCTCTAAGTTTTTAGTTTAATGTTGACGCAATACAGTATACTATCTACTAACTTAAGTTATTTCTTTCATTAAATTTTCATTAATTTCATCTTTTGAATCGATATCTTCTTTAAGATCTACTTCTTTATCTTGAGAATCTAAAACTCTTACATCTAAACTTAAACTGCGTAATTCTTTGATTAAAACTTTAAATGATTCTGGCATGCCGGGGGCAGGGATACATTCACCCTTAACAATAGCTTCATAGGTTTTAATTCTTCCCAACACATCATCTGATTTTATAGTTAAAAGTTCCTGGAGATTGTAAGCCGCACCGTATCCTTCTAAAGCCCAAACTTCCATTTCACCAAATCTTTGGCCTCCAAACTGTGCTTTACCTCCTAAAGGTTGTTGGGTAACCAAAGAGTACGGACCGGTAGAACGGGCATGGATTTTATCAGCTACCAAATGAGCTAATTTTAAAATATAGCTGTAACCTACAGTCACTTTTTGGTCAAATGGCCTGCCTGTTCTACCATCATAAAGAATTGTTTTGCCGTCTTTGGGTAGACCTGCTTCTTTTAAAGCTTCGAGAATTTCCTCTTCTTTTGCGCCATTAAAAATAGGAGTTATAACTCTAAGACCTAAAGTTTTAGCAACCCAGCCTAAATGTACTTCTAAAACTTGCCCCACGTTCATCCGAGAGGGAACTCCTAAAGGATTCAATACTATTTCTATTGGTGTGCCATCTGACATAAAGGGCATATCAGCCTCAGGCAAAATTTTGGCAATAACTCCTTTATTTCCATGTCTTCCCGAAATCTTATCCCCTTCTGAAATCTTTCTTTTTTGGGCAATAAATACTTTTACTAATTGATTTACTCCCGGGGGAAGGTCGTCATTATTTTCCCTGGAAAATACTTTTACTCCTATCACCTTACCTTTTTCACCATGAGGAATTCGCAGAGAAGTATCTCTTATTTCTCTAGCTTTTTCTCCAAAAATTGCTCTCAACAATCTTTCCTCTGGCCCTAAATCAGTTTCCCCCTTAGGAGTTATTTTTCCTACTAAAATATCGCCTGATTCCACCTCTGCTCCAATTCGAACTATTCCTTTTTCATCTAAGTTAGATAGGCTGCCTTCCCCGATATTAGGGATATCACAAGTTATTTCTTCAGGTCCTAATTTAGTATCCCGTGCTTCACACTCCTGTTCAGAAATATGAATAGAGGTGAGAGTATCTTCTCTAACTAATTTTTCACTAATTAAAATAGCATCCTCAAAATTATAACCTTCCCAAGGCATGTAAGCTATTAAAACATTCCTACCCAAAGAAAGAAGTCCTTCAGAAGTTAAGGGACCATCAGCAAGCACATCTCCCTTCTTGACAATCATTCCTTCTTCTACTAAAGGTATCTGATTAATACAAGTTCCCTGATTAGAACGAACGAATTTTTTTAATATATATTCTTTTAGGATATTCTCAGTATTTTTAATAATTATTTTGTCCGCACTTACTTCTTTCACCAAGCCATCATCTTGGGAAATAATAACTGCACCTGAGTCGACAGCAACTTTACTTTCCATTCCCGTTCCCACTAAAGGAACTTCGGGTTTTATTAAAGGTACAGACTGTCTCTGCATATTAGTACCCATTAAGGCTCTGTTCGCATCATCGTGATCTAAAAAGGGTATTAAACTAGCTGAAATACTGGCAATCTGTTTAGGAGATACATCAATAAAATCTATTTCATCTGGCAGACACTCAATAATATCTCCTCTAAACCGGCAAGGTACATCGTTTTGTGAAATTTTGTTATCTTTATCTATTTTTATATTTATTTGAGCAATTTTATATTTATCTTCTTTATCAGCGGAGAGGTAAACGATCTCATCAGTTATTTTACCCTCTATTACTCTAAAATAAGGCGTTTCAATAAATCCTAATTCATTCACCCTTGCATAAATACAAAGAGATCCTATTAATCCAATATTAGGTCCCTCAGGAGTCTCAATGGGACAAATTCTGCCATAATGAGTATGGTGAACATCTCTCACTTCAAAGCCGGCTCTTTCTCTGGTTAAGCCTCCTGGGCCTAAGGCAGAGAGCCTTCTTTTATGAGTAATTTCAGACAAAGGATTAGTCTGATCCATAAACTGAGAAAGCTGACTACTCCCAAAAAACTGTCTAATGGTGGCTAATAATGGCCGTGCATTTATCAAGGCTTGAGGAGTAATAGCAGAAACATCAGGTTGGATAGTCATCCTCTCCCGAATCACTCTTTCCATCCTGTTTAATCCAATGTGGAATTGATCCTGAAGTAACTCACCAACTGTCTTTATTCTTCTATTCCCTAAATGATCAATGTCATCTATATAGCCAATTCCTCTATATAAATTGACTAAATACCTTAAAGAAGCGACAATATCCTCTCTTGTTAACGAAGGGCCTTTTTTTATTTTTATCTTTTCTTTACATTTTTTTATTTTATATAATAAGGCATTGGTTAATTTATCACCTGTACTACAAATTACTTCACCTGTTTTTGGATTTATTATTTCTTCAGCAGCAATCGCATCTATAATCCCTTCATTAATTCCTTCACTCAATTTATCAACAATTGGTATTAAAGCTTCGTATTTCTCATTAAAAACAGTTATTGTTTCGTTTTCATAATTCAATACTTTTATCTTGTCAATTCCTGAGTTAATTATTGCAGAAAGTGTTTTCTGATTGATTTTTTCTTCTGCTTTTACAATTATTTTATTGTTGCCAGGATCAACAATGTCTTCGGCTGCGATTTTACCTAATATCCGATCTTCAAAGTTTAATTTCCTATTTAATTTATATCTTCCGACTTTTGCTAAATCATATCTTTTAGGATCAAAAAGTAATCTATAAACTAATTGACGAGTGTTTCTTTCGGTCGGAGGTTCGCTGGGTCTTAATCTTCTAAACATTTCTATCAGGGCTTCTTTTTCATTGGATGTATTATCTTTTTCTAAAGTTGCTTTTATAATCTCTTCATAATCAAAAAGTTCCATAATTTCTTCATTGTTTTCATATCCTAATGCCCTTAATAGGGTAGTTGCTGGAATTTTCCTTTTCTTGTCAATTCGGACATAAATCATGTCGGAAGAATCAAATCCAAATTCTAACCAGGATCCACGATTAGGAATAATTTTAAATTTATACAATGATTTGCTATTTTCACTTTTTTCTTCATCAAAATAAATACCGGGAGATCTTATTAATTGATTTACTATCACTCTTTCTGCTCCGTTAATAACGAAGCCTCCGTTTTCGGTCATAAGCGGTAACTCACCCATAAAGACATCTTGCTCTTTAATTTCACCTGTCTTCTTGCTGATTAAATTTATCTTAACTTCTAAAGGAGAAGAATAAGTTCCACCTTTCTCCCAACATCCGTAAGCAGAATCTTTACATTCCCCTAGTGAATAACTAATAAAATCTAAAATTAGATTACCGGTAAAGTCTTGAATGGGAAAAATGTCTATAAAAACTTCCTGCAACCCTTGCTTTTTTCTTTCATCAGGCGAAACAAACCTTTGTAAAAAATCTTCAAAAGATTTTTTTTGTATATCCAATAAATTGGGGATTGGACATAATTCAGGTATTTTGGAATAATCTTTCACTTGATTATATTTATTGTGCACCGCAAAACACCAACCTTTATATAATGATTAAAATATTAAATTATTCGTTAGTATATAGTATATAATGAAAAACGTAAAACGTAAAACGTAAAGCCATAGCTCAAAATTTAAAATTTAAATATATTGTTTTATCTATTAAGCTTTGTTTTTCTTATCTCGTATATAAGATAGAAGCCAGGAGTCAGAATCCAGTATTCAGAATTATTTAAAATTATGCAAATATATTCTTTGTTAAGTTGTTTTATATTCTTCTGACTACTGGCTCCTGAATTCTTAAATAATATTTATGCTTTTTCGCTTTGCATTTTTTAGTTTATTGATTTATCTTACACGCTAAACGCTGTACACTCTACGCTATTTATTTCCGTAAGTTATCATTTTATCATTTAGTAATTAAAAATGCAAGAAGATACTCTTTAAAAAATTTTAAAGAGTATCTTCGATATTGCAAAAAACTATCTTCTATTTTATTTCTACAACTGCTCCAACCGCTTCTAATTTTTCTTTTATCCCTTCCGCCTCTTTCTTGTCCGCATGTTCTTTTACTGTGTTAGGTGCACCATCCACTAAGTCTTTAGATTCTTTTAAGCCTAAGGCAGTAATTGTTCTTATTTCTTTTATTACTTTAATCTTATTTGGCCCAACTTCTTTTAGTACTACTTCAAAATCGGTCTTCTCTTCTTCTTTGACTTCTTCTGATGCAGCTGCACCACCAGCATTAACAGACATGGCAACCGGCATAGCAGCAGTTACTCCGAATTTTTCCTCTAAAGCTTTAACTAAATCAACTAATTCCAATACGCTCATCTTCTCTATCTTTTCCAATATTTCCACTGATGCACTCATTTCAAGTTTAGACTGTTTTTCCTCAGTAATTTTATTATCTTTTTTAGTAGCGGCTTCTTTTTTTTCTACCATTTATTTCACCTCCTCCCAATTTTGTATATCGTATATCGTATATCGAAAAAAGCTTTTATTCTATTCTATCTGGCTGTCATGAAATATTACATACTATTTTTTGGCATAATACTTTATGATGCTTTCGCTTTTTCCTTTTGCTTTTTTACTGCTTCCAAAGTATAAATCAACCCTCTTAGCGGTCCTTGTAAGATAAATACTAAAGAATAAAGTGGAGATTTTACTCCGTTAATCATTTGGGCAATAAGGACATCTTTTGAAGGCAGAGAAGCTATCTCAATAATTTTCTCCGGACTAAAAACCCTGCCGTCTATCAGACCAGATTTGATCTTTAAGTCAATTTTATTTTTTATAAAATACTCTTTTAGTAATCTAGCCGGGGCAATTCCATCATCACTGCAAAAAGCCATTGCGGTACAACCGATTAGATCTTTGGTCAGGTCCTCTACATTCAGCTCTTCGCTGGCTTTTTCTAATAAAGTATTTTTGACTATTTTAAACTCTACCCTCTTCTCTTTTAATTCATTTCTAAGGCTGCTAATCTGGGATACATTCATTCCTTGATAGTCGGTTAAAACTACTCCTTTGGATTCTTTCAATTTTTCTATCAAATCCTTAAGTATCTCTTTTTTAGAATCTTTACTTAAAACCAAAATTTATCCTCCTTTCTAACTCTATTAGATATTTTGCACAATAAAAAAACCTTCCCTTAGACCAATCTACAAGGAAGGTGAAACTAGTAATTTTATTCACTTTGTTTTCACCTGGGCAGGAAGATATTTTAATATCGATTACGTTGTTTTTTTACAACTCCTACTGTCTAAGGTACATCTAAATACATAAGCATATTTTATTTTTACATTTTTACTAATTCTATTTTTTTTGTTTTTCTATCCAAGCATCTATTTTTTGGGGATCTAGGTGAACCCCTGGTCCCATAGTAGATGAAATAGCAATGCTGTGTATGTATCTTCCTTTGGCAGCTGAAGGTTTAGCTTTAATAATAGCACCGACAAAGGTAGTAAAATTTTCTAATAACTTCTCTTGGTCAAAATTTATTTTCCCTAAGGGTGCGTGGACTATGCCAAATTTATCCGCCCGATACTCTACTTTCCCCGCTTTCACTGCTTTTACGGTATTTTTTACATCAAAAGTAACGGTACCAACTTTAGGGTTAGGCATTAGACCTCGGGGTCCCAATATTTTACCTAATTTTCCTACTATTTTCATCATATCTGGGGTCGCTATAGCGGCATCAAAATCGGTCCATCCCTTTTGTATCTTTTCAGCTAACTCTTCTGCACCTACAAAATCAGCCCCGGCTTCTTCTGCCTCCTTTGCTTTCTCTCCTTCGGCAAAGACAACGACTTTCACTTTTTTGCCCGTACCATGAGGTAAATCTACCGCCCCCCTTACCTGTTCCTCAGAACGACGAGTATCGATACCTAATTTAATCGCAATATCAATAGATTCTTGAAAATTTGCCCAATGAAGCTTTTTAACTAAATCTAAAGCTTCTTTCGGTTCGCAAAACTTGTCTTCCTTATAGTCTTTGATAGCCTCTAAATACTTTTTGCCTCTTTTTTTACTCATCTTTTTCCTCCCTGTGGTATTATTGGATTTTATCCTTCCACATAAGTTTACAATTAATTACTATTCTCTATCTCTATTCCCATGCTTCTGGCAGTACCTTCAACTATTTTCATAGCACTTTCTAAATCATTAGCATTTAAATCAGGCATTTTACGTTTAGCAATCTCTTCAATTTTTGCTCGAGTTAACTTTGCAACTTTTTCTTTATTGGGTATTCCTGATCCTTTTTCTATTCCTGCTGCTTCTTTCAATAAAAAAGCAACTGGAGGCTTTTTGCAGACAAAAGTAAAAGACCTATCCTCATATACATTTATAATCACGGGTATTATAGTTCCAACATCTTGTCTTGTTTTTTCATTAAAAGCCTTACAAAATTCCATAATGTTTAAACCATGCTGACCTAAAGCTGGACCTACCGGTGGTGCGGGATTAGCATTAGCAGCTGGTATTTGTAATTTTATTACGGAAACCATTTTCTTTGCCATTAAATTCCTCCTGTCATTAGTCGTTTAGTGAATAGTTGACTATTCACTAAACGACTAATTTAATATTTCTCTACGTCATTAAAAACTAACTCAACAGATGTCTCGCGACCGAAAATAGACAGAAAAACCTTCATCTTGTTTTTTTCGTTATCTACTTCTTTAACTTTTCCTGTATACCCGGTAAATGGGCCAACAACAATTCTAATATTTTCTCCTACTTCAATATCTAATTTGGGGATCTTCTCACCCTTTCCCATCTGTTTTAATATGTTATCTATTTCTATTCCTTTTAAAGGTACTGGTGTCCCGCCTGAACCCACAAAGCGAGTTACTCCGGGAGTGTTCCTTACTACTTGCCAGGAATTATTATCCAGTATCATTTCTATCACTACATATCCTGGAAATACTTTTTTTTGCACATATTTTCTTTTGCCAGATTTTACCTCTAAGACTTTTTCAGTAGGTATTAATACTTGAAAAATCTGGTTCTCCATTCCCATGGATTTAATTCTTTGTTCCAAATTTATTTTTACTTTACTTTCGTATCCTGAATAAGTATGAACTACGTACCAATTTTTTTTATTTGAAGCCATCATTATAACTAATTAACTCTCTTCCTTTTACCATAAAATAGCAAATATTTATTGTGTATTATTTCATAAATAAAGTTAGTACTTTAGTAAAAATTATATCAATTAACCCAATGAAAATGGAGGCAATAATTATAGTAGAAATAACTACAATTGTGCTATTTTTAAGATCTTTTTTGGTGGGCCAGATAACTTTTCTTAATTCAGCTATAGCTTCTTTTATAAAATTGTTTATTTTAGTGAAAATATTTCTTAGGTTCATTTTGTTCCTATATTTAATTTTTTTCTATAATTTTAATAAAAAATGGCAGGCCCGGCAGGATTTGAACCTGCAACCCCCGGATTTGGAGTCCAGTGCTCTGCCGTTGGAGCTACGGACCTTTATAATTTTTAAATAAACTCTTAAGCTAAAATTATTTTATTTCTTTGTGCAAAGTATGAGTTTTACAAAACTTACAGTACTTCTTAAGTTCTATTCTTTCTGGAGTATTTGTCTTATTTTTATATTTATCGTAATTTCGATTTTTACACTCATTACAAGCAAAAACTATTCTTTGTCTCATTAAAAATATCTCCTAATAAAAGATAAAATTATACAAGCCTAAATCTACCATACTTTATACTTGGTGTCAAGATGTTTCGTATATCGTATGTCGTATATCGTATATCGTATCTCGTAAATTAGTCCTACGGGCAGACACAAGGTCTGCCCCTACTAACGACTAAAGGCTATTCACTAACGACTATTCTATTATTTCACTTACCACTCCGGCACTGATAGTGCGCCCTCCTTCTCGGATAGCAAAGCGGAGCTGTTTTTCCATAGCGATAGGAGTGATCAGTTCACCGACTACAGTTACCCGATCCCCGGGCATAACCATCTCTACCCCTTCGGGGAGAGTGATGGTACCGGTTACGTCAGTAGTCCTGAAGTAGAATTGGGGACGATAACCACTAAAGATAGGAGTATGCCTTCCTCCCTCTTCTTTGGTTAAGACGTAGATTTCACCATTAAACTTGGTATGAGGGGTAATACTACCTGGGACCGCTACGACCTGCCCTCTTTTTACATCCTCTTTATCTATCCCTCGCAGGAGAAGACCGATATTGTCTCCGGCTTCGGCCTGATCCATCGTCTTACGGAACATCTCTACTCCGGTGACTACGGTCTTACGCACCTTGGGGGCAAGTCCTACTATCTCGGCCGGATCTCCTACCTTGACTAATCCTCTCTCTAATCTACCGGTAGCCACAGTTCCTCTACCGGTGATAGAAAAGACGTCTTCCACTGATAAGAGGAAGGGTTTATCCATATCTCGTTTGGGAGTAGGGATATAATTATCTATGGCATCTAATAATTCGGCAATGGCCTTGTAGGCAGGATCATTTGCCTCGGTAGCCTGCATTGCCTTTAGAGCCGAGCCCTTGATTATGGGAATATCATCTCCGGGGAATTCATATTCACTTAAAAGATCTCTTATCTCCATCTCTACCAGTTCGATCAGCTCAGGATCATCCACCATATCTACCTTGTTCAGGAAGACCACGATATGGGGGACTCCTACCTGGCGGGCCAGAAGAATATGCTCTCGAGTCTGGGGCATGGGGCCATCGGCAGCAGATACTACCAGGACAGCTCCATCCATCTGGGCCGCTCCGGTAATCATATTCTTGATGTAGTCAGCATGTCCCGGACAATCGATATGGGCATAGTGTCTCTTTTCGGTCTCGTATTCGGCATGAAAGACCGAGATAGTAATACCTCTCTCCTTTTCTTCGGGAGCACGATCGATATCATCAAACTCCTTCACCTCGGCAAGGCCTTTAGTAGCCAGATATTTAGTGATTGCTGAGGTTAAGGTTGTTTTGCCATGGTCTACATGACCGATAGTACCCACATTAACATGGGGTTTAGTTCTTACAAATTTTTCTTTTGCCATTTGATTTTTCCTCCT
>Ga0154857_1096_pt1 | contig 17010 bp, 11 predicted proteins | sample Rifle2008BG19ft_FD_105829 | JGI IMG/M metagenome (GOLD analysis project Ga0154857, IMG submission 105829) | Candidatus Atribacteria bacterium RBG_19FT_COMBO_35_14
TTTTCTAATTATTTTTTCCTTAAAATTAAATAAATGGAATCATTGTCCTCCATTTTTCCGTATTCATTGATTTACAGTATTTTGAAAGTCTTGCCAATCATTTTTATCAGTTCCTTCTTGGTATAATATACAAATTTTAGACCGAATTATTTCTCTTCCTTACTCCCTCTCCAAAACAAATGAAATGCCAGCTTTTTTCAAGACCACATTTTGTCTTTTTAATGATTCCTTTAATTCAGCTTTGCTAAGGTGATGGAACACTCAAATTTTCTATCAGTTTTAATTAAATATTTTCCGGCCACAAACCTCGTATCAAAATTCATCAAGTATTTCCATTTCTTTAAGTTCTTCATTTAAGAATTCTCTTGAAACTTTTCTTTCCGGCATGATACTTTTTCCTATTATTGAGAAAGCTTTCTTACTACAAATATCGTTCACTAAAATAATCTATATAATCTCTATGTGTATCCCGATAATTCTTTGCTAATTTAATAATCAAATCCTGATAACTCATGGCATAAAAATATACTTCGTCTGTTTTACTTATCTTTAATAAAAATAGGTTCTGTCCCTTGTATATTGACTTGTATATTACTAGTAACTTATTATTTATCAATAAAAGATGTGAATATGATACTGGATGAGTTTGTAGTTGGTTATGGCCGTTAGTATCTATTTATTCTAAAAATGAGTCATTGAAAGCGTATATATGTCGAATTGTACATTGTAGTAAACATAACTATTTTCCCACTACCTCACTTTATACTTTATTAATAGTCCCTCTTTTTTTAGTTATTTTTTGGCTTAAATCATCCAAAAAAGTATAAAAAATGGGAACAATAATCAAAGACAAAAAGGTGGATGAAGTTAAACCTCCGATGATGGTAATCGCCATCGGTGCCCGAAGCTCTGCGCCTTCTCCAGTGCCTAATGCCATTGGAACCAGAGCAAGAACTGTGGTTAACATGGTCATTAAAATAGGTCTTAAACGGGTTTTCCCTCCCAAAATAATGGCTTCATTCCTTTCTATTCCCTTTTGCCGAAGTATATTAATATAATCGATCAAAACGATACTGTTATTGACCACAATCCCTACCAGCATGATAATACCGATATAAGAAAGCACATTCAAGCTTTTATCTGCCAGTAATAATCCCAAAATAACTCCTATTAAGGAAAAAGGAACAGAAAACATGACAGCAAGCGGCATTAAAAGGGATTCAAACTGAGCAGCAATAATCATATAAACCAGGATAATGGATAAAACCAACGCCAGAGCAAGCTGCAAAAATGACTCTTGCATTTCTTTGTTTTGTCCAACAAATTCATAGCGATAATCCTCGGGCAATACTAATTTTTCCAATTTCTGCTGAGCATCCTGAATCACTTTACCTAAAAAACGGTCACTGATATTTCCGGAAACATTCACTATCCTCTGCTGATTTTCACGGTCAATCCCTTTGGGTCCGGAACCCACTGTTACTTCTGCAATTTCCTTTAAAGGAATCTGTAACCCAACGCTGGAGCTAATCAAAAGATTTTCTACTTCCTTTATGCTGTTCCTATCTTCCTCCTGCAATCTAATCCGAATATCAATTTGTTTTCCTTTTTCCTGATAAATACTGGCAACTCTGCCTAAAAGAGCATCATGAACGGTAGAAGCAATCTGAGCAGTATTTAAACCATAGAGATTTGCTTTTTCGCGGTCAATATTCACGTGTAATTCCGGACGTACATCTTCTACGCTGCTCTCCAGGTCATACACTCCTTCTACTTCTGCTATCGATATCAAGATACGATTGGCGATATTTTCCAATTCATCCAGCGAATCACCGGATATTTTTACTTCTAAACCCGACCCGGAGGTAAATGACATAGATTGTTCCGAAAATTTTATTTGGGCATCCGGGTAAGTACCGATTTTTTGTCTTAACTGGTTAATAATCTGCGCCATGCTTCTATCTCTCTTGTTCTGTTCCACCAGATTAACCATAATGGTGCCACTGTTACCACCTTCGGTACTAAATCCCATTCCACCGGATCCCTCTCCCGCGGTAGTTAAAATACTTTTTATTTCCGGTATTTCCAAGACATTTTTTTCCACTTCACTTACAACTTTTCTGGTAGTTTCCAGATTCGTCCCGGTAGGTAAAGTAATATTAATATTAAATTGCCCCTGGTCACTGGACGGAATGAACTCTGTTCCTACAAAGGGTATTAACATGATTGACCCGACAAAAATAATCACTGCCAGAATAAATACCATTCCCCGATGTCTTAAAGACCAGGTAAGCAATCTACTATATTCTTCTCTCACAAAAATAAAAATTCTTCCACCCTGACTCAGAGAATTTTGAACCAAATTTCCTTTAGAAACAGATGGTTTATTATCCTTTACTTTAAAGCGTAAAATTTTTGAAGAAAGCATGGGAACAAGAGTTAAAGCCACCAACAAAGAGGTTAAAAGAGAAAAAGTAATAGTATACCCCATAGGCTTAAATAATTCACTGGCAATTCCCTGAACATATAAAATAGGTAAAAATACAGCAATAGTAGTAAAGGTGGAAGCAGAAATTGCCGTGCCTACTTCGCTTGCACCCAGGCAAGCAGATTCTTTAATATCAGTTCCCAACTCTCTATACCTGAATATATTTTCCAAAACGACAATGGAATTATCCACCATCATGCCGATTCCCAGGGCTAAACCTCCCAGAGTCATCATATTCAAGGTTAAATTGGAAAAATAAAGCAGAGTAAAGGTGAAAATCAAAGAAATAGGTATGGCAAAACCAATAATTAATGTACTGCTTAAATTACCCAGGAAAAAGAATAGAACAAATACCGCTATAATCGCCCCGTATAAAGCCACCCATCCTACTTGCGATATAGTCTTTTTGATGAAATCGGAAGAATCGAAAACCGGGGTAATAGATATATCGCCAGGCAGCAATTTTTGAATAATCTCGAGTTCTTTAAATACCCTTTTGGCTACAGTAACCGTATTTTTGCCCGATTCTTTCTGTAAGCTCACCATGATACCGGGTTTTCCGTTTACATAAGTAATTGAATTTCTTTCCTTAAAGGTATCTTCAACTTTAGCAATATCACCTAAATAAATTTTGTTTCCCCGAATATTAGAGATTAATATTCGTTCGATATCTTGAATGCTTTTAAATCTCCCCAAGGTCCTGATAAGAAAATTAATGGTGCCTTCCTTTAATGTTCCTGCCGGTAAATTAACATTTTCTCCGGCCAAAGCAGCAGTCACCTGACTAAAACTTAACTGGTTGGAACGGAGTTTACCATTATCAATTGAAACCAGTATTTCTCTATCCAGGCCGCCGTTAATCGACACGCTGGCAACCTCTTCCATTCTTTCCAGACGGGGTTTGATTATATCTTCCGCATATTCCTGTAATTTTTGTAAATCTTTCTCCTCCGAACTCATCCCCAAAACCAGAATCGGCATTAGTGAGGGGTCAAATTTAATGACCATCGGATCACTGGCATCACCAGGAAGAAAGCCTTTGACCTGGTCAATCTTTTCCCGAATATTCAAAGCAGTGACATCCATATCTGTACCCCAGTTAAATTCCATCAAAACAACAGAACTTCCCTCCCGAGAATAAGAGGAAATTTTTTTCACACCCTGAATAGTACCTACCGCTTCTTCCAGGGGAATTGTAATCATATTTTCTATTTCCTGGGGAGCTACTCCCGAATAGGAAACGATAATGGCTGACATGGGAAAGGATAAGTCAGGCAATAAATCCAATCCTAAATTCTGATATGAAATAAAGCCTATCAGAATTAATCCGATAAAAAGCATTAAAATGGTAACCGGCCGGCTAACCGAAAAATTAGGTAAATTCAATTCTATTCCTCCTTGTCCAACACGTCTACTTTTAATCCGTCTTTCAACTCTTGATTACCAAGTACGACAATTTCTTCTTCTTCTGACAATCCATCCAATATTTCCACGCGTTCATCCTGAATAATGCCTAAAACGACTTCTTTTTGTCTGGCTATTCCTTCTTCAATCACATAAACATATATCCCCCCATCCTTTTTTCTGCTCAAGGCACTGGAAGGAATGATTAATGCATTCTGATTGGTTTTTACAAGAATATCTCCCCGGGCAAAAACGCCAACAGGAATATCCGTGTCCGGTTGAAGAATTTCAATTTTTACCTCCAGCGTCTTACTTATTTGATCGACTGCCACACCTTTGGAAACAACTTCTCCCCGGAATTTTTCTTCCGGAAAAGCATCAATTTCAAGATGCACCGTTTGGCCTTCTTTTATTTTAGAAATATCTTTCTCTGAAATTCCTACTTTAACAAATATCCTGCTTACATCTATGATGGACAATAAGGGCAGGGAAGGAGCAACCATCTCCCCGGAACTTACGGCAATGGAAGTCACTCTACCGCCAATAGGAGCAATAATTTTTGCATTACTCAATTGATATTTAGCCATATCCAAAGCTGCTTTGGCCTGTCTCACCTGAGCTTCCACTGATTTTATATCTTGTTCCCCTGCTCCTTCTATGACCAATCCATAGCTTTCCTGGGCTGACTGATACTGCACATCTGCCATCTTATATTGATTTTTCGCCTGTTCATATTGTTGTTCGGATATTGCCTTTTGGGAAAAAAGTTTTTCCATTCTCAGATAATTTTCCTCTACGCTATCCCGATTCATTTTGGCTTGAAGCAGGGCTGATTCCGCCTGCTTAATCTCTTGAGGACGTGCCCCGGATTTGATTTTATCAGAAGATGCCTGAATAGAATCCAGCGTTGCCTGAGCTTGCGCCACCTGAATTTTAATTTGTTCATCACCCAGGGCAATGAGTATATCTCCCTTATTAACCTCTTCCCCATCTTTTACTTTAACTTCTTTGACCTGCCCCATTATTTCAGAAGTTACTCTTACTGTTTCATTCGCTTCCACCACACCGGTAACCTTTAAAAAAGAATTAACTTCCCCTTTTTCCACCAGAGCAGTTCTTACCGGAATAATGATTTCTTCTTTTATTTGTGATTTCTGAACTTCTTCCTGCTGTCTTTCATTTAATCTATTGACAATTCGAAATGCCAATAAACCGATAATAACCATAAACAAAAAGATGAAAAAGAATGTTCTTTTCTTAATTTTCATAAAATATTTCCTCTCTCTTCTAACCAATATTCTTTTTTATATTAGAAAATATAAACAAGTATCAAGGGATTATTTTCATATATTTTTCAATTTTTAATTAAATGTTCCCGTTGCTTTAACCAGGCCAGCACGATTGATATTGTAATCATAAAGGGCATTTAAATAATTGGTCTCAGCTTCAATAAGGGTACTTTGGGCATCAATCACTTCTGTATTTGTGGCAATGCCTTCATTGTATTTTGCCTGGGCAATGCGAAAACTTTCCTGAGAATTTTTTATGCCTTCTTCAGCTATCTTAATTAATTTTTCCGCCTCTTTCATATTCAAATAAGCAGAACGCACTTCAAATTCAATGAATTGCCGCATTTGCTTTTCGCTTTGGTCAACCTGAGTAAGTTTTATCTCCGCCTGTTCGATCTTGGCTTTGTTAACGCCACCATCAAAGAGAGAATATTCTGCTACGATCATAGCTTGCCAGCCGGCGATTCCCGACTCAGCACTGAATATTACCTGGGGCTTTCTATTACTTTTGGCCACATCAACCATTTCTTCCATTATTCTTCTTTGCTGGGCAATATTCATAATTTCGGATCGATTCTCTCCAGCCTGGATTAAAGCATCTTCCAGATTAATCTCGCAGGGTTCGTAGGATAGATTATTCTCCAATACCAGTTCGGTATTTAAATCAATCCCCATAATAGAATTAATATTATACATCGTCAGTTCATAGCCATTTTCTGCCTTGATGAGATTATGCTCGAGATTGGATAACTGTGATTTAATTCGATTTAAATCTATCGGGGCAATCATTCCTTCTTTTAATAGTGCTTCCGATGATTCCAGGTGAGCTTGCATCTGTTTGACTGCCTGAGCACTTACTTTTTTTATACCTTCAGTTTGCAGGACCTGGTAATAAGCCTCAGTAACTTTATAAATAATTGCCTGTTTTTCTTTTTCCAGGTCATTCAAAGAAATTTGTTTATTGGCTTCTGCCTGATCAATGAGTGATTCTAATTTGCCTCCGCTATAAATAATCCTTCTTGCACTGATAGCGATAATCGGAACCCCTGGAGCAAGAGCAAAAAGATCGCTGTAATCTCCTGCCTCCATATCTTCCTCATCAAGGGTCTCGCTCATCTGAAGGTAGCCGCCTTGTAATTTCATATTCAATTTTTTTGCTCCCTCGGCTTCCTTAACCTGAGCCTGACTTACACCTACCGTCGATTCAGTTATTTTATAACCTATATTATTCTCCAAAGCAATTTGAATGCTCTCTTCCAAATTTAAATTCATTGGAGAGGAGACTGTAAAGATGACTATGTGATTCACCAATGAAAATATTAATCCTAAGAGAAGGCTGAAAATAACTCTCCCTAAAAAATGACTTTTTTTCAATCTCATTTTTATCACTCCTTATTTTCTTTATTTTTCAACTGTTTTTACACTTTTCATACTGGTAATATTTCTACCAAATAATTGCTCAGTCAATTTCTTAAACTTTTCCTGTCTTTCAATAAATGACTGGGTTTTTAACACCATAAAACCTTCCTGATGCGGACCGGAAAGGATAACCAATTGTTCTTCAGAGACAATTGACAGTTCTTTCCGTAATTTTGCCGGAATAATGATTTGTCCCTTTTTCCCTACGGTAACTGTAGTAAAATATAAATCGGAATTATCAAACATTTTTCATCTCCTTTTTTCTAAATTGTCTTACATGTTGGATATGTAGCATTTTTCCTACTTTTGGTAATAATATCAAGCTTCATATATATTGTCAATGATATCGGTTTATTTGTCATTTAAAAATCAAAAGTGCACTACCCAAAAGTGTCAAAAGGACGGTTCTTTTGTGCTTTCTGTGCATTACACCAAACGTTGAAACCCTCATAAACACTGGAAAGCCGCATCGTATTCTTTTCTGTTTCTCGGGGTAGTGGTTATAGTTAATCAGGGTAACTTTCTAAAGCAAATAGTTCATTTTCCCGAATAAATGACTCTATTAAATTTTTTAGCAAGGGATTTTTTAATTGACTTTGATAAGATTTCAGTGCTTTTTGCTTTAAATTTTTTGTTTCTTCCGATAACATCAATCTTTCCCATCCTCCATCAAAAGTAATTAAACGAATTGGCATTAGTGTGTATAAACCAGGAGCGTATTTTTTGGGATAAGGATACAGAGGGTGATGAACTAAGTATTTATAAGCAATTTTCTTATTTGGAGATTGTTCTAATATTTTCTCTACAATTTTGCTAATGGTAATATGATCTTTATGAGTATCACTAGGATGAGGGTAGAGGATAATATCTGGATTGTGAATATCTATTTGATTTTGGAAAACCTTTTCTAATTCGGTCTGACTTTGTTGGGCAAGCTTACCGTCTGGATAATTTAAGAAGATTAAATTATCGACCGGCACCCCCAAAATACTGGTAGCGGTTTTAAATTCCGAGTATCGTAAATCTCTTAAACCATGTTTATCACCATCAGTAACTAAAACAATTTTAACCTCAGCTCCTCTTTGTACTGATTCGATAATATAACCGCCGCAGGCAATGGTTTCATCATCAGGATGAGGTGAAAAAACCAACACTTTTTGGCTTCTTTCCGGCAGTTTTACATCATTTAAAAAATATATCGTCAACTGCGGCATAACCGGATTTGTTCTAATATACCAAAAAATTCCAGCACAAATAATTAAAACGATGATTAAAATAAAAGCCTGGATTTTACGGTTATTTTTGATTTTCCTTAATAACTTTTTCATAAGCCTTTGGCTCTTTTCAAAACTTCTCTAAATTTGATGATCTGAAATAATTTCGAGCGGTCTCTTTTTCATTTTCTCAATCAATTTTTCATCACTCGATGTTATAATAACATCTTTTGCCATTAAATTTGAAATTTTTTTTATTTTCTCAATCAGTTTTGTAGGTTTCACTTTTTGTCAAGCTCTAATCCTTCCGGAATCAATCCACTCTTTTATTATTTCTCTCCTCTTTTCTTCTTAGAAAATAGGGGCCTATTTTCTAATTTCTTCTCTTTAAATATAGAGGAGATTAAGTTATAATTAAAATAATTAAAATTAGAAAATCTTTGATCAAAGGAGAATAAAAGATGATTAATGACTTTTTTCAACAAACCTACTTCCAAAATAGAGTTATCGATTATATAATTGTTATCGCAATTTTTATTCTACTCATCATATCTATTCAAATTACAAAAAACATCCTGCTAAAGTTACTCAAAACTTGGGTAAAAAAGACCACTACCAAAATAGATGATAAATTTGTTAAAGCCTTCGAAGAAAAAATAAAACCTTTTCTAAATTTAATTTATTTTGGTGCTTTTTATATTAGTATTAAACGACTAACTATGGATTTACAAATTGAGAGATTTTTTAATATTTTCGTTATTATTCTTCTAACTTTCTTCGGAATTCGATTTTTACTGTCTATCACCATCTACGGGTTTGAAACTTACTGGGTAAAAAAGGAAAAAGACCGGGCTAAAAAACAAGCATTAAAAGGTATTATTACTGTTATAAAAATTATCGTTTGGAGTATTGTCCTTATTATTTTCTTGGATAATTTAGGGATTAAAATCTCAGCCCTGGTTGCCGGCTTGGGAATTGGTGGTATTGCTATTGCTCTTGCAGCCCAAAGCATTTTGGGAGATTTATTTAGTTATTTTATTATCTTTTTTGACCGGCCTTTTGAAATCGGTGATTTTATTGTTGTTGGCGATTTTTTGGGAACCGTAGAAGATATTGGCATTAAAACAACCCGGCTGAGAAGTCTGGGCGGGGAAGAACTAATTTTTTCTAATCAGGATCTAACTAATTCCAGAGTAAGAAACTATAAACGGATGAATCGACGGCGAATTGTATTTAAATTTGGGGTTATCTATCAAACTACCTTAACACAATTAAAGAAAATACCCCGGATAGTTGAAGAAATTATTACTCAAATTCCGGAGGCAACCTTTGATCGAGCCCATTTTGCTTCTTATGCTGATTTTAGTTTAAACTTTGAAGTTGTGTATTATGCTAATAATAGTGACTATAAAAAATATATGGATATTCAACAACAAATTAATTTTCAACTCAAAGAAACTTTCGAAAAACAAAAAATTGAATTTGCCTATCCTACTCAAACCGTATTTCTTTCCAACGAAAATAAAAAATAAAGAAATTTTCTTTTTCTTCTCTTCCTACAACCATTTTTTCTTCCGGAAATAAATTAGCATTGTAATACTTACCACTGCCATTATAAATAAAACACCAAAATATCCCCAACGCCACTGAAGTTCTGGCATATATGCGAAGTTCATTCCATAAATGCCAGCAATAAAAGTTAAAGGGATAAATATAGTAGCTATTATGGTTAATAGTTTCATTACTTCATTCATTTTATTGCTAATACTTGAAAGGTAAATATCAAGCATCCCGGAAATCATATCTCGGAATGTTTCTATGGTGTCAATGACCTGAATGCTATGATCGTAAACATCCCTTAGATATATACCAGTAGATTCTTCAATAAGTGACGATTCTGTTCTTTCCAAACCGCTTATTACTTCTCTCAACGGCCAAACTGATTTACGTAAAAATATCATGTCTCTCTTTAAGTTGTGAATTCCTTGTAAGGTTTTCGGTGTTGGATTAGCTATTAATTTTTCCTCCATTTCCTCAATCTTTTCACCAGTTCCTTCCAAGATTAAAAAATAGCTATCAACTATGGCATCCATTAAGCTATATGCAAGATAATCAGCTCCTGATTTTCTCATTTTTCCCTTTCCCCTTCTAATTCGCTCTCTGATAGAATTGAAAACGTCACCTTCTTTCTCTTGAAAAGAAATAACAAAATTTAAACCAAGAATTAAGCTGACTTGTTCGATCTCTATTTCATTCTTTTTTTCATTATTATAAATCATTTTCAAGATAATAAAGATATAATCTCCAAAATCTTCTATTTTGGGACGTTGGTCAGTATTCATAATGTCTTCTAATAGAAGAGGGTGCAAACCAAAATATTCTCCTATTTTTTCCATGATTTCAGCGTCGTGAATACCATTTATGTTTAACCAGGTAACAACGGGCTTATCCTTAAAAGGGAAACATTCCTCAATTTTTTTTATTTCTCTCTCTTGATATTGTGCTTCATCATAATCAATAAGTGTAATTTCCACATTTTCGGTCTTTTTATCTCCTATGTGAATAAGAGCCCCGGGAGGAAGACCGGTCTTTTTCGATCTCTTCTTAACTAGTTTGGGCATTATGATTCACCTCGTAATTCAATATTTTTCTATTTTTATAATACTATTTTATTATAGATATTCCAAAAATCTTTCAGAATCCAGCTCAAATTTAACCATATATATTTAAAATACGTTATAAACTTATAAAATCCTTCTTTTTATTAAAAATATTAAAAATAAAAAAATCTTTACATAAAATGTTAAAGAGTTCAATATTTTTCTGGTTTTTTAGTTTGAGCGGGTTTATGTTATAATTTAATAAAATAAAGAATTTTGAAGAAAAACTATCATCTAATACTCTAATTTCATCTGCAATTATATTGTGATATTATTCATTCATTCATTTCATATTTAATCTATCATTTTTAAATCTTTTTAGTTGATGAGGTAAAATTAATTTGATTACTCTGTTTAAAAGAAGGTTTCTTTTATTTTTTTTAATAGTTATCGTGTGTATCCTAATTGTAGGATCAAGCTATCTTTTTATTTTAAATAGCCAACCATTAAGAGATTATCTAAAACCAATAATCGTTAGGCAATTAGAAAATAATCTGGGCAAAAGCGTGCATATCGAAGAAATTCAATCGGTCTCTTTCAATTCATTAGTATTTTCTAATCTAATTATTTTAGAAAATACTGCAGTTAGAGAAAATATTACTTTGTTAGAAGCAGAGAGGGTTACCATAAATTTCCGGCTTACATTACCCTTTCCACAATTCAAAAACTGGCAATTAGCTATCACACAACTTACCCTTCAAAAGGCTAACTTAAATCTTCAGCGAGATATACAAGGAGATTTTGATATGGTAAAAAATCTCAATCTTCAGCCGGAAATGATTAAAAATAATTTTACTTTTAATAAAATTTATTTTAAAGATAGTTCCCTACTCTTTCAAGATGATTTTGCCTATCAAAACGAAAGATTGTCCACTGAGGTTAAAAACCTAAATGGCTTTTTTAACTTAAATAACTTACCTGAAGTTGAATTTGAATTTAATGGTTTAATAGAAAAAGATAGCTCACCAATTGCCCTACAAGGATATTCATTTATTGATCAACCTCGCTATTCCCTAAATTTTCAGCTTAAAAATGCTGATATGATGCATTTTCAACATTATATAAATGGTCTCGAACTGTTAAATCTGGAAAAGGGTCGATTTGATTTACAACTAGTCTTAACCTCTGATCCAACGTTAGAGCCTGCTAAAATATCCTGGCAGGGTGAAGCATCATTTCAAGGGGTTGATTTAAGACCCGACTCTCTAAATAGAATATTCCTTGAAAATGCTCATGGTTTAATTCAATTCAAAGAATCAGAGATTCAAATCAATGCCTTTCAAGGATTCTTTCATAACCAACCTTTCAATCTCACGGGGATACTTTCCTTTAAAGAAATAGTTGATTTTAATCTTGATTTAAAAACAAATGACTTTCCTTTAACTGTTTTAAAGGAAGAGTTGGAAGGATATATTTCAGAAACCGGTCTTTTATTACAAGGGGATATCTCTCTGGCTCTCAATTTAAAAGGTAATCTTAATGACTTCCAGGCAAAAGGCAAACTCAACTCTTTACTGCTTAACATAGGCGGTTGGCAATTACAAAACTCAGACCTTCTATTCTCTTTTAAGGAAGAACAACTTACGATAGAATCCCTCGAGACCCAATGGGAAAATACTAAAATAATAATAGATGGAATAATTGATTGGGAAAAACCAACTCCGGTTTATAAATTTTTTGCAAAGGTCAAGGAACTTGATTTGGAAAATTCTGCCTTTAAGAAAATAACTTTTTTAGATTCATTTTCAGGCAGCTTATCTGGAAATTTCATCATAGAAGGAACTCTTCTTGCGAATTCACCTATAAACTTGACCGGTCAACTCACTGCACAAGAAGTGAAATTGTTGAAAAATAAATTGCAAGAACCCATTACTGCCCAATTGGAGATGAAAATTATCAATTCTTCTTCCTTCGAGTTAGATAAACTTGCCTTATCTTATCTTCATAATCGATTTAATCTATCTGGAAAATTAGATTCAAAGAATCAACTGGACTTTCGATTCAATAGTGATAATATTTCCTTGGAAGATTTCTCCTTTCTATTTTACCTTGATGAATTAAGAGGAATTGGTAATATTACTGGAAAAATTCAAGGGTCAGTTTCCCAACCTCAAATAGAAAGTAAGGCACAATTAAAGAGCGTTAATTGGGAAAATTTAGCTGTAGATAATTTTGAAGGAGAAATATCCTATCAATTTCCTTTCTTACAATTTAGAAATATTATTTTAGACAGTAATGGTATCAGTTTAACTGCCGCTGGACAGGTTGACCTTCAAAAAGATAGCCAAAAACAAGTTGATCTAAAACTTCAACTAAGCAGATTAGATATGAATTATTTAACCGAGTTATTTGCTTTTGAAGAGTCTTTATCTGGATGGGCTCATGGTTTTGCTAACCTTCAAGGTAATTGGCCAGATATTTCTCTGGATAGTCAATTAGATTTAGAGGAAATTTCTATAAAAAATTATTATCTGGGTAAAGGAAATTTCCATTTTAGATTAGCAACAGATGAGCCAAATAATTTTTCGGACTGGAGCATAAACAATTATCAACTAACCATCGAAGAATTGAGCTTTCAGCAGGCAGAAATGCAAATCAATGCGCAAGGAAAGGTTGATTTAAAAAAGGGATCTATAATCACCCTCAGTGAATTATTGCTCAAGCAGGAAAAAGGAGAACTTTCAGCCAAAGGATGGCTGGATCTTACTCAAAACTTATTAGATATAGAATTTCAAGCAAGCGAATTCGATTTAAACAGCCTGGCCCAATTTATCGGATTCAAAGAAGATATAAAAGGAAATCTTAATATTACCGGAGCATACCAGGGCTCATTTAAGCGCCCCAGTATATCTATTTCTGCTCAAATAAAAGACGGGATCTTCCGTAATTTTAAATTTGAGGATCTTCAAAGCAAGATTAACTGGAAAGAGGGCAATCTGGAAATACAAGAATTAATCATCTCTTACCAGAAGGATTTTCAAATTAAAGCCCAAGGCAAGATACCCTTTCCTTTTATGGTCTCTGATAAAAAAGAGACCCAGGATCAAGACTTTAATCAATTACCTTTGAACTTTAAAATCAGCTTGGAAAATACAGATTTAAGTTTCATACAAATATTTTGGGATAAAAACTTTAAACAAGCTCAAGGGATCACTAATTTTATTTTGAATTTATCCGGCACTGTCGGTGAGCCTATCTTTAATGGACATCTTACCCTCAATCAAGGAAGCTTGGAATTAACCTCTATCCCGCTTAAGTTAGATAAAATAGAAACTAAAGTTGAAATTGTTAATAATCTGGTAAAAATTCCCCAAATGACTTTTATGCTGGATAATAATTTAATTTATGTTTCTGGGGATTTTAAATTAGCTAATTTTAAACCTGATGATCTTAGAATTAAAATATGGAGTGAGGGTGGGAAATTAATTTATGGAGATATTTTAACTGCCCAAACAAATTTCCTAACTGAAATTAGTGGATCTATCGATGATCCTCAAATAAAAGGAGAATTTATTTTCTCTGAAGGAAAATTAAATTGGACACCAGGATATCAATTTATCCCTGAAAAAAATGACTCTTTAACGAGTTTAAAAGGCAGCGTAGATCTTTCCGTTAAAATTTTAAAAAATTTCCAGTTTAAAGCCCCTAATTTAGATTTACAATTAGATGGAGAAATAAAAATTCAAGGGGATTTACCTCAACCTGTTTTTGCCGGACAATTAACCGTAGGAAAAGGATATTTTTTATTTCTTGAACAAAAATTTCAATTTTCTGAAGGTAAATTATTGCTGAATGAATTTACCGGTCCTGATGTACTCCTGGATATTAAAGCTAATACTAAAGTAAACCAGGTTACTGTCTTTTTAAAAATTTCCGGAAATCTTTCTGCCCCTCAAATATCACTCTCTTCCTCACCTGCTTTATCTGAGGCAGAAATTATTTCTTTATTAACTTTAAATAAAAATATTAGCGGCTTATCAGAGGGAGAGATTGGAGAATTATTAAGGGGAGAAATTTTTAATTTAATTTTTCAAGGTTTAAGCATTAATTTTCTCAGAAGAGCTGAGAATCAGATTGCTAATTATCTAGGGCTGGATGTTTTCCGAATAGAAACTATATTTACAGAAAATAGCGAGACAACTCCCTTTTATGATTTAAATTTTAAAACATTCGGAGTAGAAGTAGGCAAAAGTATTACCGAAGACCTTTTTCTTACCTATTCTACTTCTCTCGATGGATTCAGCGAAAAGAGCTTTAGTATTGATTATCAATTTAAACCGGATCTATCCTTTACTGCCGAGATAAACACCTATGAACTAGAAAAGAGCGGTACTGAAATTAAAATTGGTTTACAATTTGAGTTTTAAAACCATTTTCTTTTTATAAAGACAAATATACCTATTACTGATAGAACAAATGAAATGCCTATGGTGATAAGAAAAGCCTGCGGGGAATTTTGAAACGGTAACCTTACATTCATACCATATATACTTGCTATTAATGTGGGAATCATCAAAATGATGGTAACTGCCGTTAGGAATTTCAATACCACATTTAAGTTATTGGATATTACTGATGCAAATGCATCCATCATTCCACTGAGGATATTACTATAAACATTAGACATTTCAATGGCCTGTTTATTTTCTATGAGCACATCCTCTAATAATTCTTTATCGTCAGGATCCAGCTTAACTATTTCCGTCTTTTGAAGTCTTTCCATCATAAGTTCATTCGACTTCAAAGAAGTGGTAAAGAAAACTAAACTTTTTTCAAGGTTCAACAGTTTCATTAGTTCCTCATTCTTCATTGCCCTCTCCAATTCATCCTCAATGGTATTTGTTCTCTTATTGATTTCTTTCAGATGCTTTAAATATAACAAAGCTGTTCTGAGGAATACCTGTAAAAGGAAACGACTTCTGCTTTCAGTAGAGAAGTTCTTTGCTTTGCCATTAACAAAATCAGAAATGACCTCAACATCCTTGGAACAGACCGTAATAATTAAATCTTCGACAAATATTATACCGATAGGTAAAGTTATATATGGAATATCTACATTTTTCTCATCAAAGTGAGAAATTCTTAATATAATCAGAACACACTTATCTTCCATCTCGATTCTTGCTCTTTCATCAACGTCCAAAGGGTCGGTCAAAAAGTTCAAAGGGATGTTTAGTTTCTCTAATAACTTTCCCAATTCTCCGTTGGTGGGGTTGGAGAAATTTACCCAGCAATTTTTCTCTATCTCTCTGATTTCTTTTAATCCATCTTTGGTAGTTTTGAATATCTTAATCATTTCAGCACCTCTCCTATATTTTCTTAAACCTGAGTGCGGTATGTCTCTACAAATTTTTATGAATAGTATAAACTTATTTTATTAATTCTGCAATCAATAATTATGGTTATTCCCAAAAAACCAAAAATAAGAAAATGTCTCACCCTCACCCTGCCCTTTCCTCTCAGGAGCGGGGGATAAAGATGGAAAGAAGGGCTTTGGGTTATTGACAAATCATTCCTCTGGGTTATAATAAAATCATAAGATAAGCTTGTTAATTTAGATCGGGATGCCGGTCGATAAAAAGTCTCCCGCAAGAGGGGACTTTTTATTTTGAAGAGATCAACCAGGGAATAAACTAACGTGAATATGAGATAATATATAAAGCCCTTGTTTGGGGATTTTTTATAAAGTAAGCTACTATTTTAGGAGAGTTGACCATGAGATTTAAAGTGTATCCTGAGGTATTTGAAAAATTACCGGATTTATGTTTTGGTGTCATAGTAGGAAATAAAATTAATAATCAGCAGAATATTCCGGAAATATATGATCTGATGAAAAATGAAATGAGCAGGGTAAAGAATAACCTTACCGGTGCAAACTTGAAGGAATATCCTGGGATTATGCCCTATCGAGAGGCATTTAATCAAATAAATCTTAATCCCAATAAATTTATGAGTTCAATTGAAGCAATGGTAAAAAGAGTCTCCAAGGGGAATGTTTTGCCTTCCATAAATCCGGTGGTAGATCTGGTAAATAGTATTTCTTTAAAGTACATACTACCCATGGGAGCCCATGATCTGGATGCCCTGGAAGGAGAAATTGCGGTAAGATTTTCCAGAGAGGGAGATACCTTTATCCCCCTGGGAGAAGAATTGGCGGAAGTTTTAAATAGTGGAGAATTGGTCTACGCTGATTCTAAAAGAATTAGAACCAGAAGATGGATTTGGAGACAATCAAATATTGGTAAGATTGATGAAAATTCAAGGAATATCTTTTTTCCTATCGATGGATTCCAGACCAACAAAGAAAGGGTGATTAAAGCAGCAGAAGAATTGGAAATATTGCTTAAAAAATATTTTAACTGTGGAACTAAAAAAGGCTTTATTGATATCAACCACCATGAAATAGAAATATGAAATGACCTCTTTGCAATAAATTCGATGAAGAATGTCAAGGGGACGGTTCTTCTGACACTTATTCTCGCAGTTCCATAATTCGCTCTAATTAGAATAACTATCTCTTTTTTGATAGACCGGAT
>Ga0154857_1110_pt3 | contig 16689 bp, 11 predicted proteins | sample Rifle2008BG19ft_FD_105829 | JGI IMG/M metagenome (GOLD analysis project Ga0154857, IMG submission 105829) | Candidatus Atribacteria bacterium RBG_19FT_COMBO_35_14
GCTGGTAGAAATTTTGAAATATAAAAACCCTACTAACATATAAGCAAATAGAAAAAATTATCTCACACCATCTATCTAAGTTTTGATTTTGAATAATTGCTTTTTGTTTTTAGCTTTAAGCTTTTAGTTTATTGATTTAACCTATACGCTAAAAGCTGTACGCTATACGCTAACCATATACTAACGACTATTCACTAACGACTAACGACTATTTTAGAACGGAGGAAGAAGTGTACGAAAAAGAGAAAGAACTATTTGCCGAGATGATGGTTATTATTGCTAAATTGAGGGGACCGAAAGGCTGCCTTTGGGATAGAAAACAGACCTTAGAATCTCTGGCTCCCAATATTTTAGAAGAAGCTGAAGAGGTTTCCCAGGCAGTTAAGTCAAAATGTAAGGATAATCTGTGTGAAGAGTTGGGGGACTTGTTAATGGTAATACTTATGCAGATTGAAATTGCCCAGGAAAAAGGCTTATTTAATTATTCTGATGTACTGGCCGGGGCGGTAAAGAAATTTATTAGAAGACATCCTCATGTTTTCGGCGATGTAAAAGTAAACACTTCCGAAGAAGCTTTAGCAGTTTGGAAGAAGATAAAAAGGGAAGAAAAGGAAGCAAATAATTTAAAATAATTCAATTTAGATTAAAAATTACATTTTACCTATATAAAATATATGATATAATAATTTAGTATTTAGTGAATAGTTGTTAGTATTTAGTATATAGCAAAGAGATAAGAAGTAAGAAAACAGGAACAAGAAGATTAGATAGCGTAGAGGAGATTAGTTAGCCAGAATAAAATACAGTGATATGTGACAAGTAATAAGTTTCGAATTGCAAGTTTCAAAAAGCCTTTATTTACTGTAAACTGTAAACTGATTTTGTATTTTTCATTTAATACTAACGACTATTCACTAACGACTATCTTGTATTTATTTCCTGTATTTTCTTTGCTAACGACTAAATACTAACGACTAACGACTATTTTAATTGGCCAATTGGTAAATCGGTAAATTGGAGAATTATTACATGCCTGAGAAAAAATCAAAAAAATCCTTTCCAAAAGCAATATTAGTTATTCTGTTTCTCGCTGTTCTAATTACCGGAGGATATTTTGCGATTCGAAGTAACCAGGTGAAAAATGAGATAAAATATCAAATAATTTCCAAGATGGAAAATGCCATCGATCGAGGGATCTATATTGGGAAAGTGAAAAATTACTCTCTTAAATCTATTACTTTATCTGATTTTAAGGTATTTAAAAACAAATCATTACTTGATAAGGATAAAATATTTGAAGCTGAAGAAATGATTATCAATTATAACCTGGATTTTCTCTCTGCCTTAAAGAGAGAGGATATCCCCTTGAGAATTGAAGATGTTACCCTGATGAAACCCTGGATGACTTTAATCAGAGATAGCCAGGGAACCTTTGATTTTATGGAAAAATTTAATCTTAGTATTGTTAGTTTATTTCCAATTAAGGGAGTGAATGTTAAGGAAGGAAATCTGGATTATATAGATTACCAGACCACGAAAGAAAAAGGTCTTTTAACTTCACTAAAGCAATTAAATGGTTATTTTTATTTAGCAGAGTTACCTAAAGTAGAATTTAGTTGTTCAGCCAAAAGAGAAGAAGATGATAGTCCTATTCTCTTGGAAGGTTATTTTTTTACTGGGAAAGTAGACTATGTACTCGATTTTACTTTTAAGGATGCGGAAATTGCTCACTTCCAATATTATTTTGTTCAAGATGAAATACTCAAGGTAAACAAGGGATTGTTTGATTCAACTCTGCGCATAGCCAATGATATAAATGGTATACCAGGAAAAGTTAACTGGCAGGGGAAAGTTTCGGTTAAAGGTGTTAGTTTATTTTCTGATTTTTTGGATAACTTAGAGATAAAACAAGTTGACGGTTTGGCTATTTTTAATTCTCAAGAAATCAGCATTGAAAGTATCACTGCTGTCTATCAGAACTCTCCTTTTTCTCTACAGGGCGATTTAACCTATGCTGACAAGTTTGGTTATAATATAAAAATAAAATCAGATAATTTTAAGTTAAACGATTTGGCAGAAGAAGCAAAGAAATATCTATCTCTATCCGCTGATTTTCCCCTTGAAGGTAGTTCCAATTTAGAGATTGAAGTAAGTGGATTAGAAAACAACTTTCAAGTTAATGGGAAATTATCCACAAAGGAAGGGAATATCGGAGGCTATGATTTTTTAAATCTATCAGCTGGATTTAATTATGATTCAGGAGAAATTTATTTAAAAGAAATAAAAGCAGAGGTCGCAGGAGGGCTAATTCAAGGGGCAGGAGGAGTTAATCTAAGCAAGGAAGTGCCTGAATATACTTTTTCATTCGACTTTGCCCGTTTTAATACACAAAGCGATCTCCTTAAACCTCTTGTTTCCAATTATCTGAAAAGTGGATTGGTGTCAGGAAAAGTAGACTTAAAAGGGATGATCGCTGAAGGAAAAGGAACAAATCTTGCCGCTAAAATAAAAGTCGAGAATAATGAATTAGGAGATTTCTTATTACAGGCAGATGGCACAATTTCTCAGGATAAGGTTATGGATTTAAAACTAAACGTCGAAGAAATTTGTCTAAAAGGTTTGGGACAAATCTTGAATTATCAAGAACTTGAGGGACAGGCTAATTTTACCGGAACATTGAGTGGTCTTTTAGAAAATCCCAAGATTAAAGGAAAAATTGAAGTTAGAGAAGGACAAATATCCGAATTACCCTTTAATTATTTTGAGGGAAAGATAGATTATCAGGGAAACATATTAAAGCTGGAGGAACTTCTTTTTGAGGATGAGGGATTAACCTTTAAAGGCGGGGGCAGTGCAGATTTTTCCCAAGCAAAAGATGAAACGGAAATAAAAATAAGTTTGCAGGTAGAACAAGCAGATTTAAATTATTTAGCTAAATATTTTAGCATTGAACCGCCGCTATCTGGTTCAGCTCAAGGGGATGTTTTTATTCAAAGCCGAGGGTCTCAATTTGAAGCAAATGGCGATCTGCAAATAAAAAAGGTTAATATAACAAACTACAAGGCAGATTCTGGAAATCTAACCTTTTCCTTAAAGGATAAAAAAGTAAGCATAAAAAATTTAGTGTTAAATTCCGGGAAGTCTCAACTTTACATCCAGGGTGAAGTTAATTTAAAAGAAGGTTTACCCTTGGATTTGAGAGTCAGTTTTTTAAACCAGAAAATCACAGATTTAATGTCATATTTTTTGCCACCAGATTTAATGGGTAAATTTAGAGGGAAAGCCACGGGTTCTCTGGAGATAAAAGGTGATTGTACTTCTCCCGACCTATACCTATCAGCCTTGATCGAAGATGCCCAGTTGGAAGGAGTACCCCTAAACTCTGTCGAAGTAAAGTTAGACAAAATTGGTTCTGTAATCAGGATTAATCGGTTAATGCTGAGTCAAAGAAAAGGGGAGCTTACAGCTGAAGGATGGATCAACCTTGATGAGGATAATAGAAATTTAGATATTCACCTTTCTGCAGATAATGTGGATTTGAGCCAATTATCTAATCTTTTTGCTATGGAAGACGAGATTAAAGGCCTGGTAAACTTTAAGGCAGAGGTGACAGGAGATATTGGCTTACCTAATATATCTTTCTCGGCCAAGGTTGAAAAGGGGAAATTTCAGGATTTTATTTTTGATGATCTTACTTTTGAAGCTTTCTATAATCAGGATATCTTAGAGGTTAAACAATTTGTTCTGGATAAAGAAGGTCATCAAATAAAAGGAAAGGGCAAGATTCCTTATGAGTTTTCTTTTATGGGTAAAGAAAAAGTTACCCCAAGTTTAACTGATATTCCCTTAGATTTTGTCCTTACTCTGGAAAATACTGATTTAAGTTTTATTAGTATGTTCTTTAAAGAAGATATTAAACAAATCCAGGGCCTAACCAATACTGAATTAAAACTTTCCGGGACTCTAAATCAACCAATTTTAAATGGTAATATCGCTCTTAACGGTGGCTTGATAGAGCTTTACGAATTGCCGGTGTCAGTTACGATAAGTGATTTAAGTGCTTTGCTGCACTTAGAAGATAATTTAGTTAAAATAGAAGATATGGATTTCCAGATTGACCAATATAGGATTTATGCTTCCGGAGAATTTGCTTTGAAAAATTTGCAATTTCAGGATTTAAATATTAATATATGGAGTAATAAGGAGGAAATTCTATACCAGGATATTTTCAAGGCTCAGGCTGATTTGAAAGCAAAATTAACTGGTCTCTTTACTTCTCCCCGCCTAGAAGGAATTTTAACTCTTTCTCAGGGAGAATTAAACTGGAAAAAAAATAATAAAAAAATTCCTTCTAATCCATCTGAACTTTTATCTAAATTAATTAACCTTAAAGGAGATATCGATCTTGAGGTAATAATATTAGATGATTTTATAGCTAAGACCAATGATTTTGATTTGAAATTAACGGGAGGCCTAAAAGTTCAGGGAGCTCTGTCTGCTCCCAAATTAAACGGAGGATTGGAGATTAAACAGGGCTATGTCACCTTTTTAGATAAGAAATTCAGAGTATCTAAAGGTAAAGTAATATTTACCGATTCTACAGGGGAAGATATGATTTTAGATATAAGCGCAAAAACTGAAATTGATAAAATAGATGTATTTGTCAGTGTAAGTGGAATTCTTGTTCAGCCTATGGTTACTTTTAGTTCTTCTCCTGCCTTAAGTGAAAGCGAGATAATTTCTCTATTAATGTTTAATAAAAACTATGCCGGATTAACCGAAGGAGAAATGGGAATAATTTTACAAGAAGAAATGATCAATTTAATAGCTCAAGGATTGAGTATAAGATTTTTAAACCAGATAGAAGATGAAATTGCTAATTCTTTGGGGTTAGATGAGTTTAAAATCGAGACAATCTTTAAAAAAGAGCAGAATTCTGACTTAGCTTTTATTCCTGGTTTTGCTTTAGACAGTTTAGTTCTTAAAGTAGGAAAGTATTTTTCAGATAATTTTTATTTATCCTATTCTGCGCCTTTATTGGAAATGGAAATAGGAGACTTGGAATTAGAATATAAACTTAAAAATGACCTAATTTTAAGTACTCAAATAGGTTCATTAGGTTCACAAGATGATGCTTTTGAATTAAAATTTGAATTAAAATATGAATTTTAATAAAATATTAAAAATATTCAAGGGGAGGAACAAAAAGTGAGAAAGAGCAAATGGAACAAGATACTTGTATTTGGAATTTTAACTCTAATATTTATTTTGAGTAGTTTGAGTTTAGTTCAGGCACAGGCAAACAATCAAGGGAAGATAACTGCTATAGTAGTACAGGGGAATGAAAGCATTTCTAAGGATTTAATCATTTCCCAAATTGCCTCTAACCTGGGAGACGTTTTTTCCAAAGACAATATTGAAAAAGATATGAAAGCAGTATATGATCTGGGTTATTTCAAAGATGTTAAAATAAAATTAGAATCATTTAGGGATGGTTACAAAGTAGTCTTTGAAATAGTGGAAAATTTACCTATTAAAGAGATTAACATTAAAGGAAATACCGTAGTTTCCGAGGAAGAGATGCGAGAAGTAATGGTTTTACAGGAAGGGCAAATTTTTTGCCAGAAGATATTAAAAAACGACCTTGATCGCATTTCTCAACTATATAAAGACCGTGGGTATCTTTTAATTAGTATTAAAGATATTAATTTTGATGAAGAAGGAAAATTATGGATAAATATTTCTGAAGGCCGGCTGGAAAAGATAGTCATAGAAGGTAATGATAAGACCAAAGAAAAGATAATTACCAGAGAAATTAATATCCAACCTGGTGACCTCTTCAATTTTGAGACAGTAAAAAAATCTTTACAAAAAATCTATAACTTGGGATATTTCGAGGATGTGAGTATGAAATTGGACCCGGGTGCCGAAGAAGATTCAATTGTTTTAGTTATAAAAGTAATTGAGAAAAAAACAGGAAAATTTGGTATTGGAGCAGGATATAACTCCGAAGAAGGCCTTATGGGATTTAGTAGTTACGAGGAGAGTAATCTTTTTGGAGGAGGGCAGAAATTAGAAGCTAAAGTAGAAATTGGCGGCCGAACTACTTATAAACTTTCTTTCCTTGAACCTTGGTTAGCCAATACACCTACTTCCTTTGGTTTTGAAGCATATGATACCATATATCCTAAAAAAGATAAGGAAGGAGAAGTAATTCTTGCTGAATATGATGAAGAGAGACTGGGAGGAAAACTTATTTTTGGAAGGAAGATAAGTGATTCAGTTAGATTAGGATTGGAACTAAAGAGCGAGAGAGTAACCTATGAACTAATTTCCGGAATTCTGCCTGAAGATACTAAGCAAGGGTTAACTAATAGCCTTGTGCCTGCTCTTTCTTATGATACTCGCGATAATGTATTTGAACCTACTTCCGGTTGGTATCATAGTTTTTCTTTAGAAAAAGCAGGAGGATTTCTAGGAGGAGATTATGACTTTACCAAATACAATTTAAATCTTAGAGCCTATATTTCTACACAGTTTATTGGAGACCTAGTCGGTATTAGCAGTGTTAAAAAAATAACTGATAATTTAAGTAAGGGAGTATTAGCTTTCCGGGCGATGGGTGGAATAGCGGATACTGATCTGCCTTCTTTTGCAGAATATCAGGTAGGGGGAATGAATACCGTAAGAGGTTATGACTTAGGTGAATTTTCCGGGGATAAATCTTTGGTATTTAATGTGGAGTATAGATTTCCTTTAGCTGAAAATTTCCAGGCAGTGCTTTTTGCAGATTGGGGCCAAGCTTGGGACATTGGACAAAGTATTAATTTGGATGATTTAAAGTTTGGCCGGGGAATAGGTGTCCGTTTCGATACTCCTCTTGGGCCAATTAGATTGGATTATGGTATTAATGAAGAAGGAGTTGGAAAGACTTACTTTAGCATAGGGCATACGTTTTAATTAGTCGTTAGTGTAAGATAATTAAGTTACCATATGAAAGTGTTTACAATTTGCCAATTAAATCCAATTTAATAATCTGTAAGATGGCTGTTTAGGAAGGAAATTGCAGGATTAGTTTTTAGTTGGCGTATATTAAGCTCTCTGTCATTGTGCTTTCTGTCATTGCGAGCTCCGATTTATCGGAGCGTGGCAATCTCAATATTCAACTAAAAACTTAAAGCGAAAAGCGAAAAATCATAATTCAAAACTAAAAACTTTTTCGTACTTTTATGTCATTGCGAGCGACCATAGGGAGCGTGGCAATCCCTGTTTGAGATTGCTTTGGTCGTTTCACTCCCTCGCAATGACAAAAGTCTATATGCTAAACACTAATATACGAGATACGCAATACCAATTAATAAATTAAGGAGGAAAATAATGCAAGTAGCAGAAAAAAGGATAGGGAATAAAGCAATTTTTATTCTATTGTTTACAGCAGTAATCTTTTTATTTTTAAGTTTTCAAAATATTGAGGCAGCAGTAGGGAAAATAGGTTTAGTTAATTTGGGGGAAGTTACATCCAGTCATCCTTATTCCCAAAACATTAATCAACTTAGTTTAGACTTACGAGATCAACTTCAAAAACGCCAGGAAGAACTAAATGCTCAAGGTAAAGGACTTGATGAAACTGAACTTAAAAAATTGGAAGATAAATTTAATAAAGAATGGACACCAATTAAAGAGAAGATTCTTGCTGAGATAAAATCGTACCAGGCGGCTCGTTATTCAGATATTATCGAAGCAATTAAGGCAGTAGGAGATAAAGGAAAATATGATTTAATATTAAATAGTGAGATAAAAGTGCCAGCCGGGGCCGATATTTTAAATTATCCTATTGCTCTCTATGGAGGAGAGGATATTACTCAGGATGTCATAGCAGAGATTAACAGAAAATTAGCAGAAGAACAGAAAGAGAAAAATAAAACACCATGAAACAAAAATTATCCCTAGGTGAAATTTTAAATCTTCTACCGCATCGTTATCCTTTTTTATTGGTGGATAAAATATTAGAGCAGGAAAAGAATAAAATTGTAGGGGTTAAAAATGTTACTATAAACGAACCTTTTTTTCAGGGACATTTTCCGGGACATCCGGTGATGCCCGGTGTACTTATAATCGAGGCTATGGCCCAAACCGGTGGAGTTCTGATGTTCTCCAAAGAAGAAAACAAGGGGAAGATTCCCCTACTCGCCGGTATCGATAAAGCCCGCTTTAAAAAACCGGTTTATCCCGGAGATCAATTGAAGATTGAAGTAGAAATTATAAAGATGGTAAGAGGAGTTGGCAAAGCAAAAGCAGAAGCTTATGTAGATGACCATCTGGCAGCTTCTGCAGAACTTCTCTTTACTGCAGTTTAAACTAGTCGTTAGTCGTTAGTGAATAGTATATAGTAAAGAAAAGAGAAGACAGGAGTCAGAATTCAGGAGTCAGAATAAGATGGTATTTAGTATATAGCAAAATACAGTAATGAGTAATAAGTAATAAGTTATGGGTTGCGAGTTACAAGTGTACAGAGAGAAGCAAGGGCGTATTGCTATACGCCCCTAATGGTCTATATAAAACCGTAAAACAGGCGTTTCGCCTGTCTATACTGTTATTGCGAACGAAATGAGTGTGGCAATCCCTATCTAAAAACTAAAAACGAATAACTAAAAACCAGTTTCTTGTTTTATCTTTATGCTAACGACTATTCACTATTCACTAACGACTAATTTGAGGGAGAAAATCGTGCAGGGAATAAGGACAGAAAATTTAGTAAAAATTTACCGAAAAAGACGAGTAGTTGATGATATTAGCTTGGAGATTAATAAAGGCGAGGTAGTAGGTCTTTTGGGACCAAATGGGGCAGGAAAAACCACTACCTTTTATATTACAGTTGGCTTAATAGCTCCGGATAAAGGTAAAGTAACTTTTAACGGCAAAGAAATCACCAAAATTCCTATGTTTCAGAGAGCCAGGATGGGTTTAGGTTATTTAGCCCAGGAACCTTCAATCTTTCGTAAGCTTACTGTTGAAGAAAATCTCCTGCTGATTTTAGAATCCCTAGGTGTTAAAAAAGAAGAGCAGAGAGAAAGATGCTATTCCTTATTAAAGGAACTGGAAATAGAGCATCTTGCTGATTACAAAGGATATATGCTTTCCGGTGGGGAGAGGCGTCGGGTAGAAATAGCCCGAACTTTAAGCAGTTCACCTTCTTTTATGTTACTTGATGAACCCTTTACCGGTGTTGACCCCATTGCCGTGTATGATATCCAGGAAATAATCTCTTATCTAAAGGAGAAAGGATTGGGAATATTAATTACCGACCATAATGTGAGAGAGACCCTTAAAATTACCGATAGAGCTTATATTATGCATAACGGAAAAATATTAACTTCAGGAACTCCCCAGAAGGTAGCCAATTGTGAAATCACCCGTAAAATCTACCTGGGGGAGAGATTTAATCTGTAAAATAGTGAATAGTCGTTAGTCGTTAGTGAATAGTATTAGAAAGATTAAGAAAACAAGAAAGTATAAATTATAATATGAAGATAAAAAGTTATAAAGATTTAAATATATGGCAAAGAAGTATAAAAGTAGTCGAAGAAATATATAAAATAACTAAAAATTTTCCTAAGGAAGAAATATACGGATTGACCAGTCAGCTAAGAAGATCAGCTGTATCGATTCCTTCAAACATAGCAGAAGGATTCGCTAGGCTCTCCAATAAAGAATATAAACAATTCCTATTTATTTCTCTGGGGAGTTGTTCGGAGCTTTCTACTCAAATTATTATTGCTTTACGACTGGAATACCTTAAAAGCAAGGAAGCTGATCAATTATTAAATGAAATTGATGAGATTAGTAAAATGACTATGAGCCTAATTAAAAAACTAGATACTAGCTAACAACTAACGACTAGTTTGTATTTATTTCCTGTATTTTCTTTACTAACGACTATTCACTAACGACTAACGACTATTCACTAACGACTAACGACTATTCACTAACGACTATATGGACGACTGAAGGGAGTCCAGAAAATATGTACAGTCTTATTTTAGTATTCACATTAATCATAATAAGCGGTTTAATTGCCTTTGTCGGTGACTGGGTAGGCCTCAAAATTGGCAAAAAAAGAGTAACTATCTTTGGATTACGCCCTCACTATACCGCAATATTTGTTACTATAATTAGCGGCATTTTAATCGCCATTATTACAATAACCATACTTGCCATCTCCTCCAATGATGTTAGAACCGCCTTATTCGGAATGGAAGAGTTAAAGGAAAAACTCTCCTACTTATCCCGGGAAGTAGAGTTAGGAAACATTAAGCTATCCTCTACCAGAGAAGACCTAAAGGAAAAAACTACCCAATTACAAGAAATGGAGGAGAAATATCAGAAATTATCTGAAGATATAAAAAACAAAACAAGTCAGTTGGAAGAGTTATCTTTGATCAGAGAGAATTTAATAGAAGAAAAAGACCAATTGGATAAGGAAGTGGAAGAATTAACTGTTACCATAAAAGCTCTTTACTCTGGAATTGCCTGGGTTAGAGAAGGAGAAGTTATTTTTGGGTCGGACGAACAGATTGGTTTGACTATTATCCAAGGGCAAAGACCGATTGAAGAAATAAAGAAAGAGTTAATTATGTTTTTAAACGAAGCTTCCAATAAAGTATTAGCTATGGGAGCCAAAAAAGACGAGAGAACCAATCAGGTATTTATTATCTCCCAGGAAGAATTTGAAGATATAACCCAAAAGATATACGATAGCGATAAAGAGATGATAGTAAGACTGTTATCTTCTATAAACGTGATTGAAGGAGAACCTGTAGTAGCACATTTTAATATTTCGGAGAATAAATTACTCTTTAAATTAGATGAAGAAATTATTTCCGAAGAAATTGAAAGTACAGAAGTGTATAGTGAAGTGGAAAATAAACTTATCTCTCTTCTAAGAAAAGTGAATATTATTGCCGTGAAAGAGGGGATAATTCCTGATCCCAAAACGAGTTTTGTAGGGGCTGTATCTGCAATTAATTTATATGATACAGTTAAGACTATCGTAGAATCAGGCACAACAATGAAAGTTACAGTAAGCTCAATTGATGATACTTGGAGAACAGGACCCCTAAAAGTGAGGATGGAAGCCAAACCCATTTCTTAATTTTTAATAATATTTACAGACCAAAAAGTAAACAAAAGGCTAATGTAGGGGCACGATGCATCGTGCCCCTACACTTGAATCCTGATTTCTTTAACGCAATACGAAATACTCGATACGCAATACAAATTTATTTGACATTACCATACATTAACAATTATAATAAGAACAAAAGTAACAAAAGTATAATACTGTAACCGATTATTTGTACAAAAAGTACCATATAAAATAGGAACTTTAGGAAATATTGAAAATATTTTAAATTATTTTCAAAAAAAAGAAGGATTTTTAAACATCGATGTAGTATGTATATGTGATATGAAAAAATGATATACAACTATATCATCTTGGATTGGTTAAAGTAGGGAGAAAGGAGGTGAAAAAAAATCTTGGACCTGCTTTAATTAAAGTAGAGATGATATAAAAACCAGTTAGTAATCTAAAAAGGGAAGATATCAATGAGGAAACATTGGATACTCAATTAATAAATTCTCCTTAAGATAAAACTGACTGGAAATATAAAAAAACCAAGGAGAAAAAAATGAAAAAATTAGTATTAGTATTAGTTTTAGTATTAGCTTTTGCACTTCCAGTACTTGCTAACCCTTTTGTAGACGTTCCTTTAAACCACTGGGCATATGATAACGTCCAAAGCTTAGCCGCAAAGGGTGTTATCATAGGTTATCCTGATGGGACCTTTGGCGGCAATAGAACTATGACTCGTTACGAATTTGCCGAAGCAGTCGCCAAAGCGTTGGCCTATGTTGAAGGCATGGACTTTGCTTCCGCTGAAGATGTAGCCATATTGGAGAAATTAGCTATTGAATTTGCTGATGAATTAGCCAGCTTAGGCGTAACTGTAGCTGATTTAGAGGCTGCTGGACTTGCCAACACTGAAGCTATTGCTGCTTTAGAAGCAAAAGTTGCCAAACATGATAAATTTTTTGAACCACTTAAAGTAACCGGTCAATTCAGAGCAACCTATGAAAAAGACGTACTTCCGATGACTGCTGGTACCTTAAAGGATCGAACCAGATTATGGTTTGAAGCTGAAATTAATGAATATACCAAAGCTGGCATTAGATTCCAGGCTACCGATACTTTATCCGGTGCTGGTACACCTGTTTATACCTGGAGCAATTTCTGGATTGATTTCGCAAAAGATAATCTTTCTATTCGCGTAGGAGATGTTTTACCAGATGCCATAGGTTTAGGATTGATTAGCTATTATGAGTCTAATGAATGTGACTCATACAACTTTGACGGGTTTTTAGCTACCTGGACCTGGGAGGAAGCGACAGATACCGATCTGGGCACCTGGACCTTGTTTGGAGATGTAGAAGATTATTATGTTTTACATGTTGCTATGCCTCTGGGTGATGAAGATGAAGTTGAGTTCGGTGTTACTGCTACTTATGACGTATTAGCTGGCGGTTTTGGTGGAGGCGCAGACGTAGCATTTGCTCTGGGCGATGAAGATGAAGTAGGTGTTGCCCTTGAAGTTGCAGGATTCTATGATACCGCATTATCTTATGCCGCTGCTGCTAAGGTTTCAGGAGCTCTTGATGATCTTAGTTTAACTTTAAAAGGTTATTATGTATTTCCTGGATTTGTTCCAACAATGAGCGACTTTACACCTGACAGATTAGGCGGATATGTCGAAGCAAAATATCCTTTCACCGACCAAGTAACTGGAAAAATTAGGGCTACCTACGAAATGGATTCTGCCATGGTTGCTGCTGTAACTACTAAAGTAAAAGGAACTTTGCTTTATGTTCCTGAAGATGCTGCTGCCGGAGAAAACGCAGAACTCTATGCAGAGTATAATCTTATAACTGCAGCTGTTACTGGTTTTGGAAGATACATGAACTACCCCTTAGCTGACGACTTTATCTTAAGTGGATTTGCAAAATATACTTATCCTACTAATGTGTATGTTGGAGCAGCTACTTTGGAGTATGCCTTGGCTGAGGATATGGGTCTTTCAGTTGAAGCGAGAGCTGATAGTGCTGGGGTTGGTGCCCTCTGGAGTGCTGAGGTTCAATTAGCTTACGCTTTATCTACCAATACCAAATTAACCTTTGGATTTGAAATGAATGACTGGAGTGATGACATTAAAGATTATAATGTTATAGATACTTGTGAAGATTTAACCCACATCAAAGATGCAACCGGTACTTTGAAAGCTCAGCTCACAGTAAGTTTCTAATTATAATAGCTTAGTGAGATTCTATAATAACCCCCGGAATTTTTCCGGGGGTTATTTTTTTTGGGAAAATATTTGCCTAAATTAGAAAATAATATTATAATATAGTCGTTAGTCGTTAGTGAATAGTATATAGTGAAGAAAAAGGAATTCAGGAGTCAGAAGATTATGAGCGGACGGTGTTTAAAAGGTAGGGGTTTGATTTATCAAACCCGTTTCATGCTTTCTTATGTCATTCCCATGGAAATGGGAATCCATCTTAGTCATTGCGAACGAAATAGAGTGCGGTAATCTCTATCTAAAAACTAAAAACGACTAACTAAAAACAAGTTTTGTGTTTTAACTAACGACTATTCACTATTCACTAACGACTAATTTGAAAGGCAGGTGTTCTTAAATGATATTTAAAAAAGTATTTTCTCTTATTTTAATCATAACTTATATTTTTACTTCAGTTATAGCTCAATTTTCCTGGGCGGCAGAGGCCTCTCAGGCGACCTTGTTGCAGGATTTATCTCAGGTAGAAGCGGCTATCTATGGAATAACTCAGGAAAAACCTTTGGTTGAGCGGGTAGAATATTTAGAAACAGAATTAGTGGGTCGAACTCTCCCCGGAACAATTACTAATAGAGTAAAGCAATTAAAAGAATTTATAATTTCAGGAACTCCTGAGGATCCTTCATTGCTATTTAAAATTAATACTTCCCAATGGATATTAGAAGAAAAAATTACTTCTGATCCTTTAATTGTAAGGATAGAAAATTTAGAAAATGTGTTATTCGGCAAAACATCGGATGAAGTTTTAGCTATGAGAGCAGAAAATATTTTTAGTGTTTGTTTTAAAGAAGGTAAACCACAATTAGAAGAAATACTAATTCCTGCGGGAACTCTGGTGCCTATTCGTTTTTTGAGCACCTTAAATTCTAAAAACAATAAAACAGGTGAAATATTTGATTTTCAAATAAGTGAAAATGTGTTCTTAGATAATAAATTGATTATCCCGGTTAATTCTAAAGGGATAGGCGAAATAACTCAAGCTAAGAAAGCTACAATTTTATCTCGGCCAGGAAAGTTAGAGATAGAATTTAAATCAGTTTCAACCTTAGGCGGAACTTCTCTTAGCTTAATATTAGGAGAAGAGGCAGAAGAAGAAAATAAGAGATTATATGTGGCAGTAGGGGCAGGAATCTTAGGATTAATCATTTTGAGCAGTCCTGTGGGGCTAATTTTTGGGGCTCTGGTACCCGGAAAAAATGTAAAAATAGAAGAGGGAACCGAAATGTTCCTGCAGGTTAAAGAGGATATTACAGTAATAAACCTGGTACAGTGAGTTTGTGAATAGTCGTTAGTGAATAGTGAATAGTTCTAGCGCAGAAAAAAGAATTCAGAAGTCAGGAGCCAGAATCCAGAATAAAACAATATTGAGTATCGCGTGAAGAAAACAGCAACCAGAAGAGGTAGGGGCGTATTGCATACGCCCTCATATGCACCACGTAATACAGAATAAGAAGTTTTGAATTTTGAATTATATTTTTTCCTCCCCCTTGATGGGGGGAGGATTAAGGTGGGGGTGAATTTTATCATTCACTATCGACTATTTCAATATTCCACAATAGTAAAACTTGAATTATAAGGATATACCTGAACATCCTGTTGTAAATAACCATAATAATTTTGCACCCAGTCTGTCACATAAAGATACGCTTCCTGTAAACTAACTTTAGTATCCAGATTGTTATCTGCCGGGTAATTACCAGAATAACCACAACCCTCACACAGAGCCATAGTGAATACTCCAAAAGGATTCCCCTGCTGAGGTGTTATTTCCCAACATAGCTGGTAGTAATGACAGGAAGTTAAAACTTTATATTGATTGGTGGTAAGCAGCCCTTTGGTCTGTGCTTGGGAAAAGATATTAATAATATCATTATTAAAAGATTCCAATTCTTCTTTTGAAGTGATTGTTTCGCCCATTGACTTTCCGATAATAAATCCGCCTGAATAACAAGAATCGAGGAAAACAACTTTTATACCTGGTATTGCGCTTAAAGCACTTTCTAATTCATTTACACTGATGGCTGAACTGGCAAAAGAGGTCAAATCAGCAGGGCAGATATAAGAAGTATTTCCCACTAGAGCACCATGGCCGCTAAAATAAAAATAAGAGATATCGTTACTGTCTGCACCCGAAAAAGCAGAGGAAATGCTCTGCAAAATGTTTGATTTTGTTGCCTGCCAATCTTTCAGATAACGAATATTGGAAAAAATTGTATTTGATGTACCAAATCTACATTGTTGTAAAATTTGACGTATTCTATCTACATCATAAGGAGGAGCAGATAAATCATTATCACTTCCTTGAATATAATCTCCGACTCCTACGCAGAGAGCCCGGTATACTACTTCATTTTGAGTAACTGTCCCGACTGTAATTTCTGCTGATGTGCTTTTGGTAACTCCGTTTTTAGTATAAGATATTATAATAGTAGCAGAACCATCAGATACAGCCGTAACGGTACCGCTGTAACTTACGGCAGCACAATCAGGGTTACTTGAACTGTAAATACAGGCAGTAAGGTTTACATTCGCCGAGCTTGAGTCAGAATAGTAGGCAGTAACTGAATCGAAGGTTTGTGATTCCCCTACTGCAAGATTTATGGTAGTGGGGGAGACACTAATTCCGGTTAAAATAATTTTTGGAGCTGGCAGAATTATAGGGGTTAAAGTAATATTTAAATTGATAGTCTGGTTTGCCATAACATTAACTATATAGGAATAGTTTAGATAATCTGCGAGAGCCAAAGTAAGAACATGGCTTCCGGCAGAAACATAGGTTAAAGTAGAAGGAGTAAAATATCCTGTATCCATACCATCTAAAAAGATTTTAGCCCCCGGGGGAATGGTGGTTATTTCGATAGAACCAAAAGTATAAACAGCGGGGTAATAATACAGACAGCCAGAGGCTAAAAGTAAAACAGTTATTATGAGAATAAATAGTAGTAAATATTTCTTTTTTTCTAACATAATAAAAATTTCCCATTTTTTAATAATTATAATATACCCGAATATTTACATAATTTGAGCCGGTGTGTATGTTTTGTGTTTTTTGGCCGGAGTACCAGCTGTCAACATCTTCAGCGTAAAAAGTGCGGTAACCGGTAGGAATATTATAAAAAGCCTTTTGTCCATATACGTTGGTTGTCCCTAAATAATTACTGTATGAATCTAAATAGATATCATAATACCAATCACTATTAGTGATATTAATGTAAACAGTACCCGTTTGACCGGTATCCGGTATGATTATCAAACATCCAGCAAATAATCCTAAGAT
>Ga0154857_1051_pt1 | contig 16636 bp, 15 predicted proteins | sample Rifle2008BG19ft_FD_105829 | JGI IMG/M metagenome (GOLD analysis project Ga0154857, IMG submission 105829) | Candidatus Atribacteria bacterium RBG_19FT_COMBO_35_14
TTATTAAAATTTGTTGGTTATAACTGGGTTGTGAGGGCACAATGAATTGTGCCCCCTGTCATATTATTACCTAATTTTTTCTGTGGGTATGATGCTTCATGCTCCTTGTATACATCGGTTTTATTTACTTTTTGGTTGTAACCATGATATAATAAAAAAGAAAGTAAGTATGTTAGTAGTTAGAAATCTACGACTAAAAAAAGGAGGATTTTAAAAATGTTAAGGAATATATGGTTTCAAAAGAGAGGAAAAATATTTACCTGCATTTTTATTACTTTGATAGTGTTTCTTTGGTTAGGTATTTACGGAATTAATTTTGCTCAAAGTCCCAGCCCAGAGGAAGTTGAAAAGATGAAAAGCATTCAAATTATCAATCCTCATCCACCATTTTCTCTTAGATTATGGCTGGATAAGGAGCGGGGGGCTGTCTATGTGCCCGGGGAGAAAATTAAAATTTCCTTCCAGGTTTCCCAGGATTCCTTTGTAACGCTTTATAACTATGATACCGGAGGTAGAGTGAAAATTATCTTCCCCAACCAGTATTCACCGCATAATTTTGTAAGAGCAGGACAAACTTATTCCGTTGACGGGCTGATCGACCCAAATACCAGGGCGGGGATGGAATATGTTCAGGGATTTGCCACTTCCAAATCGATACTTATTACTGATAAAGAACAAAATCTAATTTCTAAAGAGTTTATGCCAGAAGTTAATAAAGATTATAAAAACTTTACTAGCACCATTAGGAGCATAATAGTATCCCAACCTCCTATTGCCTGGGTTTCGAGTAATCTATTAGGTTATACGGTAATGCCAATAACTCCTCCGCCTCCGCCTCCTGCTAATTATGGCAGGATTATAGCAACTTCCCAGCCCCAGGGGTCTAAGGTATATCTGGATAATGTTTATAAAGGAGTTACTCCTTTAAATTTAGACCGAGTTACCTCTGGTCAGCATCATATCAGATTAGCAATGGCAGGTTATCAGGATTGGAGTAATTATGTCTCAATCTCACCTTCTCGGACTACTACAGTGTCTGCTGATTTAATCCCTTTAGCTGTATATGGTTCGATTTCTATTTACTGCAACCAGGGTAATGCTAAGATTTATTTAGATGGAAGTTACCAGAAAACAACTTCCGCTAACAAGTCGGTAGAATTAAAGAATGTTAAGCAGGGTTACCACGAATTGTTAATCACCAAAGATGGTTATCAGAAATGGGAGAATACTATTTTGGTTACCACTAACCAGACTTATATGGTCTCTGCTTACTTGGTTCCCGAAATCAACTATAATGGCTCTATTGCTGTTTACTGTAATGTCAGCGGTGCAAAAATATTCTTAAATGGGACCTATAAGATAGCAACCCTTTCTTCTCAACCAAGAATATTAGAGGAAATTACAGAAGGACAATATGAAATTACTCTAACCAGGGATGGATACAGGACCTGGGTACAAGATATTTGGGTATATGCCGGTGAGACGAATTCTCTCTATGTCGATATGAATAAGATAGAGTATTAAATAATTATAATGAAATATATAGAGTTAAGATAGATGAGAAAAATATATTGATGCTTCTTTGTTAAAATATTCACTCAAGTTTAAGTTAAAAACAGGTTAGAAATAACTCTAACCTGTTTTTAACTTAAAAACCTATTTAAATTTATACTAAGGAGGGTAAAACAAGATATGAACGAGATTGAAGTAGTCATTATCGGAGGAGGACCTGGCGGATATGTAGCGGCCATAAAAGCAGCCCAGTTAGGATTAAAAGTAGTGCTGGTGGAAAAGGATAAGCTGGGAGGAGTCTGTTTAAATTGGGGTTGTATTCCCACCAAAGCTTTGGTAAGTACTGCAGAGCTATTAAACAATCTACAAAGGGCTGGGGAATTTGGGATTCAGGTTAAAGAATATTCTTTTGATTTTCCTGCCATAATGAAGCGGAAAGACATGATAACCAAAAGATTGTCTTCAGGCGTAGAACAGTTGATGAAGGCCAACCAGGTAAGAGTCATAAAAGGGGAAGGGCAGATCATTGAACCGGGGACAGTGGAAGTTACCGATACTGCAGGAGAAAAAGAGATGATAAAGAGCAAAAATATCATCATTGCTACCGGCTCAAAGGTCATGAAACTTCCTCTTCCCGGCATAGATAGTGAAGGAGTAATAACCAGCGATGAAGCCTTATCTTTGAGTAAACTGCCCTCCAGGATGTTAATCATCGGAGGAGGAGTAGTGGGTATAGAATTCGCCGGTATCTTTAAGGCTTTAGGGGTGGAAGTCACCGTAGTAGAAATGCTCCCCAGGATTTTACTCCCCATAGATGAGGAGATAGTCCTCAGACTGACTCAAGTATTAAAAAGAAAAGGGATTGAAATTCTAATCGATTGTAAAGTTAGAGAGATAAAGAAGAATAATCAGAATTTAGAAGTTTTGATTTCCACCAACCATGGAGAGGAAAAAATAGAGACCGAAAAGGTCCTGTTAGCGGCCGGCAGGGTACCTGATTTGGGGAATATAGATGTCCAAAGATTGGGTATCGAATTAGATAAGGGAGCGATTAAAGTAGATGAAAAAATGAGAACCAATATTCCCGGTATCTATGCAGTCGGAGATGTGGTAGGTAAGATAATGTTAGCTCATGTTGCTTCCCGCGAAGGAATAGTTGCGGTAGAGAATATCTCCGGTACAGAGGTTTTAATGGATTATAAAGTGGTTCCTAATTGTGTATTTTCTATGCCCGAAGTAGCCAGTGTGGGACTAACTGAAGAGGAAGCCAGAAAAGAAAACAATAACATTAAAGTCTCCAAATTCCCCTTTATGGCAAACGGTAAGGCTCTGGGTATGGGAGAGACTGAAGGAATGGTAAAGATAATTGCCGATGCTGATACTTCTGAACTCTTAGGTTTTCACATCCTGGGAGCTCATGCCAGTGACCTGATTGCCGAAGGGACCCTGGCTCTATCTATGGAGGCTACTGCTTTCGAGATTGTAAATACTATTCATGCCCATCCTACCCTGGCAGAGACTATCGCCGAAGCAGCAGAGGGAATAATCGGTAAACCTATTCATCTGGCTAAAGGATGATTTTCAAAGTTTCTCAGGGAAAATGGGGAGGGAACTATGCGATTAACCGTGAAAGATGTAGATAAATGTATTGGTTGTCAGAGTTGTATGTTTGCCTGTGCCCGGCGAAAAGGTGAGGCAGGTTTGGCCAGATCCAGTATAGGGATAAGGTCTGCCGGGGGGATGGAGAGAGGATTTATCGTCATTGTCTGCCGGGCTTGTTCTGACCCGTCCTGTGCCAGAGTATGTCCTACTGGTGCTTTAGTTCCTAAAAAAGGCGGAGGGGTAAAACTGGACATTACTAAATGTATCGGATGCGGATATTGCAAAGATGCCTGTATTATAGGAGCCATATTTTGGGATGATGAAATTAATAAACCGATGGTCTGCACCTATTGCGGCTATTGTGCAATGTACTGTCCCCATGAGGTGTTAGAACTTGAGAAAGGGGATTCCTGATATGTTTAAAGATGATGTCCTGGCCAATGTTCTTTATGTAGATCTTTCTCAGAAAAAATATTGGATAGAAAGAAGAGAAGACCTTTTTGAAAAATATTTAGGGGGTACAGGAGCAGCTATTCAGCTTCTAAAAGAAGAATGTCCCGCAGGCAGTGACCCTTTAGGTCCGGAAAATCCTATTATATTTGCGGTAGGCCCCTTGACCGGTCTATTCCCTTTAGCCTCAAAGACTGTAGGTATGTTTAAGTCTCCTCATACCGGTAATCTGGGAGAGAGCCATTGTGGAGGAAGGAGTGCAGTAGCACTTCGTTTAGCCGGATACGGGGCAATGGTAATAAAAGGAGCAAGTTCTACCCCTTTATATTTAGCCGTTCATGGTGACCGCATTTATTTCAGAGATGCTTCTGCTCTATGGGGGATGACTAACAATTTTACGGTAGGGAGAATTATACAACAAAATGAACCCGCTGCAGGATTAAGGACTATCATGCGGATAGGAGGAGCAGGGGAGAAGTTAATTCCTTATGCCTGTGTGACTACTGAAACCTATCGGCATTTTGGCAGATTAGGCCTGGGGGCGGTGTTTGGCAGTAAAAAATTGAAGGCGGTAGTCCTGTCCGGTAAACATTCTCTTCCTACCGGGGATAAAACCCAGTATCGGAAGATATATAACCATATCTATAAGGAGGCTACTTCCTCACCGGTGATGAAGAAATATCACGACCTCGGGACTGCAGGGAATATCCTTCCCTTAAATGAATTGGGCGGCCTTCCTACACGTAATCTGAAAGAAGCGAAATTTGAAGGAGCCTTAAATATCTCCGGAGAGAAGCTGGCTGAGGGATATTTAGGCCGTCGATTAGCCTGTTCTCATTGTCCGGTAGGCTGTGTTCATATTGCTGCGCTCAGGGAACCTTACCAGGATGAATCATATTTCTATAAAACATCCATGATTTCTTATGATTATGAACCTATTTATGCCCTGGGGTCAATGCTTGGTATATCTGATACTGAAGGACTCTTAAAACTGATTGACCAGATAGAAAGATTAGGTTTGGACTCTATGAGCAGCGGGGTAATTTTAGCCTGGGCTACCGAGGCTCAGGAAAAAGGGATTATTTCTGAAAAAGAAACTCAAGATATCAAATTTAGCTGGGGGGATTATTCCACTTATATCAAAGCAGTACAATATATTTTAGAGCAGTCAAACCAGTTCTATCAGGCTCTGGCCCGGGGAGTCGAATATACTGCCCAACAATACGGAGGAGAAGACTTTGCTCTTGCTTTTGGTGGAAACGAAATGGCAGGATATCATACCGGTCCGGCTGCTCATATCGGCTTTCTAATTGGGGCAAGGCATAGTCATCTGGATAATGCGGGATACAGTATAGACCAGAAGATTTTAAGCAAAGAGAAAATTAGTCCCGAAAAATTAGCCAAAGAATTGTTAACCGAAGAACGCTGGCGTCAGATACTTTCCAGTCTTGTAGTTTGCTTTTTTGCCCGAGGGGTTTATACTCCGGAGATTTGTTCCGAAGCTCTCTCTTTGGCAGGTTTTGATATTGCTAAAGCAGACCTTATGGGCATAGGAGAAAAGATTCACCAGGAAAAATATAGATTTAAAATTCAGGAAGGATTTTCACTGGATCATTATCGTTTACCTGAACGTATCTTTGAAACCCCTTCTTTGGTGGGTAAAATTGACAAGACTTTTGTGGACAAAGTGGTGAAGTGTGTTAAGAACGAAATTAAAAAATAGGGACAAAAAAAATAGGGACACATCCCATTTTATTTTTTATAAAATAAAATGGGATGTGTCCCTATTTTTTTAATTATTTTTTTAAGTGAGATAGAATAATATACCCAAAAAATGAGAAACACTACCTGCCAGCACAAAAAGATGCCAGATGGGGTGGTGATAAGGCAGTCTTTTCCATAAATAAAATACTATTCCTAAAATATAACAAGCTCCCCCGATAAAAAGCCAGATAATCATTCCCCGGGGGACTATCTGTATTATTGGTTTTATGGCAATAACCACCATTAATCCCATAACTACATAAGATAATACCAATAAAGGTTTAAGTTTATCCAAAAGGAGTGCCGTTACCACAATTCCTCCTATTGCCATTGCCCAGGCAAGCCCGAAAAGTGTCCATCCCCAGGCTCCTCTCATCAGCGTAAGGGTAACAGGTGTGTAGCTTCCCGCTATAAGCAAATAAATGGCTGAATGGTCCAGAATTCTAAAAATATTTTTTATCTTTGGGTTTACAAAGCTATGGTAAAGGGTGGAAGTTAGATAAAGCAAGATCAGTGTAGTTCCATATATACTGAAACTTGCTATTCGCCAGGCATCACCGCGCCTGCTGGCAAGAACTGCTAAAATTACCAGAGCAGCAATGCTTAAACCTGCTCCGATACCGTGAGTAATGCTGTTGGCAATTTCCTCGGCAAAGGTCTGAGTTTTAAGTGAATGAGTTTGTGTTTTTAAAACATTTCTCTCGTTTTCTAAATTTTTCATTTGATGATATTTGCTCCCTCCGAGACTTCTATTTATTGTTTAGTTGTAGAGGCACAATGAATTGTGCCCTCGCCATATTATTACCTAATTTTTTCTGCGGGCACGATGTCTACCTGTGCGTGTACGCACGCAGACAGGCATCGTGCCTCTACATTACTATTGTATTTACTTTTTGGGTTGTAATCATGATATAATCTATCATATATTAAATAATACCGCTAAACTAATAATACATCAAGATTTTGTTTAATTTATTTTAGTATTAGTTCTATGTTTAAAGAAGGAAAATGCTGAGCCTTATGGAATTTGTTTTAATTTTATTAGGGATAATTTGTATTATTATAGGAATAATTGGCTGTATTTTTCCCGCAATTCCCGGACCCCCTCTTAGTTATGCTGCCCTTATATTACTTCAATTTGCCAAAGAAGAACCTGTTTTTAGTAAAAGTTTCTTAATCAGGTTTGCTGTCTTAACTGTTATAGTCTCCCTGATAGATTATTTTCTCCCTCTACTGGGAGCAAAATTATACGGCACTAGCAAATACGGAATCTGGGGAGCAATAATAGGGATGATAGCCGGCATCATCTTTTTTCCTCCTTTCGGAATGATACTAGGCGTGTTTATCGGTGCAATTGTAGGAGAGCTTATCGCCGGCAAAGAAAATTCAATGGCCTTAAAAGCTGGTATGGCTACTTTTATCGGAAGTATTATAGCACTTTTTATCAGACTGTCTTTATCATTAGTAATGGCTTTCATTTTTTTTATCTATCTCTTTAAAGGTTAAAAATGAATGAGAAAAAAAAGAAATAAGATTTTTATTCTGGAAACTGAAAGATTTAAAAAATTTATGAGTAGATATCAAATTAATATTGTAAAATGACTATAAAAGGGAGGGAAAATGATAATTAAAAACTTTAAACCATTTGAAGGTCAACATTGCGAAACAACCGCAACCGGCAGCTTGCTTCTCCATCAAGGAATAAACTTATCCGAACCCATGTTTTTTGGATTGGGTGAGGGATTGAACTTCATTATCTGGAACATGAAAACGATGGATTTCCCTTTCATCGGAGGAAGGATAAGGACGGATTTATTAACTCAAAATATTACCAGACACCTCAACTTAAAATTGAATGTTTGGGAAACATCTTCACCCAAAAAAGCCTGGGAAAATGTAAAAGGGAACATTGATTCAGGGATTCCCGTGGGGATAAAGCTGGATTGTTATCATCTGGACTATTTTACGAATAAAATTCATTTTGCCGGTCATTATGCGGCAATGTACGGATATGATGAAAATAACGCTTATCTGGCTGATACCATGCAACAAGGTGGGTTGGTTAAAACCTCTTTAAAGAACTTTGAACTGGCCAGAAACGAAAAAGGACCTATGTCATCTAAAAATCTTTCCTATACTATTGAGGCCGTCAATAAAAAATATGACTTAAAGAAAGAAATTATGCAGGCTATAGGCAATAACGCTAAAAATTACTTAAACCCCCCTATAGAAAATATTAGCTATAAGGGTATCCTAAAAACCAGCAAAGAAATAATAAAATGGTTTAAGCGAAGTAAAAATGTTGAGGGGGATTTTAAAACAACTGCCATGTTAATGGAAAAAGCCGGTACCGGCGGCGCGCTGTTTAGAAACCTTTACAGAGATTTCCTAAAAGAAAGCTACCAGCTATTAAAAGTAGAAAAAATAAAGGAAGCCTACGAGATGTTTGTCGATATTGCCCGGCTATGGAGAGCAGTTTCAAAATTGTTTATAAAGGCAGGAAATGAGAAAGACATTCAATATATCAATAAGGCTTCTGAAATATTAGTAGAATTAGCGGATAAAGAGAAAAAAGCAATGAATATTTTGTTAAGTGTTTGTCAAGAGGTAGTTTTTTAATAAAGTTCATATCTTTTAGGGAACAGAGCAGCACATCCTTGAAATTTTTTTGCTTTCATAGTAGAACACAATTAGAAGATTATTATTTTTTAATGAATTACTATTATAGAAGGCATGGAGTTAAATCTTTATTCTCGACAAATAGTTTTGAAATAAATAGGGACATTATCACATTTTTTACTTAGTATCGATGATTAAAGTGTGACAAAGAATTGCCTCTTGTCACACAAAAGGAAATAGATAGCAATATGACGGAAAAGTTATTAAAACTAGATGCAAAAATTGTCGTTATTTTGTACGTACTTATCGAGATAATATGTGTTGGAATGGGTATGGGTATTCCAATTTTATGCATATTATTTGGATTTCCGCTTGGCTGGTATATTGTTAAAAAAATCTGTACATCCATGGAATATTCTCATTTAATGTTTTATAAAATTTTGAGATTATCCTTCTTGGCATCAGTCTTCACTTTTCTAATAATGATTGTTATCTGGGGGAGAACAATTCCAATGCTTTTTGATCCCATGTCTGATTTTCAAAATTTTGGACATCCTTTTATTCTCTACGACCCTAAAATAAGTTTTATTGGTTGGTTAATCCTAATGATATTTATTTCACCATTCTTACAGCTATTAACAACAATTTTTGCATCTTTTATCACTTTAATTAGAATAGAACAAAAAAATAGCAATAACATATAACAGAGTAAATGTGCTCCACTTCGCTCCGGGCTTTGCACATTTACCCTTCGGGCAAACGTCACATATGCTAGGGATATTCTACACAATCTCACACCTTATCATCCGCAAAATATTTAATTTAATTAAAATCGTCTGTTAAAATCATCTTGACTATTATGGAGAGATATAGTAAACTACTGACTTAGTTATTTACTAAATTAGTAAGGAGGATTATAAAATGAAGATTCCAACTGAATTAAAGCACAAACCAGTTATTATTTCGGAAGATTATGACTTAATTGATGGTAGATATACAAATAACTCAGATGCAAAAGGATTATCATTAGGTCTTGCTCAATGGAATGAAAGAGGGAATTTAGAGATTTCCGCAAAAATATGGCGTCATACCGGCGAAAAGTGGTCTAGGCAATCAGAAGAAATGCCATTGCATAGAGTACTTGATTTAGCAATACTAATTTGTAAAGCTAGAATATTTTTTTTAGAACGTTATCATAAAAATGAAAAGGATTATCCTAAATATCCTCTTTTAGATAGAATTGGGTTACAAGGCGGCGCAATGAATGTATCAATTTGTAAAGATAATGAATATATTGAAAATGATACTAATTTATTTGATGATTGTTTGCGTAAAGATGATGAAATTATTAGTGAGAGACTAAATGTTTTATGTGGATTATTAAAGGAAATAAAAAAGGCGTGAGACTGCGTACCGCAGCCGATATCCGGTAACTCCCAAAAATAATTATTCAGGAAATCATTCCGCTAATCTTTACTGCGGTATAGGCCAGGAGAAGGGAAAGGATACTATTTATAATCATTCTTAATTTTACATGGTGCAGATATTGGTTAATCATTGCCCCGAATAAAGCCCAGGTTAAAACAGCACAGAGACCTATGAGGGCAAAGCCCAATGAGAAGAGGATAATATAGAAGGGATTACCAATAAGGGGATTTAGAAAGACCGAGTAAAGGGTTAGGCCATAAATGATTCCTTTAGGATTTATAAATTGAAGCAATACACCTTTATAAAAACCCCAGAGATACTGGTTAGATTTTTCCTGAAAGGAAAAGCTGGCTTTAAAAGTGCCATAGGCCAGATAGAGAATATAGGCTGCTCCAATCCAGCGCATGATAGGTTCAACAGAGGGAATGGCTGTAAAAAGCAGGTTAGAAAAAAGTCCGCAGAGTAACAGCAGTAAGAAAAATCCGGTAACAACTCCATAGATGTAATTCATGGTTTTTTTAATTCCAAAATTAATACTCATGGAGGCACAGCTCAGGTTATTGGGTCCCGGAGTGAAGGTAGTAATCAAGACGAAGGGAATCAAAACACCAAAGTCAATTAAGTTCATTTTTATTCCCTCCTCAATTATTTATTTTGAATTATATTTTTTGGATTCAGGCGGCAACTAAAAGTGTTCTTAAATTTACAGTAAAACACTTCTATTGTCAAGTGTCCAGAAGAGAGTATTAAACTTTTTATTTGAATAAATTACTAAGATAGTATAGAATAAAACAAAATAGTGTAAAATAAAAAGGGATTTAGGAATTATGGATAAAATGATTGCTTTTTGTGGATTAACCTGTATTGAATGTCTGGCTTTTATAGCTACTCAGAAAGACGATGATAAGGAAAGGGAAAAAGTAGCAAAAGTTTGGTCTAAATTATATAAATGCGATATAAAACCAGAAAATATAAATTGTGATGGGTGTTTGGAAGAGTCTGGTCGACTTTTTAATTATTGCACAGTCTGTGAAATAAGAAAGTGTGGGCAGGAAAAGGGGGAAGATTAACATGAAAATACTTCTGGTTTACCCTGAATACCCAGAGACCTTCTGGAGTTTTAAATATGCTTTAAAATTTATTTCTAAAAAGGCGAGTCTCCCTCCCTTGGGACTGTTAACCGTAGCTGCCCTGCTTCCTAAAGACTGGGAGAAAAAACTGGTAGATATGACGGTAACAGCATTAATTGATAGAGACATCAAATGGGCTGATTATGTATTTATTAGTGCTATGTCTATTCAAAAAGAATCGGTGAAGAAGATAATCGCTCAATGTAAGAGGTTGGGAGCTAAGATTGTTGCCGGCGGTCCTCTTTTTACATCCGAATACGAAGACTTTGAGGATGACGTAGATTATTTTATACTTAATGAGGCTGAAATCACTCTACCTCTATTTTTAGAAGATTTAGAACGAGGACACCTTAAACATATCTATACCTCAGATCAGTGGGTAGATTTAAAAAAGACTCCCATTCCACTTTGGGAATTAGCTGATGTAAATAAATATGCCACTATGTGTATTCAATATTCTCGTGGATGTCCTTTTAACTGTGATTTTTGTGATGTTACCTTACTCTTTGGGCATAAGATGAGATTAAAAACTAAAGACCAAATATTAGCAGAATTAGAGAGTCTTTATTTACGGGGATGGAGAGGTGGAGTATTTATTGTCGACGATAATTTCATTGGGAATAAAAGAGAATTAAAAGGTGAAGTACTGCCGGCGATGATTCATTGGATGGATGAACGAAAGTATCCTTTTACCTTTACTACTCAGGCCTCGATAAATCTCTCCGATGATGAGGAACTTATACAGTTGATGGTTCAGGCAGGGTTTGGTTCAGTATTTGTGGGCATTGAGACTCCTAACGAGGAGAGCTTAGCAGAATGCAACAAGTTACAAAATAAAAATCGTGATCTAATTGCTTGTGTTAAAAAGATTCAAAGGTTTGGTTTGATAGTTAACGGAGGATTCATTATGGGCTTTGATAATGATACACCGGCAATTTTTGAAAGACTAATTGAATTCATCCAAAAAAGTGGCATTGTCAGCGCCATGGTCGGGCTATTAAACGCTCCTCGAGGCACCAAGCTATACCAGAGAATGGTTAAAGAGGATAGATTATTAAAAGAAGCCACAGGTGATAACACTGACCTTTCCATTAATTTTATTCCCAAAATGAACTATAAAGGACTTATCGATAACTATAAAAGAGTTCTCAACACCATTTATTCTCCTAAATGTTACTATGAACGTCTCCTGACGCTTTTAAAAAATATGAAAACTTTAAAAAAGAAAAGATATCAATTTCATCTTTGTTATCTTACTGCGTTCCTTAAATCTGTCTGGCAGCTGGGAATAATAGGGAAAGAAAGAGTTTATTATTGGAAAATCTTTTTCTGGACCTTGTTTCGGCGTCCGCAACTCTTACCTACGGCCATAACCTATGCCGTCTACGGGTTTCATTTTCGTAAGATTTATGAAAATTATTAACTTGTTTAAGAGATTGCTACCCGCTGACCAAGAAGAATGACGAATTTATTTTGATTCTCGGTTTCTATTATCTTCACGAGATACGATTCACGAGATACGAATTAATAGTACTTGACACCCATGTTATAATTATTTAAAATAACAAATAGTTAAAAGCAAGGCGTGGGAGAAGTAGCAGATTACAAAATTTAACAGAGAGTCGTTTACGGTGAGAATCGACAAAAAATTTAATGGATTTGCGAAATGGACCCACAAGCTTCAGACTGAAAGGACTAAAATAGTTCGAGTAAGTTTTGACGGACTTTTCCCCCGTAACCAGGAAAAGTGTATCGGTATATATTTAATTTATATTGCCCGTACTCTTAGAAAGTAGGATTTTTCTAAATAAATAAAAATCCTATTAGAGTGGCACCACGGAATTAACCTTTCGTCTCTTGGGGATGAAAGGTTTTTTTGTTTGTATGCCCGTACACTTAATCAAGAGGGGCCTAATAGATCATAATATTAATATTGAATTATATTAATCTTTTAGACTCAATCAGGGTGGCACCGCGGACAAAATAGCTCTCCGTCCCTATTATTAGAATAAATGGGAACTGAGGGCTTTTTTATTTGTAAAAAAGAGTATTCAGAATTTTTTAAAAAAAACAGAGCAAAGGAGGTTAGGTATGTTTTTATTTTTATTTTACAATTGGCCCCTCAGGGGGCAAGAGATATTCACAAAAAAGCAAAAAAGATATTTTAGTTAAAATTAAATTTTTAAATTTGAAAGGATGATCAAAAAAATGAAAAGAGTTAAATTTGTTCTTGATGAAAAAGAAATGCCCACTGCCTGGTATAATATTTTAGCCGATTTACCAGAACCGCTCCCGATTCCTTTACATCCGGCAACAGGCAAACCTATCGGGCCTGATGACCTTGCTCCCTTATTTCCTATGGAGTTGATAAAACAGGAGATGAGTGCGGAGAGATATATAGAAATTCCCGAAGAAGTACAGGATATTTATCGAATGTGGAGGCCAACTACCCTTTATCGGGCCTGGAGATTAGAGAAAGCACTGGATACACCTGCTAAGATTTATTATAAATATGAAGGGAGCAGTCCTCCTGGAAGTCATAAACCTAATACTGCAGTAGCTCAAGCTTACTATAATAAAAAAGAAGGAATTAAGAGAATAACTACTGAAACAGGGGCAGGGCAATGGGGCAGTGCCTTAGCTTTTGCCGGTGCCTGTTTTGGTCTGGAGATTAAAGTATATATGGTTAAGATAAGTTACATGCAAAAACCGTATCGTCGGATAATGATGCAGACCTGGGGGGCAAACTGTATTCCCAGTCCTTCTCCTGAAACCCAAGCCGGAAGAGATATGTTGGCTAAAGATCCTGATTGTCCGGGAAGTCTTGGACTGGCTATTAGTGAGGCGGTAGAGGAGGCCGCTAATCGTGATGATACTCATTATTCTTTAGGAAGTGTATTAAACCATGTCTTGCTGCATCAGACTATCATCGGGTTGGAATCAAAGAAGGTTATGGAACAGATTGGTGAATATCCCGATATTATTATTGGATGTGTGGGGGGAGGGTCAAACTTTGCCGGTCTTTTTTTACCATTTGTAAAAGATAAGATCGAAGGGTTAAAACCTGATTTAAAAATAATAAATGTTGAACCGGCAAGCTGCCCGACTTTAACCAGGGGTCCTTATAGTTATGATTATGGTGATGTAGCCGGGCTTACTCCTTTATTAAAGATGTATACCCTGGGGCATGGTTTTATTCCACCACCTGTTCATGCGGGAGGTTTGAGGTATCATGGTATGTCTCCTATTATCAGTCATTTACTAAAATTAGGATTAGTAGAAGCGCGGGCAGAACACCAATTGGGGACTTTTCAGGCGGGAGTGACTTTTGCCAGAAATGAAGGGATTATCAGTGCTCCGGAAACAAACCATGCTATCAGGGCTACTATCGATGAAGCACTTAAATGTAAAGAATCTGGAGAGTCAAAAACAATACTACTGGGTCATAGTGGGCATGGCCATGTGGATATGGCTGCTTATGAAGCTTACTTTGCCGGAAAATTAAAAGATTATGCCTATCCCCAGGAAAAAATTGAAGAGGCCTTAAGAGAATTACCAAAAATTTAAAAGGAGACAATTATATTAGGGGATTTTCCTTTGCCACTCTGTAATGAATTTAGTGGAATAGGAGGTCCCCTAATTCTATTATCTATTTTTTTCATAAACACATTTAAATCAATATTTCATTTATTATTTTAAAAAAGAAGGAATTTTTAGGATTAATGTAGTATAAAAATAAAAGAGGGGTAAGAAAGATTTTATTTAAAATTTAAATATAGTATAATTAATATGAAATTATAGTAATAATAGGAGGCATGAAAAAGTTAAATTGATCAATAAATTAATCATTCAAAATAATATGGGAAAAAAAGGAGTGTTATTTGTATGCAGTTACAATTGATTGTGGCTATTATTGTGGCTATTCTTGCTGTTGTTTTTGCCCTTCAGAATGCAGTCCCAATAACGGTAAGTTTTTTGACCTGGAGATTTAAAAGCTCATTAGCTCTGGTACTTTTGATTACTCTTGCTTTGGGGATTCTGATGAGTTTATTAGTGTCAGTTCCTTCTGGGATAAAAAAAATGAAGATAATTTCCAGTCAAAAGAAGAAGATTCAAGAATTAGGGAGCAGTCTTAAAAGAGAAACTGAAAGCAAAACAAGGGAAGAAACTGAAAGCAAAATAAAAGAGGAAATTGAGAGCGAAGAAGAACCAGAACTGCCTTTAGAATAAGTTCCCCATTTTCCCCTAAATCAATCATAGTTTTTCTGTCAATCATTATTTTTCTTGCAAATCCTGACTAATATTGTTATAATTCTTAATCAAGAAATTATTATTTCCTGCCAGAGGACCGTTCCCTGGCAGATTTTTTAGGAGGCCTATTTTTATGCTGGTAAATTCTGTTCTGGACGCAATAGGAAATGTCCCTTTAATTCAATTAAAGAAGATGTCTTCGGGAAATGTATTTGTAAAAGCTGAATATCTAAATCCCGGGGGGAGCATTAAAGATAGAGTAGCTAAATACATTATCGAAATAGCGGAAAAAGAAGGAAAGCTTAAGCCGGGGATGACCATTATTGAGGCAACTTCCGGGAATACCGGAATTGGCTTAACTTTGGTGGGGGTGCAGAAGGGCTACCAGGTAATCTGTATAATGCCGGAAAATATGAGTGAAGAAAGAAAGAAAATAATTCAAGCCTTTGGGGGAAAGATTATCTTCACCTCGGCTAAAGGGAGCCTGCCCGGAAGCATAAAAAAGATGCGAGAGATTACCGAAGCAGAACCGGAGAAATATTTTGTTGCTGACCAATTTGTAAATCCCCACAATCCTGAAATTCATTATCAACAAACTGCACCTGAAATCTGGAATGAAATGGAAGGGAAGGTAGATGTGTTTGTAGCTGGAGTAGGAAGTGGGGGAACCCTTCAGGGGATTGGGAAATTTTTAAAAGAAAAAAATCCTAAAGTAAAAATTGTAGCAGTGGAGCCAAAAAATAGTTCTGCCTTATTGGGACGTGAACCAGGCCTTCACCAGATTCAGGGAATCGGTGACGGATTTATCCCTGCTGTCCTGGATGTAAAACAGGTAGATATGGTATTTACGGTTACTGATGAAGAAGCTATTGAAACTACTCGCCAACTTTCCAAAGAAGAAGGATTGCTGGTGGGGACCTCATCAGGGGCTAATGTCTTTGCTGCTTTACATGTGGATAATGGGCGAAACCGGGTGGTGACTATACTGCCTGACCGGGCAGAAAGGTATTTCAGTACCGCCCTTCTTTAGCTCTCCTTAGTTTGTCAAAGAACTGTCTCCTGTCATTTATGTGACTGAAAAATATCTTGGTCAACAGAAGGGAGCAATCAAATGAAAAAGATTCGATGGGGTGTCCTGAGCACCGCTAAAATTGGTACTGAAACGGTAATTCCCGCTATGCAGTTAGGGAAATATTGCGAGGTTACTGGCATTGCTTCACGCCAATTGAGAAAGGCACGGGCAGCAGCAAGGCGGTTGGATATAGAGAAGGCTTATGGTTCCTACGAAGAACTGCTGGCCGACTCCGACATCGATGCTGTTTACCTTCCGCTTCCCAACCATCTACATGTCCCTTGGGCCATCAAAGCACTGAAGGCCGGCAAGCACGTTTTATGTGAGAAACCCATTGGTTTAAATGCAGCTGAAGCTCAGGAACTGCTGGAGGCTTCCCGTAAATTTCCCCGGTTAAAGGTTATGGAAGCATTTATGTACCGGTACCATCCGCAGTGGCAATGGGCAAAGCAAAAGGTTAACGAAGGAAAAATAGGCGAAGTGCGGACGATTCAATCATTTTTCTCCTACTACAATACTGACCCCGATAATATTCGCAACAAAGCTGATACCGGTGGCGGGGGACTGATGGACATCGGTTGTTACTGTATTTCGCTTTCACGGTTTATCTTTGGGGTTGAGCCCCGGCGGGTCTGCGGTATCAGGGAAGAAGATCCGGAGATGAAGGTTGATCGCCTGACTTCTGGCATACTGGAGTTTAGCAGCGGCACTTCCACCTTTACCTGTGCGACCCAGCTGGTGCCTTACCAGCGGGTTAATATCTTTGGCACCAAAGGGCGGATTGAAATTGAAATACCTTTTAATACTC
>Ga0154857_1100_pt1 | contig 15429 bp, 18 predicted proteins | sample Rifle2008BG19ft_FD_105829 | JGI IMG/M metagenome (GOLD analysis project Ga0154857, IMG submission 105829) | Candidatus Atribacteria bacterium RBG_19FT_COMBO_35_14
TCGTAATTGCTGATTTTTCGAAATTTGAAGCGCGTTTAAAGGCACTCTCCGTGCGTTTTTAGGGCATTCCTGAAGGGGGTCCGAAAGCCTTGTAAATAAAGGGTTTTAAAGGAGGTAAATAGGAACATAAAACCATCTCCTGTTCCTATCTCTGTCCCCTTTATGTCCCCTTTGGCTCGTTTATTTCATAATATAATATGTTCCTTTCCCCGTAGATCCAACCTTTCCCAATATATGCTTATCTGTTAGAACTCCTAAGTCAAGACTTGCAGTTTTTTTAATCACCCCGTTCAACTCTTTGTATTCCTTATTGGTTATCTTTCCTTCTGGTTAAGACACTCATCAGATCCTATAGTTTTTTTGCTAAAAGTTACCGAACTATCGATCCGGCACAACTTCCCTTTTATCTAATTGAAAAGCAAAATATTAATTACCTTAGAAAATAATGTTGTATTGCAAGACCCCTTAAGACTTAAGATTCTTGCTATTTAACTCCAAAATGTATCATATTAATCCGAATAATCATCTTGTCTTCATTAATTTGTATTTTTAATTTATTGAATCCTCCAGGGATTCCTTTTTTGAAATAATTAGTTATTCCTATCTGTTCTTTCGGTATCCCGAAAATATAAGTATCAAGTTTCCCATTACCATTTTTATCCTGAAACATAGATATAACATATTCCCCATTTGGCAGCACTTCATCTACCAATAGAGTAGTGGAAGTAGAATCAATCGTTAGTGTTTTATAAGGAATTTTCTTTTTATATCCATCTTTGGAATTAAAAATAGCTATAATTATTTTACCTTGATTGGGCAATACTTCATTAATCTCAATAGTCACATTTAATTGATCAGCAAAAATACTTGTGGAATATAGCAAAAAGATGAGTACAAATAGTATTTTTTTCATGAAAATCCTCCTATTTATCCAGATTATTATCTTCTTTTTTTTCAGAATGTCACATCATAAGCCTGCTATTCCATTTACACTAGCAAGCTAATAGAATCAAATATACTTAATGTTTTTTTCTTATTCATTCATTGTATTTTAAAATAGAATAAAATTTACTATTTTCAGTCTATCACATAATTATTCATCTATTGTACCTTTGTACCTTGCCTATTTCGTTCGTTTAAAAATAAATATTAACCGCCTAAGAAAATGAGAAATTTTGTTAATGTATAGTTATAAGTAATTGTTGATAATTTTATCCCAATCATGCCAGTATTTGTAGCCAATAATGCACAGATTACCTATATAAAATAAGAGAATGTGAACTTGTCCAATGTATGATTTATAAAGAACATACGGTAGCAATACAATAAAACCTAAAAGAACTCCAAAAGCATCATCTTTAACTATTATTCCTTTTGATTTTAGAAAGGTAAAGATCGTGAATGTAGTCCCGAGAATGGTCGGCACTTCCCACTTTGTTAATACAGTCCATGCGCCAAAAGTAGTGGCAATTGCTTTCCCTCCATTAAACTTTAACATTGGAGAAAAGACATGTCCTAAAATGCCACATAGAGCTGCAATGGCAATTAAATATTCATTCTGAACAACATCAGTTATCACAAACAAAAATAGCGGGAAGATTCCTTTAAAATATTCCAATATCAATGCTATAATACCAAACTTCATTCCTTTGGCTCGCCAGAGATTTAAGGAACCTGGATTCCCATCTCCGACCTTACGTAAATCAACATTTATAAGTCTTGCTAATAGATATGAATACATGACTGAACCAGATAGAAATTGCAAAACAATTGCCAGAAGGCTATACATTTATTTTTCTTCCTTTCCAGGTAACAGATCTTAGAATGAATTTTTTAAAAATAGAACTCAGAAAAACGATTAAAAAAAATATAAAATGCAAAGGATAAAAGACGACATCCCAAAAGCTATAATTACCGGTTTTCCTGATTAGCATATATATCTGTAATGCAAATAGAGGATAATAAATTAAATACTCAGAATTGGAGAGGCAATAAAAAAAGGAAGAGTATATCCCACCAAACCATAAACCTAATACTAAAAAATTTATCATACCAATTTGAATTGCACCGAAAGCCATATTTTTACTAAGACCCTCAAAAAGCTGTTTTAACCCTTTTGGATACATACGAAACTTTATTATCTCGCCGCCTAATATATTGGTAACACCTATCCCCTTTTCCAAGAAAATCTTCCCAATTTTTAAATCCTCAACAACCTGATTCTTTACCGCAAGATGCCCGCCAGTTTTCTCATAGTCGCTCCTTGAGGTTAAAATCACGGGGCCAAAAACCCCAATGGGATTAGATTTTTGAAAAAGAGAAAAAGAATTTATCGAAGAGATAGCGATTAAATTAAAAGGCATAATGAGGTGTTCGTAGAATTTTTCGAATCTCTGATAGGGCCAAACAGAGATCAATCCACCATGTTTTATATATTCTGTGACCAGACTCTCCAAAGCCTCTCTAGAAAGTTCAACATCTGCATCCAGAAAGAGTAATAAATCACCTGTAGATTTAAGATAGCCATTCCAGCACGACCAGGGTTTTCCAATCCAGCCTTTTGGTGGTTCTTTTTTTAAAGATATCGTATCAATATCAGTAAAAGAAGACACGACAGATGCAGTTTTGTCTGTAGAATTGTCATTGACTACAATTATTTCGTGGGGTTTATAATTTTGAGTTTTTAAAGTATTTAATATTTTACCTATGTTGTGTTCCTCATTCATTGCGGGTATGATAACCGAGAGGCAAATATTTTTATTTTGAAGGTTTTTCGCTTCTAAAAATCTTATCTTTCTTAACCACAGTAACCATCCAATAATAAAGGAAAGAATGAGTATAAAATGTTTCATATGATAAAGCCCTTATCATTATTTATTTTTAAACTTTTCTATACATGAATCATAATCATACATGATCATGGGGACAGATCTTGCAATATCACTTTTTGTCTTTCCGCTTTATCCTTTTAATTACTCTGTTCACCGTAATATAATGCACCCTATATATATATATTTTGCTATCTTTTTACCACCGAACATAAGACCCTGAGGAATTTTATCTGTTATTTTCTCTTTTTTAATTGTGAAATGACTTTGTTTGCAGCCAATTTTCCTGTTAATATGGCAATTGGCAGACCTGAAGGACTATAGGTCCACTGTCCTGCCTGGAAAATATTGCTCAGTGGCGTTAACACTGATTTCGAAATATTTTGCATTTTATTTACTGCCGGCATACCTTTATTTGTAAAGGCCCAGCCGGTAATAGCTCCTTCAGAATTTCCAGTTTTTTTCGCAATGGATAATGGTGAGTACGAAAAACGGTCCATAATGGCTGAACGGATACCAGGATAGACTGACTTTGAAAGAGCGTCAATAAGACAGTCTTCGATATGTATTTTAATTTCATTGTACAATCCCTGTTCATCGAGTATTTTAATCAAGCTATAATCGAATAAAACACTTACTATCAAGCCGGTTTTTCCGGCAGGAGCAAGGTTTTTATCTTTGAGCACTGGAATGGATATTTCAAAGGTGGTGTAATTGATGTATTTCGAAATCCAAATTTTTATCTGTTCCTGACTTTTTTTAGTGGGAGTTTTGGATTGTACGGAAAGCAGCTGGTTAAGATCTGAATAGATTTTTTCGCCCAACCCTATTCTCAGGGGTGTATAAAAAAAATGGCCATGGGATATTTCCGAGAAATATGACGGAGCCAGGTCAACAGAAAGGTAAAGCGTAAAGACACTGTCCCCTCCTATTTTCTCTTTTATTTCGTTCTTCCTTGCAATGGTCTTTTGTTTTATCTTTTGGTCTAGAATCTTATCTGTATCTATACACTGATACATGGTTTTTTGGTCAGCTGCCCAAATCAGCTTTTTATAAAAGTACACCTTCCCCTGTTCATCTGTAACCGAGTGATGATCGGGATCAAGGGCTGCAATTTTGGTGTTCTTTGCTATTTCTACTTTTCTGTTGGCACAAAATTCTTCCATTTTACGGGGGATCATCCCCGTTCCTCCCAGGGGATAACTATAATCCAGATAGAGACTGAAATAACTCAGGGCAAAAAAAGCGGGGGTTTCTTTAAAAAAATGCTGGCTGATGATATCGATCAGCGATTGGTTTCCGGTAAACATTTTTAAGTGTTTTTCTACTGGAGCATTCATCCGGTTGATCTTGTCAATGGCAAAGAAAAATTTTCCTAACCAGGGCAGGAGGACCTTAAACAGATAATTCCGGTCATGCTTCAAATCCTTAAAGATGGGATTTTCTATGCCATATAAGACTTTCATATATTTCATCACCGTTTTGATATTATCGGTGATCCTTTTTATATCCTCGCTGCTTTCAGGGTAAAAACTAGCTAGAAGCTCAAAGTAATCCTTAAGGTTTTCTTCTGAAGTGATACCTATTATCCTGTCTTCAATTCCCACAGAAACCTGGCTCTTCACAAATTCAATTTCGATTCCCAGGCTCGAAAGCATGGGGAACACAATGCCTGAATCCTCTATAGCCCGAATTCCGCTGTCAAAGGTAAAACCGTTTTTATCAAAAGAATTGATCAAGCCCCCGAGCTGGTTTTCCTTTTCGCAGATTAGAACAGAATATCCGGCATCTGCCGCAAATGCGCCGGCGGTAAGTCCTGCCATTCCGCCTCCTACGATCATTACATCATATTCCAATTGATTCTCTCCTTTTAAACTGTTTTACAAAAAATTTTGCCGATTCATTTTTCAATATCATTCCTTTTAAAAAACCCTGTTTTACAGCAAGCCTGCTATTTTTTTACTGATCGACCATATTTCTTTCCCAATTTCCCGATCCAAAGCGTGCGGGGAAGGTTTTTCAACCAGTGTCAGATTAAAATACTGTCCGCTGACCTCGGACAATTCCGGCGCTGCCGCAAGATAGTGAAGGGCCTGCCCTGAAATAGAGGGATCCGCTAAAAATTTCGTTACAAAATGGTGTTTATACCACCGATAGAGAGGACCGTTGTTTTCTCCGATAGCGCTCTTTACCCCTCCGGGATGCATGGCATTGATGGTGACTCCCGAGCCCTTCAGTAAATCGGCAAATTCCCAGACCGTAAGCAGCTGCGCAGTTTTGGAAGCCCCATAACCTCTTAATCCGGTGTAATATCTTTTATCCCAATTTAGGTCACTTATATTTAAACCATTAAAGCGGTGTCCCTGGGAATTAACCTGAATGATTCGTGATGAAGGATTTTTTTTAAGCTTTTCCATTAACTTGTAGGTAAGTATAAAAGACGCAAGGTGGTCAACGCAAAATACTGTTTCCAAATGGTCTTTGGTGTAGGTTTTCCTGGTACAATACATGCCGGCATTATTAATGAGAATATCAATCTGCCAGTCTGAATGGTTCAAATAATCAGCTGCCTTATGCACCTCTTCCAGATTTGTAAAATCAGCGATAAGATAATCACATTCGACATGGTAAGTAGAGCGAATGATCTCACAGGCTTTTTCTGATTTTTCCTGATTACGGTTAATCATTACAATAGAGGCTTGATGAGCAGCCAATGTTTTCGCGGCTTCCCAGCCTACCCCGGAAGTAGTGCCGGTTAAAACACACCTTTTCCCTTTCAGGTTTACATCACAATGATGCTGCTCAGCTCGATTATTGGCCATCATTTGCTTGATATCGGCCCATTTATACTGCTTAAAATATTTAAACAAGATAAAACATCCCTAACCGAATTTCTTTTTCATAAATTTTCTGTATGATTTTGCAAACCAGGGAATATTATCGAATATGTCTCCCCATAAATCATAATAGTCCCTTTGCTCAATTATTCTTCCGTCTTGGTGAAGGGTAAGTTTTGTGGATCCGTAAATTGTAGAACTGGGAAATTTTTTAAAAATCATCGTCATTTCCCAATCCATAAAAATGATGTTATTTTCCATTACGATTGAAGGGATATTCATTTTGAGCTGTTGGCACCTGGCTGTTAGCCTGTCACAAAGATTTTTAAATTCATCAATCCCCACTATTTTTTGAATCGTATCCTTGAATACTATTTCTTCGTGGTAATAAGGAAATATATGGGACCAATCCGTTTTACCATCTCTGTTATAAGTCTTGGACCATAATTCCTTTATCTGTATTGTGCTTAAACTGAATAAGTTGAAGTTGTTATTCATAACTCCCCTTCATTGACTTTTTTCAAAAAAGTCAATTCAATTTGTAAGATAATTAATAGGGTTTAGGTCTTGCCATATCACTTTTCATCTTCCCGCTTTATTCTTTTAATCACTTTGCTTGCTGTACTATAATGCACTCCGAGATATTCTGCTATTTCTTTTAAGGGATAGCCATACTTTGAGCAAGCCTGATAAATGGCTTGATTTTTTAACTTCTTATCCTCCTGGGGTAAAATCTCATTTAAGGGCGGACTGGTTACATAGCGCTGTTCTCTAGTTATCTCCTTTAATTTTTCTTTCACTCTCAGCAAGTCTTTTATATTATCTACAAAATTATCCTGGCCGAGAAACAATTGCCCTTTTATCACCTTTTCTTCTTCTAATCACCATATTTGAATGCGATGTACTCAATAATAATACCATATACAATACCTGCCAAAAAACTCACAACATCATTAAAGCCTGTAGAACTATAAAAAGCAAAAGAAATGATTAAACCAAAGAGTGCTCCTCGGCCAATTACTTTTGGCCATCCCAGGTTTCTACCAGCCAACCCAATCATCAAACCCATAATTAAACGATTGTACCATAAAGCAAACAGAAAGTAAGCATCACTTTGAAAATTTGACCTTAACGAAGCCCCAATAATGCAAAATACTCCCAAAATAGCCCCTGAAGTAATACATATCTTCATTCTTTTTTTAAACATACTTTTTGTCACCCCCTAATCTAATTTACTATGAATCCAATCTAAAAACTTGGTTGAATATTTCAGTGTTTTTGCAGGGCAAATATCTACACAATGACCACAGCCAACACAACGCGAGTCTATAACTACTTTGCAGATTTGAGCCTTATTATTGACCCATTACAAAAGTCTCCTCTATCATTATCTATTTAAATAAAGTAATATACTCGGATAATACGTATAATCGATTTCTGGATAAGCCAGTTACTTCCTTGAGCAAGCCTAACCGCTGAAAATCAGCTATTAAGCGGGAAGCAGCAGCAAAGCCTATCTCCAAATATTCAGATGCTTGATTGATAGAAATCACCGGGTTAGAAAATAAAGATAATAATAATTTTTGGGCGATCGGTATTTTACGTCCAAGAGATACTATTTTATCTTCATATTGTTTACACAAACCTACAATTGATTTTAGAGTTTCTTTTCCATTCTTGGCAGTATCAATAACTCCGGTGAGGAAAAATTTAACCCATTGTTCCAGGTTATTCGATGTTCGTGCCATGGTTAGAGAATCATAATAAGCTCCTTTATGTCTTTCAAAAAAATCAGAAAGATATAAGGTTGGTTTTTGTAATATCTTTAGGTCAATCAATTGTAAAATAATCAACAGCCTTCCGATTCTGCCATTGCCATCCAAAAAGGGATGAATGGTTTCGAACTGATAATGAGTCATAGCTATTTTTATTAAATGAGGTATGCAAAGCTTCCGATTATGCCAAAATTTTTCCAAATCAGTTAAGAGTTCTGGTAATTCTTCATAATGTGGGGGAATAAAAAAAGCATCCTTTAAACTTGATCCACCTATCCAATTTTGGCTTCTGCGTATCTCTCCGGGTAGTTTATATTTTCCTCTTACTCCAGAAAGAAGTACTTGATGAGTTTCTTTGATAAGTCTCATGGAAATTGGTAATTTTTCTAATCCTTTTACAGCAAAATTCAATGCCTTAATATAATTTTGAACTTCCAGCCAATCATCTCTTTTTTCTGGTCTAATTTCTTTCTCCGGTAAAATTACCTCATCTATCTCGGTAAGGGTTCCTTCTATTCGGCTGGAAGTAGTAGCTTCTTTTGCCACATGCATTTTGATAAATAGCTCTACGTTTGGCACTAATGTAGAATAAGCATTTAGTTCCCCTAAATGCCTCATCGCTTCTTCTAATTGCAGATTTATCTGCTTATCATTCCATTCGAAGTATTGATTAATAAAAGAAGGGCTAAAACTCTTATATTCGTATTGTTGTTTATAGTTTCCAGCTTGAAACATCAAATCACTACTCCAGAATTATTTAAATATTTTATAAATAATTATCTTATATTTTTTAAATTGCAATTTCATATTATCATTTACAAATATAAATGTCAATAAGAAATATATTATTATCACTTTCTAATTATTATAGAAATATGTATGATTTTTAACTCAAAGTGATAATAACGATTTCCTTTATTATCACTTTATTCATAAAATGATAATAAGCCTAATATAGGCAAACCCCGCCTATGGAATATGGATAAAAGTGTGAAGACCCCCATTATCTCATTCCTGAAAGGGGTCTGAAAGCCTTGTAAATAAAGCTTTTATGGGGGAGGTAAATAATTAAAATGGGGGCATATTTTATTAAGACACTGCTCAGATCCCATAGGTTTTCCGTTAAAAGTTACCGAATTACTGAGTTAGTTCAACTACCCCTGACACACTTATACTCATTTAACTTGAAATTTCTTTTTATCTTTTTTACAAATAATCAGTGTTATATCTCGACCAGATTGAAAGGCAGTAGATACGCCTCCACCAGGTGCAGTCCATTGACCAATTAAGTAGAAATTTTCAAGGCCGGGTAATTCTTTTTTTATAAACTCTGGGACTAAGCTCGGCAGCCAATTCCATCCTTGTGTGCTTCCCATCCAATTATTCGTGTATCTTTTAAATGTAGCCGGGGTAGCAATATCTATTACATCTACATTACTTATGATATTTCCGAAGCGATTATCAAGTATTTTAATGACCTCTTGGGAAATACGATCTTTTTCCCGATTATATTCCTCAATATTATTTTTTCTGAGCTCACTCCAATGCTGATAATTATCTGTTTTTAACATAATTCTTATACATGTTTTTCCTTCAGGGGCTAGCGTGTGATCAAAATTATAAATAGTTATTGGAATACTCATAAGTTTTGATTGCTCGTCAACAATAAACTCTTTATTCAGGTCTAATTCAATTGATGTGGGTTCATTCTCAAAAGTTCTTGACACTCCCAATGAAATAAGCACCATTGAAGGCCATTTGGGATGCTCATTGTATAATTTCTTTATTTTCTTATCAATATATTTTTCCTCTAACATTTTAAAAATCGTGTAATGACCGTCTGCGGCTGAGATAACAAAATCAGCATCGTTATGGGTTTCCCCATTTTCTAGGGTAATCCCAACAGCTTGATTATCTTTTGTATTAATTTTGATTACTTTTAATTTATAATGAATCTTCCCACCTAATTCTAAATATTTCTTTTCCAGTAAACGAGCGAATGGAAGTGATCCACCAATCGGATATCCAGAATTTTTATTATGGAGACTCCCCAAACTAATAAGAAGAAAAAAAGCCGGAAAACGAGAGAAAAAATCCATATTTAAGGTGCGTTTCAACTTTTTACTCTTACACTCCTTGGTCATATCTTCAACGGATTTACTCCATTTCATTAAGTAATACAATACAGGGGCAGCTTTAAATTGTCTTAAGTAATAATCAAGCGGATTCCACAACTCTAAAGGTTTAGATGGCATTAAATCGAAATTTGCCAATTTTTTTATTCCTTTGATAAAAGAGCGAATAAAACCTTTATCTTCTGGAGCTATAGAAATCAATTCTTTTTCTAGTTTATCTGGATCAGTAAACATAGTGGCTATTTTCCCGTTTTCATCCTCAGCTGTACCAAGAGCATCATGATAATAAAATTTCAGCTGACTCATATCAATCAATTCATTCCAATAATGATATAGCTTAAATCTTGGATTTAGCCCGCCTATTGAATGTATGCATCCGTCAAAAGTATAACCTTTTCTTTTCCAGGCAGTACATAAGCCTCCTGGAATGTTATGTAATTCAAATATCTCGGTATCATAACTATTTATTTGTAAATAGCATCCAGCACTTAAACCAGCTATTCCCGAACCAATAATAATTATTTTCTTTTTAGACATGCTCTTTTCTTCCAAAATTTGATTTATTTTAATCGTTCATAGGAACAAAGAACCGTCTTTTGTTCCCCTATTCCTCATCTTAGTGAACGAACATATTCCAGCAACTCTTTTATATTTTCTTTCTTAGTAAAGTCCCTTGGTTTGGAATATGCCGCTAACATTCCTTTTTCATCTGATGTTCTATCTCGATTTAATTTTATTTTCCACTTCAATAAAGTCATTAATATCTTATTTATTAAGTTCAATTTTACAAAATCAAACCCGCCACGAAAATAATAAAATTGTATACGTTTTTGTTCCTCTGCTGAAAAATTTTTATTTTTTAACTCGGATACGATACTTTCTTTTGATGGTGATGCTCCGGTTGTAAAAACGATAATATTCTTATCCTTTAATTTATGCAGGTTGTTTTTTATAATATTTACGCCACTTATTCCAACCGCATGCAAGCTTCCGCCATAAATGATAATGTCATATTTTAGTAATATATCAATATCTATTTTTTTTAGCTTTAATAAGTCGGCTTCTAATTCTTCTGCAATCCATTCCGCATATTTTTTAGTAAAACCTGATATTGATTTATAGATAACAACTGTTTTCATCATTGCTTTATTCCTTCTACTGACACATTTTGAAACCAATAACCATTAAAAAATATTTTTTCTTCTAATTTATATTCTATATCGTTTTTAAAAATTGGTCCCCCTGTCACCATGGTATGATATTCACCATTTTCTCCGGCAAGGTCGACACCCTTTTTTCCAAGTATCCTTATCAAACTTTTATCTAATTCTCTACCCAATAATTCTTTATCTAACAACTTATCTTTAACAGCAACAATGATCGCTTTAAATCCATCATCAATAAATTCCTGGACTATTTTTCTTCTGAGTTTTTTCCATAAAGGAAGATACTCTAATATATTGGTTTTATTACAAACTTTCTTAACCCATTTCTTATGGTCCTCTATATCTATATCACCAAACACGCCAATATTGATCCCACTTTCTTTAATTTCTTTTAATGCTGTTATAAACTTTATTTCATAATCTTCCCAGGATGTAGCATAGGTACTCAGATAAATATTTAAGGATTCAGACTGCTTTTTAAGCAAATTTAATGATAAGCCGTGAGACATGGATCGTTCACCATTCTCTATTAACATGGTAATCAATCTTTTAGGTATGCCCACTTGCTTGAGAGCATAATACATAGATAAACAAGAGTCTTTTCCTCCACTCCAGGAACAAAAAAATGTTTTATTATTCATATCCATGTGTAATTTTCCTTTTTATATAAGTTACCGAATTATTGAGCTGGTACATGTGTCCCTATTTTCTTGTCCCAATAAATTTATGAGTTTCTGTTCCCAGCTGAAAATTTCTTGTAACCATAAATTAAATATAAACTTCCAGGTATTGCCAGTAAAATAATGATTGGACCAGAATTTTCTAAGAAAATGAATGCAAATAATAATTTAACAAATATAGGTAAACAGATCATATAACCCGCAATTTTTTCCCACTTCCATCCGACTATTAAGCCAATTAATATAATTGGCATTACCATTAGATGAATATTTTCTATTAAGGATAAAGATGAGTTTGGAAACGGAAGACCATATCCAATATAAAATGGGAAAGCAAATAGGAACATTATTGTTGCAGTAATTCTTGCCATCCATTTAATATTTTCCATCGATTTTGTTTTTATAGGCTTGATTGATTTTTCCATAGTTCGCTACCTCCACCACCCCGAAAGTATCGCAGCTTAAACAATTTGTTAGATACTGTTTCGCAATCATTTATTTAAAAACGTATTCATTCTCTATAATGTTCTTCATATCCTCACAATCTGTGAATTTTAAAATATTTATTCCCATTTTTTGAGCAGCATCAAGATTTGCTTTAGAGTCATCAATGAATAAAATGTGTTGAGGTTCTACTTTCACTTTTTTTAGGCAAATATGATATATTTTATCATCTGGCTTGGAGACTTTTTCTTCACAAGAAAATATTTTTGTGTCAAAGTAGTGAATCCAATACAAGTTCTTTATTTCTTCAAAAACCTCAATTGTCATATTTGATAATAAAACCAATTTTATTTTGTCTTTAATAGATTTAATATATTCTATGGTTTCTGTATTCATATCTAACCAGCTCTTTATATCAAATTCAATCAATTGATCAATATCCTTTAATTCGATTTGTCTATCCATTAATTGAATCATTTTGGTCCAATAGGTTTTTACATCAATGAGAGCTGAATCATAATCTTTCCTTTCTTTGGTGTAGAATGAAAAAAATTGCTGTTCTGGAATCTTTAATATTTTACACATTTCATTGACAAGTTCTTTATTTTGCTTTTTACTGATGACGCCACCATAGTCATAAACGATGGTCTTAATATTTTTCATTTTATCTCCATTTATAGAATAGCGTCTAACCTTCGACGCACTTTTTATCTTCCCGCTTTAATTTTTTTATCGCCCTACTCGCTGTAATATATTCACGCAAATATATTCTGCTATCTATTTTATCATATTGAAAGACCTGATCTCCTACTTATAACCCTTTAACCGTTCTTATCTCCTTTATATTGGATGGTTTGTATTTATACCGGTCAATCTTTAAAGCCCATTTTAATGTTTCATCAAAATGATGCTGCTTATTCTTTTGGCCAAAGCCATGATGGTCAGCATAGGAGGATTCCCCAGCGAGGAAGGGAAAAGAGATGCGTCTGCCACATAAACGTTTTCTGGCAAACGCGGATTGTGAAATGAGACGGCTTCATCAGGCGTCAAAGGCAGCATGCCTCCCGGATGACCCGCACTGAGTGTCCCGAGAAAAGCATCATCCGGGTCTACCCCAAGTTTTGAAAATATTTTTTTGCATTGATTGACACCCTGGTCGAGTTTTTGCCTATCCTTCTCGGTCAGTATCTTGTTTTTAGGAGTGCCCTTTTCCGTATCGGCGAGCTTAATCAGGAGGCTGAGAATATCTTTTCCGGGTATTTTCCATTTTTTATTGAAGAAAAAGCTGAGCTGGTCAAAATACGGAGAAATGATGTATCCGTCCATCTGCACGGCGAAAGGCATGGATATTTCTTTGTTTTGCAGGGCATCTGTGTATTTTACGGCCACACAAAGAACAGGATCAACAAAGAGTGTTTTATCCGTCTTGATCCCTGAATTTTCAAGAATGACGGGAGTATTGAATCCCCCAGCAGCGACAATGACCAGATCGCCAGTTAAGAGACCACGATTGGTTAAAACACCGGTTGCCCGATTATTTTTAATAGTTATTTTTTTTACAGCACAATGATCGATAACCACCGCGCCTTTTTTCACAGCCTGGGAGACAAATATCGAAGCATCCCATTTTACGCCATAACTGCAACCCAGTGTGCAATGGCCGCAATTACGGCATTTTCGGTAATGACCGGCTTTGGGTATGGGAAACGGCATCAAACCTTCCGCCGCGCAAATCTCATAGAGTCTTCGCGTAGTATCTCTCCACAGATGTTTATGATCGGCGGAGATCGGAATTTCATGATGAAGCTCTGAAAATTCCCGGTCAAGTTCGATGTCGATTTTCTTTAGACCGGCATCAGCTCGTAAAGCATTGCCGCAGGCCACAGTGGTCGTTCCCCCGATGCCGGCCGCGTTGACCAGTGTCATATGATCTTTCGTCTTGGAGATTCGGTATGGTGGAAATACCAGCTGGATCATTTTTTCTGTAGGGAAAATATTTGCGCTTCTGAGGTGTTCCAAAAAAGGAAGGCTAATACCAAAAGGTTTAAAAAAACCGCCGGCTTCCAGTAAAGTGACCTGAAATTTTCCCTGAAGCTCTTTTGCCACCGTAGCTCCACCGGCGCCGGATCCAATAATAATAACCTTTTTCATTTCGATATCACCGCCCGACAGCATGAACAGTGTTCGGTTATACGTTGATAAAAGGACATTTTTAAACCTCCTGAGAGTCCCGCGATCAGACCCGAATCAAGGGATGACATCAAGGAGCAAATTTCTTCGGAATAAAATCCACTGAAAAAACACCTTTTAATCACGATCTCCCCATTCTGAAGGAATTCAAGGTCGATCTTCAGCGCTTTATAGATTACCCGCGTGGCAATATGAAAATCACGATCATTTTTCAGGTTCAATTCATTTCTCAGGCATACGCCCATCGCGCGCGCTCCGGTGAACAACCCGGCTTTTATCCCGTCAACCAATCTTTTGTTTTTCAATATTGCTTGCGCCTGATTTTTCGAAAATTCAGCGTATCTTTCCAGAAGCGCATCGGGGCTTTCGGCCGCTAAAACCGCTGCTGGTTTAACACCGAAGGCCTTTGCCGTGATGTTGAAAAGTTCGGCCGTTTTTCGTTTCCTGTAGGAAGCTGGAAGGTAAAATTGTGATAAAAACAGCTTGATGTTCATATTTTTATTTTCAGATATAAATATATCGCCGCGGCTCCAATTAGTCCGTCCACCAAAAAATTGGTAAAATAAATAAGATAAAGATTATCTCTGAAAACCAAAAAGAGAGACAGCAGGGAAGACGCTATTTTGGCGTTTGCCAGGAGGAGTAGAAACAGAGGATTTTCAGGATTCCGGAATATCTGACAGGCGATAAAGGCCACAACATACATGTATCCGACCGATAATATAAGGAAAAAACCCGGAAAAACGACGGGAGACTGATTCAAGTGAAATGCCAGTGAAAGAGAATTAAAAAAAGAAAGAACTCCCTCGGGCGTTAATAAAAAGACAACCCCGACTATGGCGAATGTCATGGCACATAAAAGGCCGAACAGTCTGACGGTTTTTTTCATGATTTACCTCCTTGTATCCTGTTGAAATCCGGAATTCCTGTATGCTGGATCTCCTCAAGGATGGCAAGCGCGTCTTCGGTCGGTATTGGGGAAATATTCCGGTAATGCTTTTTTATGATCGGATAATTTTTGTTCATAAAGCATTCTCTGTCGGGTTTGAAGTGTTTTGTCATTGCTTCGAAAATCGTCGGGATTGACATGTCCCGGACATTCCCGAAGGTTATAGGTGCAAAGACGCAAGGGCTGACTTCTCCGAAGGCGTCAATGTAGAGCATTTTGATGCCAGCATTGCATCCAAAATGACTACCGTGTTCAAAATGACCGAGGTAATTGATGGTCATTCCGTCTTTTTTATTATATTGATCCTGCAATTTAATCAAAAAATCAGTTTCATCGCGGCTGATCACGAACTCTTTATGCCAGAAATATTCGGACGACGGTTTTACCTCGCTGAGCCAGGCTTCATGAACACCAAGGTTCTCCAG
>Ga0154857_1027_pt1 | contig 15208 bp, 13 predicted proteins | sample Rifle2008BG19ft_FD_105829 | JGI IMG/M metagenome (GOLD analysis project Ga0154857, IMG submission 105829) | Candidatus Atribacteria bacterium RBG_19FT_COMBO_35_14
TTAATGTCCATATAATAAGAAGAAATATTTCCTAATGCATTTCTTCTCTCTAAAGCCTTTTCACTAAATACTAAATTAGCTAATCCCGGAGGGACACCAAATGCTTTTTGGTTTCCTGCAAAAATAATATCAACACACCAATCATCCATACGTTCTTCAATTCCTCCGGCAGCACAAACTGCGTCCACAATAAATAAGGTTTCAGGGAATCTTTTTATAACCTCTGCTGCCTCTTCTAAAGGAGCACAAACTCCAGTAGAAGTATCTACATGAGTCACGGTTATAGCAGAAAAACTTTTCTCTTTTAGTTTCTGGGCTATTTTTTCAACTTCCACAATTTTACCCCACTCGGAAGCTAAAACTTCAACCTCTATACCGTAACCCCGAGCTATTTCTGCAAATCTATCCCCGAAGAAACCGTGAGATACTACTAATAAACGGTCACCTTTTTTTAGAGAGTTAACTATAGCAGCCTCCATTCCCAAAGTTCCAGTTCCGGGTATTATAAAAGGCTGACCTTTTTCAGACATGACAACAGTCTTTAAATACTTTAAAGTTTCTTTTAAGGTTTTCACCAATTCAGGGTCTAAATGGGAAACTGTCTCTTTGCTCAATGCATCCAAGATAGATTGATCAACGGGAGTGGGTCCGGGAATCATCATTAATTTCTTTTTCATAACTAATCTTTCCTTCCTTTATTAAATTATTTTTAGAGATTAAAAATAAGGTTTATCTCGCATATGTGTATGGTAATTTTTATTCCTTATTTTGTCAAATGGATATTATCCCATCTCTAAATATGGGAACAATATCAAAAAAATCCAATTGGGAACAGAATTTTAAATCTTCATCCAAGCCGATACTCTCCAAATATCGACCATGTTGAGATTTTCGTAATAGCTTCAAGATATTATTGCCAAACTTTTCATAGAGTAATTGAGCTGTTAAATTGGCATCTATCTCCTTATGACCACTAAAGGAAACATCTCTTAAAGAATGAATTATCATACCAGCACAAGCTGCATCTTCTAAAGAAAATTGGCCCTCCTTTCCCGAACAGATTATTGAAATATCTCCCTGATAATTAGTGCAATAATTACAGACTGCTTGTAAATTCAAAAAACTTCCAATAATTATCCTGTGAGCATCTTTAACCATTTCTAATGTTTTTACTCCATTGGTGGTTGAAAAGATAATTGTTTTATCTTTCACTACTTCTCTCTTATATTCCCTCGGTGAATTACCTAAATCGAAACCCTCTATCTTTTTTCCTTCTCTTTCTCCTCCTAATAATACTCTTTCTTTTTCAAATTGCTGCGCTTCTTCTTTAGCCAGTTCCGGAGATAAAATGGGAATAAAACCATTACATCCGTTAACCAAAGCAGTTACTATGGTGCTGGAAGCTCTTAAAACATCAATGACTACTACTAATTTACCAGCTAATTCTTTATTTTTTATCTCTTCCGGAATAAATAAAGTTTCTAAATTATTCATTTGCTCTTTAATCTTCTCTCTGATTAAGCTCCGAATTTCTGTAACTTTAAGGCATTAGCCATCATTAAGGGAAGAACCTCTACTGCCAAAAATCTTCCCAGCCCTCCCTTGACACATTCTTTTTCGTTAAACTGTTCCGCTTCATCTACCCTGATATATTTGGAAAACAACATAAGGGGATTAGGGTGCCAGCTATGTCCCTTCATTAATGCTGGTGTAGAATGGTCACCGGTAACTACCAGGACATCCGGTTTTAAGGCCAGCACCTTGGGAATATATTTATCTACCTCTTCAATTACTTTTACCTTCTGCTCAAAATTTCCGTCTTCTCCATAACTATCCGTCTTTTTTATATGAAGATAAAAGAAATCATATTTACTAAAATTATCTTGCAGGGTCTTAAATTCATCGCTCAACGATTCTCCTGTTTCCAATATATCCATACCCACCAATTTAGCCAATCCTTTATACATGGGGTAGGTTGCTATAGCTGCCGGGGTCAATTTAAATAACTCCTTCATCGTTGGCAGCCCAGGGTATTTGGCAAATCCCCTCAACAATACTGTATTGGCAGGATGATGTTCTTTTAGTACTTCGGTTGCTTGTTTTATAAATTCATTGACTGTTTCTACAGATTTTTTTGCTTTGGAATCCAAAGGTTCGGCAAATTTTATCTTCTCTCCCACTTTTTGGGGGTCGGCATCAGAAAGAGCATCCTCTAATCCATCTCCTCTAAATACTACCACAAAACGGTGTTCTTTGCCCGGTTTAATTATTGTTTTAACCTCTCCTATCTGATTAATTTTATCTTGCATAAGCTTGCACAGTTTTTCATTTAATTCTGTAGCTATTCTTCCTGCCCGACGGTCAGTTATTATTCCTTCTTTATCTAAAGTAGCGAAATTCCCCCGACAGGCTAAATCACGAGAGGTAAGCTCCATCCCTACACCTAAGGCTTCTAAAACTCCTCTCCCAATCTGATACTTAATTGGGTCATAACCAAACAAAGAAAGATGGGCAGGGCCGCTCCCTGGTGTAATGCCGCGAGAAATTGGATCGGTTAACCCGCAGACAGATTTAGAAGCTAATTTATCCAGATTAGGAATAAAAGCTCTTTCTAATACTGTTTTATTATTCTCTGAAGGTAAATCACCAATCCCATCAGCAACTAAAAGAACAATCTTTGATTCGGTCTTAATGGCTAATGATCTCATAATCTCTTCATTTATCATAGTATTTTCTCCTTGTCTTACTTTTTATTGTTTTTACTCATTTTTTAATCTTTCTTTCAGTGAAGTGTTCCTATGAAAGGTTTTATTATTTTTAATGGCAATCCATAAAGCCTTTTTGGTCCCGACTAATATCACCATTTCTTTTGCCCGGGTAATACCAGTATATAATAAATTTCTTTGAAGGAGCAAATAATGTTGAGTCATTACCGGGATAATAACTATTCGGTATTCACTGCCCTGACTTTTGTGAACCGTAATAGCATAGGCCAATACCAGCTCATTTAATTCAGAAAAATCATAGCAAACTTTTTTACCGTAAAAATTTACCTCTAAGATATGCTCCTCTGCGTCTATATTTTTAATCCTCCCCATATCTCCATTAAAGACATCTTTATCATAATTATTTTTAATTTGCATAACCTTATCATTTATCCTGAAAGAGTGATTTCCATATTTAATCTGTTTACCTTTAGAATTTAATGCCTCTCGCAAGCAGTGATTTAAATTATCTGCACCCACTTCTCCTTTATACATAGGAGAAAGGACCTGGATGTCACTCACCGGGTCTATTTTATATTTTGAGGGGAGGCGGACAGTGCATAAGTTAATTATTTCTTGAGCAGCAGCCTGAGGGTCTTCTTCTTCCATAAAATAAAAATCCCTTTCTCTCTCTCCTTTAAGCACAGGGTATTTCCCCTCATTAACTCGATGGGCATTTACAATGATCAGGCTCCTTTGGTCCTGTCTAAATATCCTGGTTAATCTTACTATCGGAATAGTTTCAGAATCGATAATATCTTTTAAGATATTTCCCGGACCAACAGAAGGCAGCTGATCCACATCACCAATTAAAATTAAAGTGGTTCCGGGAGAAACCGCTTTTAAAAGGCTGCTCATTAATAGAATATCTATCATGGAAACCTCGTCCAAAATAATTACATCGGTTTGAATGGGGTTTTCAGAATTTTTGATAAAATTTCCGCTCTTGGGACTATACTCTAACAGTCTATGAATAGTTTTAGCCTTTTTACCGGTAGTCTCACTTATCTTTTTCGCCGCTCTGCCCGTAGGTGCTGCTAAGACTATTTTTAACTTTAGTTCCTCAAAAAGTTCAATTAAACCCAGGGTAGTAGTAGTTTTACCCGTTCCGGGACCACCGGTTAACACTAATACCCGGTTCAGAAGGACTTTATTAATGGCATCTTTTTGCTCTTCAGCAAAAGAAAAACGATACTTTTTTTCCAAATATTTTATCTTCTTTTGCACATTGATATTGATCAGCTGTTGAGGAAACTTTAATAATTCAATTAATTTTTTACTCACCCCTAATTCAGCAAAATAATAAAGAGGTAACCAGACTCTATCTTCTTCTACTATGACCTCCTGGTTGTTTCTTAAAATATTTAAAGCTTTTTCAAATAATGATTCTTCAACCTCTAATAATTCACTTCCCCCATTAATTATCTCATCGTTAGTAGCATAACAATGCCCCTGATTGGCCAATTCGTTTAAAATATATTTAATCCCTGCTTTTATTCGGGCCGGAGAGGTAGCCTCTATGCCCATATTTTGCGCAATCCTATCCGCAATTTTAAACCCGATCCCAGAAACATCATCTACCAATCTGTAGGGATTTTCCTTTAGTTTTTCGATAGCTTTATTCCCATATGTTTTATAAATCTTAACTGCGTATCCGGTAGTAATCTGATAGGATTGTAAAAATATCATTACCCTTTTAATTTCTTTATGTTCTTCCCAGGATTTACTGATCATCTCCACTCTTTTTTCAGCGATACCCTCCACTTCAGTTAATCTCTGGAGGTTGTTCTCCAGAACATCCAAAGTTTTATTGCCAAACTGTTTTATTATCCTATCTGCAGTTACCGTTCCGACTCCTTTAATTAATCCTGAACTTAAATATCTTTTTACACCAAGCAAAGAAGTAGGTAAAATTAATTGATAATCACTAAAGCCAAATTGCCAGCCATACTTAGGATTATTAATCCATTCCCCTCTTAATTCGCAAGTTTCACCAACATTTGCAGAAGCCATATTCCCCACGATGGTAGCTAATTTTTCTTCATTTTTATCCAGACTTATCTTGGCTATTACATAGCCATTCTCTTCGTTTCGATATACAATTTTTTCAATGGTTCCTTGTATGGTTTCCATTAGTACTCCTTGAATTAGTCGTTAGTGAATAGTGAATAGCCGTTAGTAAAGGAAATCGGTTATAAAAACTGTTATCTCCTCTGTCATTGCGAACTTCGATTTATCGAAGTGCGGCAATCCCCATTTGAGATTGCTTCGGTCGTTTCACTCCCTCGCAATGACAAAAATTAGTATTTTTTTGCGGGTTCGATGAATCGAACCCCTACCTTGACAGGCGAGACACCTGTCCTACATTGAATTTTATCTTTTCCTTTCTTCACTACATACTATATACTCGATACTCGATACTACATTCTGACTCCTGGCTCCTGAATTCTATTTTCTTGCCGAGATACGATTCACGAGATACGAGATACGAATTTAACTTTATCTAAATTATTTTCACAAAATATTTCCTGCTGCGGGGGCCATCAAATTCACAAAAGCATATTCCCTGCCAGGTTCCCAGAAGAAGATGATTATTTTTTACCGGTACATTTACCGAAAACCCAATGATGCTCGCTTTGATATGAGCAGCGGAGTTTCCTTCCAAGTGACTGTAATGATCGTCAAAAGGGATTACCTTATTTAACTCCATAACTATATCCTGTTTAACACTGGGGTCAGCATTTTCATTTATTGTCACTCCGGCAGTAGTATGAGGGACAAAAACACAACATAATCCTTCCGCAACGCCGCTTTCCCCGACGGCATCTTGAACTTTAGCGCTAATATCGAATATTTGTGTTTGAGCACCGGTTTGAATGGTAATTTCTTTTAACATAAATGCCTCCAATTTTACTTAGAGTACTCCCCTGTGAGGGGGAAATATGAATACTATGAACACAAGATTATCTTTTACTAATAATTTCTCTGCTTTTCTCAAAATCTCTTTCAGAGACTAAAATACTTACTTCTGCTAATCCATCTATGGTAAAAGGATAAACAGAACGGGTAACATCTGATTGCAGAATACATCTAATATTATAACTCGCCAACAAACTTTCAATAGTAAGGGCTTCATCTTCACGTGGAACCCGGCAGAGTTCAACGATTTTCATATCTTTGTCTTTATTTTCGGTATTTTCCGGCAAAATATCTCCTCCAATTGCTTCAAATTCACCAATTAATTAATTCACCAATTAATTAGTCGTTAGTGAATAGTCGCTAGTCGTTAGTAAAGGAAATCGGTTATAAAACTGTTATCTCCTCTGTCATTGCGAGCTTCGATTTATCGAAGCGTGGCAATCTCGTGCTGAGATTGCTTCGTCGCTTCGCTTCTCGCTATCTTAACTAAATAATCAAGTAATAAATCTTCTGTATTTTTCTTTTCTTTACTATATACTATATACTCGATACTCAATACTATCTTAATCCTAATTTATTATAGGCAATCTTTTTAGCCTCTTCATATATCTCTTTAAGAGGAACCTGGTGCTGCTTGGTCATCTTCTTGCAATCTTCAAATTCGGGGGCAATGTTTTTAATTTCCCCTTTAAAAATACCGACCTTAACCCTAATTTTACCATACTTTGTTTCGGCAATAATATTTTGCTGAGCCAGTCTCAATCTTTTTATTTCTCTTATCCTTACCCCCAGGGTAGTGGATTCTGAAAATAATACTTCCAATATTTTCTTAAGATCTTGTTCGTAAACAATGATGCTAAGCATATGGGCAGGACGGTTCTTTTTCATCTGGATAGGAGTTAAAAATACGTCTAAAGCTCCCCGGGAAAATAATTGCTCCATAATATAATCATAAAATTCCGGATTCATATCATCAATATTAGTCTCTATCAATACAGCTTCGTCGCTAACATAACCATCTTTTAAGTTCTCATCTTTTAATATTTTTTCACCTATGCTCACCCTTAAAAGATTAGGAATGCGAAATTCTTTCTCTCCCGCTCCATACCCTATCCATTCTATTTTCATCAAAGGTCTCTCTCCAAAACTTTTAGCCAGGGTGCTGATAATTGCTGCCCCTGTCGGAGTAATCATTTCACTCTCGATCCCCCCGCTATAAGTTGGGATATTCTTTAATAATTCTAAGGTAGCCGGGGCAGGAACCGGGATAATTCCATGAGAGCATTCAACAAAACCCTTTCCCAAGGGAAGGGCGGAAGAATATATTTCTTCTATTCCTAAAGTTTTTATTCCGATAACTGCAGAAGTAATATCAATAATACTATCCAATCCTCCAATTTCATGAAAATGAATTCTATCTATATCTTCCTGGTGAATTTTAGATTCAGCCTGGGCTATATTAAAAAATATCTTTTGGGTCTCCTTTTTAATCTCTTCATCTAATTTACTCTTTTCAAGTATGGTTAAAATATCTTTAAATCTTCTCTCCACTCCTTCTTCTTTTATCTTTACCTTAAACTTAGTTGCAGAAATTCCCTTTTTTACTACTTTGTTTACCTCTAATTGATAACCGGTGAGACCTAATTTTTTTAATTCCTTTTCTAATGTTTCTATCTTTAATCCCGCATCAAGCAGGGCACCAACTATCATATCCCCGCTGATACCGGAAAAACAATCAAAATAGGCAATCTTCATTCCTTCACCTCATTTAGCTGATTAATTAAACTGGCCATATAGCCGGCTCCAAAACCGTTGTCTATATTTACTACCGCTAAACCGGGGGCACAACTGTTAAGCATAGTTAATAGGGCAGATAGTCCATTAAAACTCGCCCCATAGCCTACGCTGGTGGGGACGGCAATGACAGGTTTATCTACCAATCCTCCTACTACGCTGGGGAGAGCCCCCTCCATTCCCGCTACCACGATTAAAACATTGGCAGCTAACAATTTTTTTGAATTGGTTAAAAGTCGATGAAGGCCTGCTACTCCAACATCGTAAAGGCGTTCCACTCTATTGCCCATCAACTCAGCAATAACTGCAGATTCTTCGGCTACAGGAATATCTGCAGTACCGCCGCTAACCACTAAAATAAACTTAGAACTAACTTTCTTTTTTTCTTCTACTGCTACAATCCTGGCCTCTTTAAAGTAAGTTACTTCCGGAATAATCTTTTCAATCTCCTGATATACTTCGGGAGCAGCCCGGGTAGCAACAATTTGACCTCCGGTTTCCTTTATTCGTTTTGCAATTTTAATTATCTGCTCTATGGTTTTACCCTGACAAAAAATAACTTCCGGAAAACCCTTTCTTAATTGCCTCTGGCTGTCTATTTTGGCAAAACCCAGGTCATCATAAGGGAAATGTTTTAACTTGTCTAACACTTCTTTTATTTCCATTTGACCGGATTTAAATTGTTGTAATATTCTCTTGATCTCTTCTTTTTCCATTATTCAATCCTCAACTTTCTGCCCCAATTCCTCATTCATACTCCCGGTTCGGTATCCTTGCAAATCAAGGGCAGCGTAAATAAATCCTATTTTTTTTAATTTAGCGATTATCTTTTTTCTTAAATCTTTTTCCATTAATAAAAGTAGATCTTTTTCTCCTACTTCGATCTTTGCCAACTTATTATAATACCTGACTCTTACCTGTTCAATCCCCAAATGATGAATAAAACTCTCTGCCTGTTCTATCCTCTTCAACTTTTCTAAAGTTATCTCATCTCCATAAGGAATCCTGGCAGCCAGACAGGAATTAGAAGGCTTGTTCCAGGTGGGCAAATCCATTTCTTTAGAAAGAAGACGGATGTCGTCTTTGGTAAGAAGAGCTTCCTGCAGGGGGCTTCTTATCTTTAATTCTCTAACCGCCTTCATCCCCGGGCGATAATCGCCAAAGTCATCATAGTTAGAGCCATCTGCCACAAAATTCAAATGAAGTTCTTTAGCCATTTCACTTATTCGCTTAAATATTCCTTTTTTGCATATATAACATCGCTCTTTAGAATTGTTGACAAATTCTTTATTCGACAAGATATCAATATCAATAAATAGATGCTTTACTTTAAATTTTTGCGCCATTTTCTTAGCATCAGTTATCTCGCCAGGATGATGAATTTCTGACTTTACAGTTACCGCAATAACTCTGTCCCCTAACTCCTCTCGGGCTATTTTTAATAAAAAAGTACTATCCACTCCTCCCGAATAAGCAATCAAAACACTCCCCATTCCAGATAATATTTTTCGTAAATAGTTTAATTTTCCGCTTCTAATATTCAATTCCTCTTCTCGCCTCTACCCCTTTTTGGTAAGGATGCTTAACCTCTTTCATCTCGGTAACTAAATCAGCAATTTCTATTATCTCTTCGGGGGCTCTTCTTCCGGTAATAACTATTTCGACATTCAGGGGCTTTTCCTTTATCTTTTTAATAACTTCTTTTAAATCTAACAATTCATAATAGAGAGCCATATTTAGTTCATCAAATATTACTATATCATAATTCCCGCTTTGCATCCCATCTAGACCAAAAGAAAAGGCTTTTTCTGCCTCCTCATAATCTATCTTTTTTGCTTTGCCTTTATAGATAAATTCTTTGGTACCAAAGGTTTCTAAAGTAATATTAGGAATTAATTCAACAGAATGTAGTTCTCCATAATCCCATTTTTTCATAAACTGAACGATTAATACTTTCATGTTCCTACCGGCTGCCCTGAGTGCTAAACCTAAGGCGGCGGTAGTTTTACCCTTTCCATCACCGGTATATACTTGAATTAAACCTTTTATCATATAATCGGCTGACCTCCCATCTTGATAAGTCCAAAGCATTTAAAATTATTATACCAAAATAATTAACAAAAAACACACTATTAAAAAAGTATCGAGTATATAGTATCAAGTATCAAGTGAAGAAAGAGAAAGAAAAGATAGAAAGAATAGAAACAATAACTGCGAAATATATGCAAAAATATTGTAATTTTTTAGCTAATGTATTATAATTTTGTTGATTGAAAATTAAATATCTAAAGATAAGCAGATTAAGGGAAGAGTGGTGAAAATCCACCGCAGTCCCGCTACTGTAATGGGAGACGAAAGCTGTAATAGGCCACTGTTAAACACTTATCAAAAAGTGATAAATGGGAAGGCACGGCGATTAGATTGACCCCTTAAGCCAGGAGACCTGTCTGCTTAGACAAACAAATCACTTCTTCGTGGACAAGGAGGTGTTATTTTTGTTTATAAAATATACAATTAACCAATTAACAAATTAACTCTTTTCTTATTGCTTATTACTTATCACTCATTACTCATTACTGTATTCTAACTATTTAACCATGGAGGTCAATTATGAAAATTTTTAAAAAATCAATTTTAATTTTTATTTTTCTATTATTTCCATTAAATCTTTTTCTATTAATGGGTTCATCGATTACAGTTAATTATCCTTTAACTATAATCGATGACACCGGAACAGCAGTTACCATCCCTCAAGAACCTCAGCGCATTATTTCAACTGCCCCCAGTAATACCGAAATATTATTTGCCTTGGGACTTCAGAAAAAAATTGTAGGAATAACCAACTATTGTAATTTCCCGGAAGAAACTAAAAATATTGAAAAAATCGGAGAAATGACCCCTTTGAACTTGGAAAAAATTATTTCTTTATACCCAGACCTTATTTTAGCTTATCCCGGACTTCAATTAAAAGAAATCCAGCGCTTGCGGGAATTAGGACTTAGCGTAATAGCCCTTGACCCCTTAACCCTTGAAGATACTTTTAAAAGTGTAAAAATGATTGCAAATATTTGCGGAATATCTGAAAAAGGTTCTTTATTGGTGGACAATCTGACCCAAAGGGTTAATATCATTAAATCCAAAGTTTTAAAAATTCCTATTTCTGTCCGCCCTAAAATATTTGTCGGAAGCACTTTTGAGACTATCTTTACCCCGGGAGCAGGCACACTATTTCATGAACTGATAACTTTAGCCGGGGGGGAAAATATAGCTGCCGGTCTTTCTTTCTGGAAAAAAGTAAGTCCGGAATTTGTTGCCCAGGCAGAACCGGATATCATTATTGTCCCTGTAGGGGCAATGAACCAGGGAGAAGAATCAAAGATTAAAAGGGACCTATCCCAACATCCTGGCTGGTCAAATATACCGGCGATAAAAAATCAAAAAATCTTTATAGTCAATGAAGATCTTTTTTATCGTGCTGTCCCAAGGCTGGTAGATGGGCTCGAATTGCTATATGGAATTTTCTATGAATAAACCGCTAGTAGAAATTGCCGGTTATACCAACTGGCGAAAAAAATTAATATTGATGCTTCTGGTAGGAAGTCTAAGCATCCTGGTAGTCAGCCTGATCTGTCTTAACTTTGGAGTAGTACCTATTAATCCTAAAGATATTATTTCTCTCCTCTTGAATGGCACACAGGATAAAACCAAAAATCTGATTATCTGGCAGCTAAGAGCACCTCGAATCGTTTTAGGTGTCATTACCGGTGCTGCTTTGTCTACCGTAGGAGGAGCATTCCAGGGAATTTTAAGAAACCCTCTGGCTGATCCCTATATTTTAGGAGTATCTGCGGGCGCTGCTTTAGGAGCATGTATCGGTATTGCCTTACAGCATGCTACCGGTTATCTTTTTGCTTCTTATCTTCCCTTATTTGCTTTTATCGGAGCAATGTTCTCTCTTTATCTGGTATATCAATCTTCTAAAATCAGTTATTCTGCCAATTCCACCGGGCTGCTTCTTGCCGGAGTAGCTATCACTTTTCTCTTTTCTGCCCTCATAACCATTCTTTTGGCTATCTCCAGAAAAGAATTACAATCTATGGTGTTCTGGCTTATGGGAGACTTATCTGCTGCCAACTGGAAAAAAATAAGCATCATTACTTTACCTGCAATAATTGGCTGCCTGCTATTGTTCTTTTCTTCTTTAGATTTAAATGCCTTATCTCTGGGAGAAGAAGAAGCCCTTCATTTGGGAATTAATACCGGTAAACTAAGAATCCGCATCTTTCTAATTGGCTCTATAATTATTGCTTCCGTGGTCTCCTTTACCGGTCTTATAGGATTTGTGGGACTGGTAATTCCACACATTGCCCGGCTTTTAGTGGGGCCAGACCATCGAATTATGCTTCCTGCGTCTGCCTTCCTGGGAGGAATTTTTCTTATTTTATGTGATGTATTGGCACGAACTGTAATCGCACCGACTGAAATACCTATCGGAGCAATCACTGCTATCGTCGGTGCTCCTTTATTTATTTATCTTTTAAGGAGGAAAAATAAATAATATGGCTGATAACCACAATGTTTTAACTTTAAAAGGAGTGCACTTCTCCTATAATAACAATAGGGAAATATTATCAGATATAAACTTTCACCTACCCAAAGGGGAACTGTTGGGAATTATCGGACCTAACGGCTCCGGAAAAACCACTCTTTTAAAGGTTATCTCAGGAATATTAAAACCAAAAAAAGGGGAAATATCTCTCCTCAACCAGAACCTTAATAAACTTCCCATTGAACAAATTGCCAAATTCATCTCAGTCGTGCCTCAAGATACCTGGGTCACTTTTAATTTCAAAGCAAAAGAAGTCGTATTTATGGGAAGGCTGCCTTATGTTTCCCGATTAAGAGGAGAAACCCTGGAAGATTATCAAATATCTCGAGAAGCAATGGAAAAAACGCATTCTTTATCACTTGCCGAAAACAATATTCAGGAAATAAGCGGAGGAGAAAGACAAAGAATTTTTATGGCGAAAGCCCTGGCCCAAACTCCACAGCTTTTACTTTTAGATGAATTTACTTCCCACTTGGATTTAAACTATAAATACGAGATGTTAAATCTCTTAAAAAGGGCTCTCAAAGAAGAGGGATTAACCATTATTTCTGTCTTTCATGACTTAAATTTAGCCAGTATCGCCTCTCATCGCCTTCTCCTTTTAAACGAAGGTAAAATAGAAAAGATAGGCCTTCCTCAGGAAGTGCTTACAGAAGAAATGATCCAAAAGGCCTATGGAGTTAGACCAATATTGATAAACCATCCTCGTCTTAAAGTTCCACAGGTGATAATGTAAATTTTTAGGGGCACACTTTATACGCTTTCCCTTGTCCCCATTTATTAAAAAAATTTATAAAATTATGTCTAAATTTGGTAAATATAGGGAATAATATTTATATAAGGATATTCTTTAATTTAATAATATATTTCATAAAGTTGAAAAAGGCAAACTATCTGAAAGGGTAGGACGCAAAGTTATGGGTCTTAGGCATTTTAATGCTATGACCGCCAGACTACCAACTTTTTTTATTTTAGGGAAAACATATTTACCCAAAAGAAACTCGTAACAATTAATTTATGATATATAAAAATATATTAGCCAACCAGAGTTTTATAAAAAAAGTAGGTGGCGGAACTATTAATTTAAATCCCAACCCTAAATTAGAAGATTTTAAAAAAGTAAAAACAAAACTAATTATTATTTTTACTTACAGGTGTATTGTTTTAACCTTTTTTTTAATTACAATTTTAATTCTAAAATATTTTTTCTATATTCACATTTACAACGAACTTTATATTCTAATTTTAAGCTGGTTCATATTAAGCTATTTATCTCAATACATTTTAAAAAAAGGAATAATTCGCCTTACTACATTAAAAAAATTAGATTTTATCCATTATATTATAGGCTTGTTATTTATGACTGGGTTCTTTTACTATACCGGGGGGATTCTATGGATTGGAGCTATTTTTTTTGTTTTCCCCATCCTTTATGTAAGCCTTTTATCTACCCCCAAAGAAGGTTTAATTATCACTCTTCTGGCGATTGTTTTTTTTAGCTTGATAGTTTTTCTGGAATATTTAGGTTATCTCCCGCATAAAGAAATTATTAAATTCAACCCTTATCTTTATAAAGATATCCGATATATTATGGGTACGGTTTTAGTGATTAGCTTAGTATTTATATTTATTTTTCTTGCTGGTAAAGATTTTACCCAGATGTTAAAACAGAAAAATGATGAATTAGTAAAAGCCAAGAAAAAATTAGAAGAATCGAGTAATAAGTTAGAAGATAAAGTTAAATTGCAAACCGACGAACTAAAAAAATCTAAAGACCGGTTATCCATACTTTATCAGATTTCCCGCTCTATCAGTTCAACATTAGAGTTAAATAGCATTTTGAAGGTTATATTAGATTTTTCGGTAAAAATAAGCGGTGCGGGCAAGGGTTCAATTATGCTTTTGGATAAAAAGAAACGTATTTTCTTTATTAAAACTCCCTATGATAAGAGCGAAAAAAATATTGATAAGATTACTTTTGCCGAAAATGAAAACACTATCGGTTGGGTAGTTAAGAACAAAAAATTCTTATATATTGAAGACTTAGAAAATGATAAACATTTTTCAAAAATAAAGATAATTCGCAGGCGGATAAAACAACTGTTAATCATTCCTATCATTATAGAAGATAAAGTAATAGGGGTTATAAATTTAGAAAATACTTCCCTTAATCCCGATACAATAGACTTGCTAAAGTCCTTTTCCGAGGGAGCATCAGTCGCTATCAATAATGCCCGCTTATATCAAAAAATTCAGGATAGTTATTTCGAAATAGTAAAAGCATTGGCACAGGCTATAGAAGCGAAAGATCCTTATACTCACGGTCATTCGGAAAGAGTTATGCAATATACGATACAAATTGCCCAAAAGTTGGGACTACCAAAAGAAGAAATAGACTCATTAAGATATGCGGCAATCCTGCACGATATCGGAAAGATTGGAGTAAGGGGAATTGTTTTAAATAATCCCAATGGTTTAAGCAGTGAAGAATACGATGAAATCAAGAAACATCCCCTTGTCGGCGAGGGCATTATAAAACCCATAGAATTATTACAATCAATCAGGCCATTAATCAGACACCATCACGAATGGTGCAACGGTAAAGGTTATCCTGATGGATTATCCGGGGAAAATATTCCTTTAGGTGCCCGCATCCTGGCCGTAGCCGATGCCTATGATGCCATGAAATCCGACCGACCCTATCGTAAAGCTCTATCCGAAGAAACAGCTATCCAGGAACTTAAACGAGGAAACGGGACTCAGTTTGAGCCTAAAATAGTAGAGATATTTTTAGAAATATTTGAAACTAAAAATTAAAGTACATGTGTCTCTTTTGGTATTCTTTCGAAATTAAATTTAAAAGAAATCCTATCTGGCAGCCTTTACCCATTGCTTTATAACCAGCCAAACAGCTATCTTTGCCTCCACTCCATGAGACAATAACTTCTTTCCTATTTTGCGAGTTATTGAATTTGACTAAAACAATCTCCTCTTCTATTTTTTTAGAATTATTAATTTAAATAGGCGCGCATCCTATTTTATGGTTTAGCTTTCCATTTTACGAGGTCTTCCTTTAGAATGTCTATCTATAGTAATACCCAAAGCCTAAACCATCCGGTTA
>Ga0154857_1055_pt1 | contig 14915 bp, 13 predicted proteins | sample Rifle2008BG19ft_FD_105829 | JGI IMG/M metagenome (GOLD analysis project Ga0154857, IMG submission 105829) | Candidatus Atribacteria bacterium RBG_19FT_COMBO_35_14
GCTGAAGAGATATCTATATTATCTATCTGGAAGAATAGGGTTAAAGGAATAGTAGCTACTTATATAGCTTTGGCTCCAATAGGGTTTATAATGGCAATGGTGTATGTAAGTATAGGAATTTGGGGAATCATTCTTTTTTTCTTCCCCTTGATTTTAGCTCGACGTTCTTTTGAGTTATATACTAAAATGCGCAAGGTATATTTAGATACCATTCGTGCTTTGGCAGCAGCTATTGATGCCAAAGACCCCTATACCAAAGGTCATTCAGAAAGAGTAGCCGAAATATCTGTAGGTTTGGCTCAAGAATTGAATTTGCCCGGTCGTGATATTGAGAATATAGAATATACTGCCTTACTGCATGATATAGGGAAGATAGGCATAGATGATAGAATTTTAGGTAAGGAAACCAGTCTAACCAGCCAGGAATTTGATAGAATAAAAGAACATCCAGCCATAGGGGCAAACATTATAGAGCCGGTAGATTTTTTAAAGAATTCATATGAAGCAATTTATCATCATCATGAAAGATATAATGGCAAAGGCTATCCGGATGGAATAAAAAGTAAAGACATACCTATATTGGCTCGAATAATTGCCGTAGCCGATGCCTATGATGCCATGGGCTCTGACCGTCCTTACCGGAAAAAGTTAGATAAAGATAAGATATTAAAGGAACTAAAGGATCAATCCGATAAACAGTTTGACCCTGAAGTAGTTAAAGCCCTTATTTCAATTCTTGATAGAGAAAGAAAAGAATGAAATGTTATATCTCTATATTATAATTATTTCTATTATAATAGGACTGCTTCGTAATGGTAAGTTAAGCAGTTTGAGCCATATTTCGTTAAAAAAAATAGAATTAATAGTATTAGCCTGCTTAATTCAAGCTGGATTGATCTTTCTGGGGCCAAAAAAAATTAAATTTATTCTTGATTACAGTTCTTATATGATAATTTTCTCTTATATTGTGCTCCTGTTGGCAGTTTGGAATAATAAAAAGTTAAAGGGAATGAAAATTATCTCCCTGGGAATAGTATTTAATTTTATAGTTATTACAGCTAATGGCGGCCATATGCCAGTATTATTGAGTAGTTTATATAAAGCAGGATTAAATGATTTTGTCCTTGTATTAAAAGAAGGGATTTATGTTACCCATACTCTGATAACCGAAAAGACCTTATTTAGATTTTTAGCTGATGTTATTCCATTGTCTTCCCCTTTCCCTGATCCTTCAGTAGTGAGTGCGGGAGATTTTTTAATGTTTTCTGGGGTGTTCAGCTTAATTCAAAATGCAATGTTGAAAAAAGAACTGAATCCAGAAGAGGATGAACAGAAATCAGAAGCCAGAATTCAGTATTTAGAATAATCTTAAATTTTAAATTATAGATTTATAATTATGTATGAATTATTATAATCCTTCTGACTCCTAACTCCTGAATTCTGGATACCTAATCAATTACAAAATATTTTTAAACTTTTCGCTAAAAAAATAAAAAGGAAATAAATAATTATGTTTGATTGGACCAAAAAGATATTTGGTGACCCTGTCGAAAAGGAATTAAAAAGACTGCAACCTATTATAGAAAAGATTAATAGTTTCGAACCAGATATTTTAAAATTAAATGATGAGGAATTAAAAAACAAGACTCCTGAATTTAGAGAAAGACTGGACAAAGGGGAAACTCTGGATGATATTCTCCCTGAAGTTTTCGCAGTTGTTCGGGAAGCCGCTAAACGAGTTACCAAGATGAGGCCTTTCGATGTTCAACTTGTTGGAGGGATTGTTTTACATCAGGGTAAGATTGCCGAGATGGCTACCGGAGAAGGTAAAACTTTGGTAGCTACCATGCCCGCTTACCTAAATGCCTTAAATGGTGAAAGTGTACATATCGTTACTGTAAATGATTACTTGGCCAAAAGAGATAGATATTGGATGGGTGGAATTTACGAGTTCCTAGGATTAAAAGCAGGTTTAATCCAGCATGATATGAGAATCGATGAACGGAAGGAAGCTTATGAAGCAGATATAACCTATGGGACTAATAATGAATTTGGGTTTGATTATTTAAGAGATAATATGGCAGTTCGTCTGGAAGATGTGGTTCAAAAAGGTTATCATTTTGCTATTGTTGACGAAGTGGATAGTATTTTAATCGATGAAGCTCGGACTCCTTTGATTATTTCTGGCCCTTCTGAGGAGTCAACTAAAATGTACCAGCAAGCAAATAAGGTTGCTACTCGATTACAGAAAGAGGAAGATTATAAAGTATATGAAAAGGAAAAGACGATTACTATAACCGAAGAAGGGGTTAGCCGCATCGAAGGGCTGTTGCAGATAAATAATCTATATGATGAAAAAAATATAAACGTCCAACATCATATTATCCAAGCTCTAAAAGCACAAAGATTATTTAAAAGAGATGTTGATTATATAGTAAAAGATGGAGAAGTGATCATTGTAGATGAATTTACCGGAAGATTAATGTTTGGGAGACGATATAGTGATGGTCTTCATCAAGCTATTGAGGCAAAAGAAGGAGTAGTGATTGCCGGCGAAAATCAGACCTTGGCTACTATAACTTTCCAGAATTATTTTAGATTATATAAAAAACTTAGTGGTATGACCGGTACTGCCAAGACTGAGGAGGAGGAATTTATCCATATTTACAACCTACCGGTAGCGGTTATTCCTCCCAATAGAAGATTAATCAGATATGGTTACACGGATGTAATCTATAGAACTGAAAGAGAAAAATTCAAGGCAGTTATTCAAGAGATAGTTGAAGTTCACAAGATAGGAAGGCCTATTTTAGTAGGAACAGTATCAATCGATAAGTCAGAAACACTAAGTAGATTATTAAAAAAAGAGAATATTGGACACAATGTCCTGAATGCAAAAAATCACGAAAGAGAAGCAGAGATAATAGCTCAAGCAGGTCAAGGTAGGAATGTGACTATTTCTACTAATATGGCTGGGCGGGGAACTGACATTGTATTGGGTGAAGGGATAGCTAAATTAGGAGGTTTGCATGTAGTTGGAACGGAAAGACATGAAAGCAGGCGTATTGATAATCAGTTAAGAGGCAGATCGGGAAGGCAGGGTGATCCCGGTTCTTCTCGTTTTTTTCTTTCTTTAGAAGATACCCTCATGCGGCTCTTTGGTTCTGACCGGATTTCTGGAATTATGGAAAAATTAGGTATGGAGGAAGATGTTCCCATTGAGCATCCTTTGGTTACCAAATCAATAGAGAGTGCCCAGAAAAAAGTAGAAGGAAGAAATTTTGAGATAAGAAAACAGCTTTTAGATTTTGATAATGAAATGGAATATCAAAGGAAGGTAATCTATGAACAACGGAGAATGGTTTTAGAAAGTAAAGATGTTAAAGAGTATATTTTAGAGATGGTAAAAGATACAATTGAAAATATATTGCAAAGCTACACTAATAAAGAAATATATCCGGAAGAATGGGATTGGCCAGGGCTCAAAGATCATATTAACCAAATTTTCGCTATTTCATTTAGTATTTCCAAGGAAGAAATACCCAAGTTATCTATTACTAAATTGAAAGATATCCTAACAGAAAAAACCTTTGATATATATGAATTACGGGAAAAAGAATTTACACCACCTTTGATGAGACAAATTGAAACGATGATTGTACTCCGGGTGGTTGATCGGGAATGGAAAGACAATCTACGACGTTTAGATGAATTAAAACAGGGCATAGGACTTCGGGCTTATGGGCAGAAAGACCCATTGATGGAATATCACTTTGAAGCTAACAATATGTTTCAAGATATGATCAACAGTATAAAAGAAGAAGTAGTAAAATTTATTTATAAAGTCAGGCTTAAAAAAGAAGAGTCTCAAAGGGTTAGCCAGACAAGAAGAGAAACACCTGCTCCTATGGTTAGCAGTCAAACAAAAAAATCACCTTTTATTAAAAGGGAAGGATTAGAAGAGGAAGAAGGGCAAAAGAAGAAAAAGATAGGGAGAAATGACCCCTGCCCTTGTGGTAGTGGATTAAAGTATAAACATTGTTGTGGAAAAAATGTATAATACAATTAGATAAAAGTGAGAAAAATTTTACCAGTGTTAAAAGATTAAAATTAAGAGAAGTAGGAAATAGAAAGGAAGACAGCTAAAATGATAGAGGAATTACAAAATAAGCTGGAGCAACTTCGTAAAAAAATAGACGAAATGGGGACTTATCTTTGACTTATCTATAAAAGAGAGTGAAGTAAAAAAATTAGAAAAAGAAATATCCCAAGGATCTTTCTGGTCTGATCAAGAAAATGCCCAGGAGGTTACCAAAAAAGTTAAGGAACTAAAAAACACTATAGGCGAATTTAAGGAGTTAAAAGATAACTTAGAAGAATTGGCAATACTCTTAGAGCTCAATCTGGACGAAGATAGGGAAGAAATTTGGGAAGAGATAGAGCAAAAAGTAAAGGTTTTAGAAAAAGATATTGAAAAAAAAGAATTAATTGTTTTGCTTGATGGTAAATATGATACTAACAATGCCATAGTTACTATTCGACCCGGTGCTGGTGGCACAGAATCTCAGGATTGGGCTGAAATGTTACTGAGGATGTATCTGAGATGGTCAGAGAAAAATGGGTATATCACCAAGATAATAGAGATCTCACCCGGTGAGGAAGCCGGGATAAAGAATGTTACTTTCACTATTAATGGAAACCATACTTTTGGATATTTAAAAGCAGAAAAAGGAATACATCGCCTGGTTAGAATTTCTCCGTTTGATGCTAATAGAAGAAGACACACTTCTTTTGCCTCGGTGGAAGTTATCCCTGAAATTGATCAAGAGGTAGAGATTGAGATTAAGGAATCAGATTTAAGAATAGATACTTATCGAGCCACGGGGGCAGGGGGTCAGCATGTTAACACCACTGATTCTGCGGTAAGAATAACCCATTTACCCACCAATATAGTAGTACAATGTCAAAATGAAAGATCTCAATACAGTAATAAAATAACTGCAATGAAAATTTTACGGGCAAGATTGTTTGAAAATTACCAGCAAGAAAAAGAAAAAGATTTAAAAGAGGTTAGAGGTAAAAAGAAAGACATTGCCTGGGGAAGCCAGATACGTTCTTATGTATTTCATCCCTATCAGATGGTGAAAGACCATCGGACAGAAGTGGAAAGCGGAAATTTAAAGGCAATTATGGATGGCGAAATCAATTGCTTTGTTGAAGCTTACTTAAAGAATAAGAAAAAAGGTTAAAAATATAATATGGTTATTTCCCAAAAAACCAAAAATATTTTCAACAAGTTATATCTCGTATTGCGTGTTGCATATTGCGTTGGAAATAAGATTGATTATAATTATGTTGTAGGGGCACAATGCCTGCCTGTGCGTATACGCACGCAGACAGGAATTGTGCCTTTACCATATTATTGCCTAATTTCTCCTGTGGGCACGATGCATCGTGCCCCTACATTACTGTTTTGCGTACTTTTTGGGTTACAAACCTATTGTAAATGGCAAACAGATAATTAGCTAACTAAATTAATTGGTCAATTGGCTAATTAATTCAGCTTAAAGGAGACAAAAATGATTAAAACTTATAATCCCAAAGAAACCAAGAAGTGGCTGGAATATTCTTCTTTATTGGTGGGAGTTATTTTAATAATATGGGGGGTTATCAGCCGCCAAACCATTTTATTGGTTTTAGGTTTCTTCTTTATATTGGTTGTATCCAATAAAACTGAAATAATTATTGATAAAAAAGGGATATTAATAACTACAAAGACTTTGTTTTTAATGAAAAGAAAAGATAGACTTAATTTTAAAGAAATGGGCACTGTAGAGATTAGTGAGGGTGCAGAAAAATCTATAGTCTATTTTATGAGGGGGTGGAAGGGCAGAAAGGTATTCATTAATACTATTGATTTAGCTAAATTAATAGAATATATAAAAAACGAAAATCCTGAATTGATAAAAAAAGAATAAAAAAATATAAGCCAGTAGTCAGAATTCAGAAGCCAGAATATTATTGATTTAAAATTCAAAACTTATCTAGTACAGCGTTCTCTAAATATCTTTACATTTTGTTCTGTCATTGAGCAAAGCGACGAAGCAATCCCTTTATTTATAAGGACTTGAGATTGCTTCGCTATCGCTCGCAATGACAAATCATTGTAACATTGTTAAAGAAACGCTCTACTAGCGTATAGCGGGTAGCTTTTAGCGTATAGTATAAAAGGCTAAAAACCATAATTTAAAAATATTTTACAACTAATCAGGTATCCAGAATTCAGGAACCAGGAGTCAGAAGTATTATAATAGTTCCATACATAATATGGGGCTATAGTCTAATATTATTCTGGATACTGAATTCTGTCTCCTGGCTACTGCTTTCTTCACGATATACTCTATACTAATAAATTAAGGAGGTAGATTAATGTTAATCGACAAAAAAATTAACAATTTTTTGGACGAATTAGCTTCTAATTCACCAACTCCTGGTGGTGGAAGTGTGGCCGCGTTAGCTGGTGCACTGGGAGCAGGTTTAATTTCTATGGTTGGCAATTTAACTATAGGCAAGAAGAAATATGAAGATGTAGAAGAAGATATTAAGAAAATTATAAGCTCTTCGGAAAAATTGCGCTATGAATTAAGTCAATTATTAGAAGAGGATGTTAAAGTTTTTAATAATTTTATGGCTACTTACAAAATGCCTAAGGAAACTGAAGATGAAAAAAAGATAAGGACAGAGAAGATACAAGAATCACTTATTGAGGCAGCAAAAGTTCCTCTTAAAGTAGCTTATAAGTGTCTGGATATCCTGACTCTTTCTCAGCAAGTTGCGGAGAAAGGCAATATTAATGTAGTAAGTGATGCTGGAGTAGCAGCCTTAATGGCAGATGCAGCCTTGGAGAGTGCCATATTAAATGTGAAGATAAATTTGAGAATGATTAAAGATGAGAAAGTAAGAACAGAACTTTCCTCTTCTATAAAAGAAATATTATTAAAAGAAAAAGGACAGAAAGAAAAAGTGTTAGAAATAGTGGAGCAGAAAATAAGATAAGAAATCATAGAACCTCTAAACTAAATCGTGAAAAGACCAGTTTATTGAAATATTCCGATAAAGCTGCTTTTTTTACTGCGTCTAATTTAGGGAAAACAGTGGGAGCAAGAAGAAGAAAAGAAAACTTAGATTCTTTATCTGAATTAGAAGAAATTTGGGAAGGGGGAAAGAAATTAAAATGAATAAGGGTTTAATTAAAGAACTATGGAAGGAAAATTCAGAAGTTTTTAAATTGTTAAAAGAAAGCAAGAATTTAAAAGAAGCCAGACAAAGACTTTTTGAATTTTCTAAAGATTTGGAATGGAAATATATAGAAGGAAAGGAGATTTTACATAAATTAGAATATGCTGCTGCTTTAGAATCCATAGAGGTCTTCAATAACCTTATCTCCTTTCGAAATGAAAAGAGCGCTGGTTTTAGTACTTTAGATTTATTAAGACAGATAGCTAAAAATAGCCAAAGGGTTTCAGAGAAAATCAGCGAAGGTTTTTTAGAAGAATTTATTCACCTTTTCAGGGTAATGAAAGGAAGGGCGGATATTTCTTCGGGATGGTTAAGAGGATTGATGGAAGAAGATGGGGTTGAAATAATAGATTTTGTTAAAATTGAAGGTAGAGAAGCAGGAATATCCCGGTCCAATTATTTAGACAAACTTTACGAAAAAGTTCACGGTTTAATTTCTCGTTATCCCTCGGGATGTGATGACAAACTAATAAAAGAAAGAGAAGAAAATCGTCAGAAAATATTAGATTATTTTGGAGCAACCATAGATGATTGGAACGATTACCGCTGGCATTTAAAACATATCTTTCAGAACAAAGAAGGCTTAAAGCATCTCCAGAAATTAATTCCTCTTGCTGACGATGATATTAAAGCTATAGAGATTGCTATAGAAAATAAGATACCTTTTGGTATTACCCCTTACTACCTTTCTTTGTTCGATTTTTCCTGTAGTGATAGAAAAATTGATTACCAAGTAAGATCTCAGGTTATTCCTCCTATACATTATGTTACCTTGATGAAAGAACATCGTAAAGAAAAGGCATATTACTTTGATTTTATGGGCGAGCATGATACTTCACCCAAAGAGTTGGTTACCAGAAGATATCCCATGGTATCTATCCTAAAGCCTATTGATACCTGCCCGCAAATTTGTGTTTATTGTCAAAGGAATTGGGAGATAACCGGACCAATGATGCCTGAAGCAATGTCTAGTAAGGAGTCATTAGATAGAGCTTTAGATTGGTTTAGTAAACATACTTCCATAAAAGATGTGTTAATTACCGGTGGAGATCCCTTAGCTTTAGGTGATAAACGGATAGAATACATCATGAATAGATTGTGCCAGATGGAACATGTAATAAATATAAGATGGGCAAGTAGAATTCCCGTAACCCTTCCTATGAGGATAACCAATAAACTAACCAAATTAATTGGAAGTTATATAAAACCTGGGAAAAGAAATATTTGCATAGTAACCCATATCGAGAGTTCAGCAGAGGTTACTCCGGAATTAGCTGAAGCGGTGATGAAATTTAGAAAACAAGGCATATATGTGTATAATCAATTAGTTTATACCTTGGAGACCAGCAGAAGATTTCAAAATGTAGCAGCGAGGATAGCGATGAAGAAGGCAGGAGTAGATCCTTATTACACTTTTTACCCTAAAGGGAAAGAAGAAACTGAAGATTATCTTGTTCCTGTTGCCCGTCTGCGGCAGGAAAGAGAAGAGGAAGTTCGATTACTACCCGGTCAATTCAGGACTGATGAACCGGTCTTTAATGTCCCTCGATTGGGTAAAAATTACATTAGGGCCTGGCAAGATAGAGAGTTAATTGGAATAAACAAAGAGGGAAGAAGAATTTATCTCTGGCATCCCTGGGAAAAGGGCATAGCTTCAGTTGAGCCATATATCTATAAAGATATTTCTATTCATAAATATCTTCAGGAACTTGCTAAAAGAGGAGAAAACATTGAAGAATATAAGTCAATTTGGTATTATTATTAAACAAAATTCCAAGAAATAGGGAACAAATATATAGAATACGCAATAAGCGATACGAATTACTATACGCTCTACGCTACCCGCTCTACGCTTTTTTCTACATTTCACTCCGTATGACACATGAATTAATTCTATTTTCTGACTTCTGACTTCCGAATGACTGACTAATTATTATTTTTTTAAAAAAAGAAAAATTATTATTGATTTTTTTAAAATATATGTTATTCTTTTAAAAGATTAATCAATCAGTCCATTAGTCCAATATTGGAATAAAGATTTATCGTTTTGAAGAGGAAGTCTTTTATGAAGATTGAGATTGATAAAAAAAGCGGAATTCCTTTATACCTTCAGATAAAACACCAAATTAAGGAATTATTAGAAAATGGTAATTTGAAGGAAGGGAAACAATTACCCACTGAAAGAGATTTATCTGAAAGTTTGCAGGTTAGTAGAAATACAGTAAGTATGGCCTACAAAGAATTAGTATTGGAGAATATAATACTATCTATCCCGGGTCGGGGGACTTTTCCTAATCCGAAAACCTCTAAGTTTACCAAATCTAAAACGAATAATAATCTATCAAAAATAGAGGAAATTATCGATGTTACTATTAATGAAGCCCTCGAGTTAAATTTTGAGTTGGGTGAGTTTAAAAAAATAGTAAATAATAAAATAGAAGAAAAAGAAAAATTATTAAAAAATATTAATATTGCTTTTATTGAATGTAATCAGGAACAATTGTATTTTTTTTCTAAGGGGATAGAATTGGGAACAGGCATTTCCATAATTCCCATATTAATAGACGAGATCTATAAAGAACCAGATATTTTTAGAGAGAAAATCAAATTTATAGATTTAGTAGTTACTACCTTTTTTCACTCTGACGAAGTTAAAAAATTTCTTGCCGATCAAAAACAGAGGGTTCTCGCCATTGCCTTAGATCCTCTAATAGAAACCATGGTGAAAATTGCTCATTTATCTTCCAAAGAGAAAAGTATTGGTTTGGTGTGTATTACCGATAAATTTGCCCAAAGGGTTTTTCAATCTATAAAACAGGCAGGAATAAAATTCTCAAGTTTTAAATTTACCATCTCTCATGACAAAGATGAAGTAAAGAAATTTTTGGTTAACACAGATATAGTAATAACTTCTCCTGGAAGAAAGAAAGAAGTAGAAAAATTAATTTCTCCCCAAATTCCCCTCATCGAGTTTGTTTATGTTCCCGACAAAGGTTCTATGAGTATGTTAAAATTAGCCATTTTAGACATTAAAAGAGAAGGAGGCATCTTAGAAAAGAAATGAAGCAGGAAAAATTAATAGAAGTTTATCAAAATAATTCAGTAAAGATATCGATTCGCAGGGAATGGTGTAAATCATGCGGTATCTGTGTTGAATTTTGTCCCAAGGATGTATTAGTCCCTGATAATCAAGGGAAGCCTATCCCTGAAAATATTGATGCTTGTATAAAATGCAGTCTTTGTGAATTGAGATGCCCGGATTTTGCTATTACAGTAGAAGGAGTGGAAGAGAAAGATGAATAATTTAGAAAAGAAAAAAAATATAAAATTGTTACAGGGAAACGAAGCCTGTGCTGAAGGGGCGTTATTGGCCGGAGTTAGATTTTTTGCCGGTTACCCCATAACTCCCTCTTCAGAGATAGCTGAAAATATGGCGTTTAAATTACCTAAAATTGGCGGGAAATTTATACAGATGGAGGATGAAATTGCCAGTATGGCAGCGGTAATTGGAGCCTCTATAGCTGGATTAAAATCTCTGACTGCTACTTCGGGTCCCGGAATGTGCTTGAAACAAGAAAATTTAGGTTTTGCTATTATTAACGAAATACCGTGTGTAGTAGTTAACGCTCAAAGAGGAGGTCCAAGCACCGGGTTACCCACTAAACCCTCTCAGGGTGATATGATGCAGGCAAGATGGGGAACTCATGGAGATCACCCCATTATTGCTCTGGCTCCCTCCACCGTTAATGAGATACTTACCTTAACTATCAAAGCATTTAATCTTAGTGAAAAATATAGAATACCAGTTATTTTACTCCTTGACGAAGTAATCGCCCATATGCGGGAAAAGGTAGAGATACCTGCTCCGGAAGATATTGAAGTGATAAACCGAAAAAAACCTACTGTTCCCCCTGAAGAATATTTACCCTTTAAACCAGATGAAGACGGAGTCCCTCCTATGGCCAACTTTGGAGAAGGATACCGTTATCATATAACCGGTTTGATTCATGATCATAAAGGTTTACCCACTTCTAATTCCCAAGAAATAGATGCTTTTATAAGGCGTTTACATAATAAGATTCAGAAGAGTATTAAAGATATAATAATTTACCAAAAATATTCTTTAGATGATGCAAATATTGCTTTAATTGCTTACGGTTCGGTGGCAAGGGCTGCTGAAAGGACGGTAAAATTGGCTCGAGAAGAAGGGCTAAAAGTGGGATTATTAAAATTATTAACTATTTGGCCTTTCTGTTTTGAAGAAGTAAACAAGTTGGCTCAACAGGTAGATTTAATTATAGTTCCGGAAATGAATTTAGGTCAAATGGTTTTAGAGGTAGAGAGAGCTGCCCAAGGAAAATGTCGGGTTGTACCTTATGGCCGGGTAGACGGTGAATTAATTAATCCTATAGAGATATTAGGGAAGATTCGGGAGGAGATAAGGAAATGAAGACGGTAATTAATAATTATATTAGAGAAGAGATGTTTCCTAATATGTGGTGTCCGGGATGCGGAAATGGTATTGTATTAGGAGCCATAATAAGAGCTATAGATGATTTAAGTTGGGATAAAGATAAAATTGTAGCGGTTTCTGGTATTGGTTGCTCCAGCAGAATTACCGGTTATGTAGATTTTTGTACTATGAATACCACTCACGGGAGAGCTTTACCTTTTGCTACTGGCATAAAAATGGCCAATCCTGATTTAAAGGTAATAGTAGTTATGGGAGATGGAGATTGTTCAGCAATTGGTGGAAATCATTTTATCCACGCAGCACGGCGTAATATCGATTTAACCGCTATAATTATTAATAATATGATTTATGGAATGACCGGAGGTCAATATTCGCCCCTTACTCCAACTGGAAAGTATGGTTCTACTGCTCCTTATGGGAATATTGACCAATCTTTTGATTTAGTTGAACTGGCTATTGCAGCAGGTGCAAGTTATGTGGCCCGAGGAACAGTTTATAATCCTCGACAATCAACTTCTCTAATAAAAAATGCCTTAGATAAAAAAGGATTCTCAGTAGTAGAAATAATATCTGATTGCCCCGTATCTTACGGTAAAATGAACAAAATGAAATCACCGGCAGATATGTTAAAGTGGATAAAAGATATAACTGTTTCCAAAAAGGTATGGGAAGGGTTTTCCCCTGATGAAAAAAAGGGAAAATATGCTATAGGCGAGTTTTTAAGCAAGGATAGACCAGACTATACTGAACTATATGAAGAGATTATCAAAAAAGCTCAAGAAAGGGGAGGCAATAAGTAATGGAAGAAAGAATCGAAACTTGTTTAAGTGGTTCCGGAGGTCAGGGGCTAATTTTGGCTGGAATAATTTTAGCCGAAGCAGCCGGCATATATGATGGAAAAGAAGCGGTTCAAACCCAGTCTTACGGACCCGAAGCCCGAGGAGGAGCCAGCAGGTCTGAAGTAGTTATAAGTAATAGTGCTATAGATTATCCTAAAGTAATAAAAGCAGATATCCTTTTAGCTCTAACTCAGACTGCTTGCGATAAATATGTCAAAAATCTAAATAAAGACGGTATCTTGGTCGCTGACTCTACATTAGTAGCAGAGATTCCTAATATCTCAAATAAAATATATTTATTTCCTATTGCTGAAACCGCTCAAAAAAAATTTGGAACGAAATTAGTTACCAATATTATTTCTTTGGGTATAATTGTAGGGTTAACTGAAGTGGTTTCCCAAGAAGCTATTCAAAAGGCAGTGTGTTCTAGGGTTCCGGTTAAAGCAAAGGAAATAAACGAGAAAGCATTGCTCTTGGGGTTTGATATTGCTAAAGAATTAAAAATAAAAAAATAAGAAATCAGTCAATAAGATAAATTAAAATTTATGAAAAGGGAGATTAAGGATAAAATGAAAGTTTTAGTGGTTAATAGCGGCAGTTCATCTATAAAATATCAGTTATTCGACATGACTGATGAGTCAGTTCTGGCCAAGGGTTTAGTGGAGAGGATTGGAATTTCTGATTCAATTATTAATCATTATCCTTCCGGCAGGGAACCGGTTATAACCCATCAGGATATTCCTAATCATAGGGTTGGCATTAAATTAATGATAGATGCCTTGCTTCATCCAGATTATGGAGTAATTAAAGACATTTCTGAAATAGTAGCAGTAGGCCATAGAGTAGTTCATGCCGGGGAAAAATATTCTGGCTCAGTTTTACTTACCGATGAAGTTATGGATGCCTTAAAAGAATGTATCGAACTTGCTCCTTTACATAACCCGCCTAATATTTTAGGGATAGAAGTCTGTAAAGAGCTAATGCCCGGGGTACCCCAAGTGGGAGTATTCGATACTGCTTTTCATCAGACTATTCCGGAATGCGCTTATCTCTATGGTATTCCTTATAAGTTTTACAAGAAGTATAAAGTTAGAAGATATGGATTCCATGGAACTTCTCATAAATTTGTAGCTCAAAGAGCTGCCAAAATATTGGAAAAACCCCTGGAAGAACTTAAAATAATTACTTGCCACTTAGGGAATGGCTCAAGTATTACTGCCGTAAAAAACGGAGTTTCCGTAGATACCAGTTTAGGATTTGGTACAGTTGCCGGTATAATAATGGGAACCCGTTGCGGAGATCTCGATCCGGCAATCATCCCCTTTTTAATGGAAAAAGAAAAACTAAACGTTGAAGAGATTAATAAAATTATCTATAAAGAAAGTGGGTTTTTGGGTCTATCAGAAGGGATTTCAAGTGATAAGAGAGATTTAAGAAAGATGGCAAATCAGGGTAATAGAAGAGCGATAAGAACTATATCTGCCTTTACTTATGGTATAAAAAAATATATCGGAGCCTATGCAGCAGCTATGGGCGGAGTTGATGCCATTGTTTTTACAGCGGGTATTGGAGAAAATTCCCAAGAAACCAGAGCGGAATCATGTGAAGGATTAGAATTTTTAGGAGTAAAAATTGACCCGGAGAAAAATAAAGTTCGTGCCAGGGAAGCCATTATAAGTAATAATAATTCAAGAGTAAAAGTTATGGTAATTCCTACTAATGAAGAGTTAATGATTGCTAAAGATACAGCAGAAATTTCAGCAAATCTATAGGTATATTTTAGCAAAATTTAGGAGGTAAAATGTACAAAATAATTAACCAGGAAAAATTACATGAAATTATCTATTCAATGTGGATAGAAGCCCCGGAAGTGGCTCAATCTGTGGAACCCGGACAGTTTATTATTCTAATGATTAAGGAGAAAGGAGAACGGATCCCCTTAACTGTTGCCGATTTTGACCGAGATAAAGGCTTAATCCGCATTGTCTTTCAGATAGTGGGTAAGACTAGTGAAGAACTTTCTACCCTGAAAGAAGGAGATAAATTATTTTCCTTCATCGGACCCTTAGGTAAAAAGACCGAGATTGAAAATTATGGAAAAGTAATAACTGTAGGCGGAGGTACCGGGATCGCCTGCATCCATCCGATTACCCGTGCCTTAAAAGAGGCTGGAAATGAAGTTATTTCTATTATCGGAGCCCGAAACAAGGAGCTGATTATCATGGAAGAGGAGATTAAGAAAGCCTCCTCAAAACTGATGGTTACCACTGATGATGGTAGTCATGGACGAAAGGGCTTTGTCA
>Ga0154857_1089_pt2 | contig 14876 bp, 13 predicted proteins | sample Rifle2008BG19ft_FD_105829 | JGI IMG/M metagenome (GOLD analysis project Ga0154857, IMG submission 105829) | Candidatus Atribacteria bacterium RBG_19FT_COMBO_35_14
ACATAGATTTCCCAGCCGTCTTTAGAGATATACTTAGCTGCCAACGCCAGTTTATTCTTTACTTTTTTAGGCTTTTTAAGGGGAGAAACAGCCTTCTTTGCCCATCCTAATTTGGTTAGGTTATTATAAATTATGAGCAGATCGGGAATAGAATTGATTTTTTGTTCATATAATTTCCGAAGCTCGTTTAGCTGGGCAAGATTATGCTCATGGCTCTTTAATCTTTCAAAAATTATTTGGAAACTATCTTTTGTTTTCCGGTATTTTTTAAAATATAACCGGGCATTTTCTAAAGGGGTGAATTTTTCGTTTAGCGGGATAGTTATATTTTCCTGCCGGGGAGAATAATAGTTTATGGCTGTAAATTCCACGTCTCCTCTCTGAATACTGGAAAGATTTGCTTTTATCAGTTCACCGCATATTTTATAGTTTTCACGATTTTTTACTTCTTCCAGTTTTTTTTGGCAATCGTTTATCTTATTATTTATTTTCAACATATTTTTTCTGATTATCTGGTCTAACTTATTTTGCAAAGATAGAATTTCCCGTTCTTTTTCCAGTTCGGTAAATAAAAATTCCAGGCAGGAGTTCGCATTATTAAAAGTTCGCTTATAGTATTTGGGAAACTGAACTGAATCGATTATAGACCAGGATTTTATCTTTTTTGATAGGGGATCTAAAAAGAGGGCTGGCTGAAAATTATGATTTTTAATATTTGTTACCATTCTACTAAAAGAAGTCCAGAGCATTTCCAAATCTGCCTTGGAGGCCTCAACTAGGTTCTTTCCCAGAGATAAATTAGCCTGAAGAATTACCTCTTTAGCGTTCTGAGGGCTCATACCTGTAAAACTGTCCTGTATCAGCTTCCGGAAGGCTAAATCTTTATTTTCTACAGGCAGGGAATTAAAAATATTAAAGAAGTCTTCATGGTTAATCTTTAAAGGGTCTATTTTGTTTTGCGAGGGAGGGGGGATATAGAGCTTTCCGGGCATAATCTCCCGGTACCTGTTGATATTGGAATCTATCAGTTTTATAGCGGTTTCTATAGTTTTGTCTTCTTTAAGAAGAATCATATTACCGTGTTTGCCCATAAATTCCACTACCAGTGTTTTATTTTGCAATTTACCGAACTTCGGGTAGGGTTTGATAATAAAATGTAAAATACGGTCAAAATTGGGATGTTCGATATCTAATATTTTACCTCCCTTTAGTTGATTTTGAAGATGAGTTAAAAAAGGAGAACTGATAGTCTTCTGTCTGTTTTCTAATTCGGTAAAGTAAATTTCAGGAAGCAAGGGGTCAAGGGAAATATGGATATAAAAGGTTTCGCTTTTTTTATTTAGGTCATTTGAGGTTAAGGGCTTATTGGGTTTTATTTCAATGATGATTTTATATTTTTTAGTCTGAATCAGGCTTATTATCTTTCCCTCTTTAAATTTATCCAGAAGTTCTTCTCTCATTGCTGTTAAGGTGATGCTGTCCAGGGACATATTAATCTCCTTGTTGATATATTTAACTTTAATATAATCTATTATAGAGGTATAATCAAGAAAATAACATTATTACGAAAATATTTGACAAGCAGTAAGTATTACCATAAAATTAGTGTGAAGTATATAATTTTTAAAATATAACAAGCATAAGGGGAAATGAAATTGATTAAAAGCATGACTGGTTATGGCGTAGGAAGGGTTAAAGCAGAAGAAGGAGAATGCCTGGTAGAGATAAAAAGCTTAAACAATAAGTACTGTGACATAAATATAAAAAACAACTTTCAATCTTTGGAAGTTGAACAAAAAATGGAAAAATTAATAAAAGATAGGGTTTTAAGAGGAAAAGTTAATATTTTAGTAAAAGTTGAAAACTATAGCCTGACCGAAGAGAAGATAATGTTAAATGAAGATATAGCTGATTCCTGTTATAAAAATCTAAAGATCCTAAAAGAGAAGTATAAATTAAAAGATGAAATAGGCCTGGGTTCTATGCTTAAGTTCAAAGATATATTTAAAATAGTACAGGAAGAAGAGGGTGCCAAGACATGGCTTCTGGTAGAAAAGGCCACAAATCTTGCCTTAGATTCTTTGCTGAAAATGAAGGAAAGAGAAGGTAAGGTCCTTTCTGCCGATATCCGAAAAAGAGTAAAGAAAATGCATAAGCTGATAGATAAAATTGAAAAATATTCGAAATCATCACCGTTCGATTATAAAGATAAATTTTTAAGCAAAATAAAAAAATTGACCGATGGCCTGAATGTTGATGAGGGAAGAATCGAATTAGAAGCGGCAATATTTGCCGAAAAGACGGATATCACCGAAGAAATTACCAGATTAAAAAGCCACCTTATCCAATTCGATAATTTGCTAAATTCTGAGGAATCCGTGGGAAGAAAGATGGATTTTTTAACCCAGGAGATAAATCGGGAGGTAAACACTATCGGATCAAAGACGAATGATATCGAAGTAACTTCTTTGGTTGTTTTGCTAAAAAGTGAATTGGAAAAGGTAAGGGAACAGGCCAGAAACATAGAATGATAGAGGACAAAATATGCTGAATGATTTAGTGAATATAGGTTTTGGAAATTTTGTGAATTCTACCAGAATTCTAACCATTTTAAGTCCGGATTCCGCACCGATGAAAAGGTTAAGAGAGGAAGCAAGGGCAGAGAAAAAGTTGGTTGATGCTACTTGTGGGAGGAGAACGAGAGCAATAATAATTACGGATAGTAATCATGTAATTTTATCTTCTATCCAACCGGAAACCATTGCCCATAGATTCACCGAACATAGCGAACAAAATTTTAAACTAAAAGAAAACACTCCAAAGTAGGTAATTTTAAATATGACTGACAATGGTAAGAACTTGCCATCTTCTATCTCTGAACTTGATACTCGATACTTGATACTCGATACTCGATTTAGAAGGGGCTTGCTGTTTGTTATTTCCGGTCCATCTGGTGTAGGTAAAGGTACTTTAAGGGAAAAGGTGTTTGATATTTTACCTGATTTAAAGTATTCTGTGTCGGTGAATACCCGCCCTCCCCGAAAGGATGAAATAGAAGGCCAGGATTATTATTTTGTAACAGTGGATGAATTCAAAAAAAGGATAGAGGAAAATATATTTGTAGAATGGGCTATTGTTCATGGAGATTACAAGGGTACGCCTATAAAATTTTTAGTAGAAGAACTTCAAAAGGGGAGAGATGTCCTGCTGGAATTAGATGTTCAGGGTGCCATGCAGGTAAAGAAGAAATTTCCTGATGGTATTTTTATTTTTATAGCGCCTCCAACCTGGAAGGATTTAGAGGATAGATTGCGAAAAAGAAATACTGAGGGAGAAAAAGCCCTGGAAAAAAGATTAAAAGATGCCCGTGTTGAAATGGAGTATAAAAAAAACTATAATTATCTGGTAGTAAATGATAACATAAAAACTGCTCTAAAAAAATTAGAGTCTATAATCATTGGCGAAAGATGCAAAATAGCAAATTATAAAAAATGAATTTTAGTTTTAAAATTATAAAATAGTATATTTTCAGCAAGAGGAAGGGTGAGAAATAAACATGATAAATAATAAATATTTATTGGCAATGATGGTAGCAAACAGAGCAAAAGAGTTGACCAAAGGGGCTAAGCCTTTAGGGAAATTCAAATATAAACAGCCTATTAGAATTGCCTTAGAAGAGATAAAAGCAGGAAAAGTGTACCTTAAAGAGAAAGAAAAGCCTTTGAAGGCTGAACAGATATTCAATGAAGTTGAAGAACCTGCAAAACCTGAAGACATATCTGATGAAGTTAAGGAGTCTGAAGAATCTGAAGAATTATCTGATGAAGATGAAGGACCTGCAGAAATTGAGGAGATATTTGATATGGATGAAGAATTTGTAAACCCTGAAGACTTATTAGATTAAGATATAACATAAATACAAAGTGTACACTCAGGAAAGTGGGTAGAGGAATGACAGATGTAGGGACACGATGCACCGTGTCCAAGGTAAAAAAAAGACAATGAAACAGGAAGGGCACAATTCATTGTGCCCCTACTAAACGCTGTATGCTATCTAACACAATACACAATACGCGATACTATAAATAAAGAGGTAAGAAAGTGTTAAAAGGTAAGAAAATACTTCTGGGAGTTACCGGAAGCATTGCTGCTTATAAAGCTGCGGAGATAGTGAGTTTATTAAAGAAAAAAGGCGCAGAGGTTTTTGTAATTATGACCAAATCTGCCGCCAAATTTATTCAGCCTTTAACCTTTTCAGCTCTTTCCGGAAATCCGGTAATAGATAACCTGTTTTCTATAAATGATAAGATAGTAGTAAAACATATTTCTCTTGCCGAATGGGCTGACCTGATATTGATTGCCCCGGCTACGGCAAATGTTGTTGGTAAAATTGCCCACGGTATTGCCAATGATATGTTAACCACTACCGTGATGGCTTCCAAAGCGAAGGTTATCTTTGCCCCGGCAATGAATAAAAATATGATATCTAACCCCCTATATAGGCAGAATGTAGAAAAATTAAGCGCCTTAGGGTATGAGTTTATCGATTCAGAATATGGCAGATTGGCTTGCGGTGAGATAGGGGAAGGCAGATTAGCAAATATCGAAGAAATAGTAGACAGGATTGAGTATGCCCTGACCTTTAAAAATGATTACCAGGGCAAGACAGTATTGGTTACTGCTTCCTGCACCAGAGAACCTATTGATAAAGTAAGATTTATTTCTAATTATTCTTCCGGTAAGATGGGGTTCGCTTTAGCAAAGATTGCCCGGGCCAGAGGGGCAAGGGTTATTCTGATAACCGGACCAACTTCTTTACCCGCCCCCAGGGGGATTACCACAATTTTAATTGAATCTGCGGAAGAGATGAAAAAAGAAGTTTTCAAATATTTTTCGGAGGCGGATATAGTAATTTCTGCCGCCGCAGTGGCCGATTTTCGACCCAAGGAAGTATTTGCCGGAAAGATTAAAAAAGAGAAGGGTGAAAAACCGCTTATCGAGCTGGAAAGAACTCCCGATATCCTCTATGAATTAGGAAAGAAAAAAGGAGATAAAATATTGGTGGGATTCGCCGCGGAAACAGAAAATATGGAAGCTAATGCCCTTAAAAAATTGAAGGGAAAAAGATTAGATTTAATTGTCGCAAATGATATATCGGTAAAAGAAGCCGGATTTGGCTCAGATAAAAATAGAGCCAGGTTGATAAGCAGCCAGGGAACCGACCGGGAATTATCCCTTATGCCTAAAATTGATATGGCTGAAAAAATCTTAGATGAAATTTTAAAAATAAAGTGAAAAATGGAATTAATGAGTTTATTAACATGCATGGTGAAAAGAAATATGTTGAAATAGTAATCTTAGAATATAATTTTGATAAAATATTTCACTACTCTATTCCTCAGGATTTAAAAGACCGGATATCGATCGGGGCGAGAGTAACCATACCTTTCCGGGGTAAGGTGACTACAGGATGTATCGTGGGATTTTTAGCTGAATCGGATGTGAAAAACTTAAAAGACATCGTGCAAGTAACCGATAGAAAACCCCTCCTTACTCCCCAGGTAATCAGATTAACCAAATGGATGTCTAATTATTATCTCTGTTCCTGGGAAAAGATCTTAAATTATGCTATTCCCAAGACCCGCAAGGTCTGGCTGAAGAAATTTGATCTAACAGATATTTCACCCCAAAAAACCACCCGGCTGCCCGAAGATGATGAAGCTTTAGATAATGAAAAGCCCCCCTTAAAAGAGATAGAAAATATTATAAATAACAAAAAGTTTAAAACAGTTCTAATCCGGGGAAACGATTTTAGCAGCAGGATGAAAATCTATTTAAAGTGTATCCGAAAGACCCTAAAAGAGGGGAAGCAGGTCATTGTATTAGCTCCTACCGAATCTCATTTATCGGAATTAGCCGGGCTGTTGGAAAAAGAATTTAAGGATAATATGGTAGTCTTTGATGAAAAGATAGACCAGAAGGCCAAATATCAGAAATGGATTAAAATAAGAAATTCACAGGTAAATATAGCCCTGGGGATGAGGTCAGCCATATTCGTGCCCTTTGACAGATTAGGATTGATTATCCTGGAGCGGGAACATAGTAGTTTGTACAAAGAAGAAAGGTCTCCCCGCTATAATGCCCGGGAAGTGGCTCTAAAACGGGCAGAACTGGAGAACATCCCCCTCTTTCTGAGCAGTGAAACCCCGTCGATAGAATCTTACTGGAAGGTCCAGAAAAATATTTTTTTGGAGGCGGAGCTGAACACCGGAGAGGAAAGAGAAAATTTATTAAAAAAAACCATCATAGATATGACCCAGGAAAAGTCCAAAAAAAAGATAATAAGCTATGAACTTCAACAAGCCATTTCCAGAAGTTTAAAGAACAAAAGGCAGGTCGTACTTTTTTTAAATAAGAGGGGTTTCTCAAGTTTTATGATTTGCAGCCAGTGCGGCCATATACCTAAATGCCCCGATTGCAATACTTCGCTTTCTTATCATTTAGATATTCAAAAAAGGGTGAGGCTAATTTGCCATAACTGCGGAAAAAAGGCGAAAGTAATGGAGGTTTGCACTAAATGCGGCAGTAAAGAGATTCGCCCCCTGGGGATGGGAACTCAAAAATTAGAGAGCGAAATCAAGAAGATGTTCACTCGGGCTGAAATAAGGCGCCTGGATCGGGATTCGTCAATTAAAGATGATGATTATCGGCAAATCCTGAAAGAATTTATTCAGGGAAATACCGATATATTGATAGGTACCCAGATGATGTTAAAGGGAGTGGATTTTAATAATGTAGATTTAATAGGGATTATTTCCGCTGATACTTTACTAAATCTGCCGGATTATCGTTCCGGGGAAAAGACCTTTCAGCTGCTTAGTGAAGTTATTTCCTCTTTCAGGGAGATCAGCTTTCCCAAAGAAGTGATTATTCAGACCTTTAACCCCGCAGACCACTGTATAGCGGCCTTAAAAGAACAGGATGATAATTATTTTTACCAAAAAGAAATTGAATTACGGAAGGAATTGGATTATCCGCCCTTTACCCATATTATTAAAATTGTCATCCTGGGAGAAGAGAAGGAAGCAGTTAAGCAGAGGGCGGAATGTCTAATCAGTTACTTAGAATCCCTCCGTAAAGATAAGGAGTCTGCAGAATTTAAATTGCTGGGAACTGTAGATATGGTATTATGGAAATCAAGAAAGGACTTCAAAGTACAATTTTTGGTAAAAGTAAAAGATTTAGAAAAATTTAATCAGGCATTTAAGAAAAAATATGATAAAATGTTATCAAGGCATTTTGACCAAAAAAACAGATTGACTATTGATGTCGATCCGGTAAGGATGATATAGGTATAAAATCATTACACAGATTTTAACGGTGTAATCACCAATCTTATCTCAGGAGAAAACAGATGGCAATATTAGAAATTAAAGAATACGGCGAACCTGTTTTAAGGGGAAAAGCACTACCGGTTAAGGAGATTGCCCCGGAAATATTAAATCTTATAAAAGATATGGCTGAAACCATGTATGCTGATTCCGGAGTAGGCCTTGCTGCCCCGCAAGTGGGGGTGTCAAAAAGAATTATTGTTATTGATGGAGAGGAAGATGGATTAATAGTATTGATAAATCCCCTGATTATTGAAAGCGAGGGAGAACTTGAAGAAGAAGAGGGATGTTTAAGCATCCCCGGTATTTATAGCCTGGTCAAGCGTTCATCAAAAGTAACGGTGAAAGCACTTAACGAAAAAGGAGACCCGACTGAAGTTACCAAAGAAGGTTTAGCTGCCCGCGCGCTTCAGCATGAGATCGATCATTTAGACGGGATTTTATTTATTGACAGGATAGGAAGAATGGAAAGACAGATAGCGTTAAATAAATTTAAAAAGAAAAAACAGTAAAAAATGGTGACAGAGTAACTATATCATCGTCTCCTCTCCCCTCGGAGGGAGATGGTTAGGGTGAGGGGAAATCATAGGGGCGTGTGGTAATTATGTTTAAAATTATTTTTATGGGAACGGCAGATTTTGGCGGACCGGTTTTAGAGAAACTGGCTGACAACAGGGAAAACAAAATAGCAGTAATTACCCAGCCGGACCGTCCCCAGGGGCGCGGTAGAAAAATATTACCCACCCCTATAAAAAAAATAGCCCTCGACAAGGGTCTGGAAGTGTTTCAGCCGGAGAACATCAATGATGAGGAATCTATAAAGAGAATGGAGGAATTTAACCCGGATATTATCCTGGTAGTTGCTTATGGCCAAATTCTTTCCAGCCATATTTTAAATATTCCCAAGATAGGCTGTATAAATATCCACGGCTCCCTCTTGCCTAAATATCGGGGTGCTGCCCCTATTAACCGGGCTATTATAAACGGTGAAAAAGAGACCGGAATAACTTTTATGTTTATGAAGGAGAAAGTAGATACCGGTGAAATCATCTTTCAGGAGAAGATAAATATTTTACCGGATGAAACCTGTGGTGAACTTTACTACAGGTTATCTGCTCTAAGTGCCAGGACCCTCCCCAAACTTTTAGAAAAAATAAAAAGCGGGAAGATAGAAAAAATTTCCCAGGATAATAAACTGGTAACTTCTGCCCGCAAGATGAATAAAGAGGATGGGAAAATAGACTGGAGTGATAAGGGAGAAAAGATTTATAATCTAATCAGAGGAACTATTCCCTTCCCCGGTGCCTTTACCTATTACCAGGGCAGAAAACTGAAAATTACCAGGGCAAGATTTCTGTGTGATTATCAGGATGGAGCGGATACAGTTTCTCTTAAACCCGGAATAGTGGTTAAAACTGAAAAAGATAGTATTTTAATCTCTACCGGGGATAAGGGAATGATAAAAATATTGAGGCTGATTCCTGCCGGCTCAAAAGAATTAACCGCAAACCAGTTTGTTAATGGTTATAAAATCAAAGTAGGAGAAGTATTAAGTTAGGAGGTTTTTTTATGTTTTTCTTCGACAGTACTATGATTATTTTAATCCCGGCCATAATTTTAACCCTCTATGCCCAATACAAGGTTAAAACAACCTATTTAAAATATTCAAAAATATTAGCCAAAAACGGGCAAAGCGGGAAGGAAATAGCCGAGGAACTGTTATTACGCAACAATTTGAGCAATATTAAGATAGAACCGATAGAAGGCCGCCTTTCTGACCACTATGACCCCAGGAAGAAAAAATTAGCCCTCTCCAAAGAAATATACTATGGTAAATCAGTGGCTGCCCAGGGAATTGTAGCCCACGAGATCGGTCATGCCCTTCAGGATGCCAAAAATTATTTTCCACTCTCCCTTCGCAGTAACCTGGTACCGATTACCAATATCGGCTCCGGTATGGCGGTACCCCTGTTTTTAATCGGTTTTATCTTCAGTTTTCCCGTCCTGATGGATATCGGCATTATCGCTTTTTCCTTAGCAGTCCTATTTCAGTTAGTCACTTTACCGGTCGAATTTAATGCCAGCAAAAGAGCGGTAAACCTTTTGGTTGGGGCAAATATTGTCTCGGATACAGAAGAAATTAATGCCGTGAAAAAAGTTTTAAATGCGGCAGCATTAACCTATGTGGCTGCTGCCTCGGTGGCAGTCTTTCAACTGTTACGGCTTATCGTGCTGAGAAATAGGAGATAGAAGGGAAGATAAAATAAATCAGGTCTATGAAAAAAATAGAAGTTGATCCCATAAGAGAAACCATACTAACTATTTTGGTAAAAATTGATTCCAAACAGGGCTACATCAATATTCTGTTAAGCAAATCATTGGATAAAAAGAAAAATTCCACCAGAGATGCTGCCTTTATCACCGAGATAACCTACGGAGTGGTGAGAAATCGGAATAAATTAGACTGGGCTCTATCGCAATTTTCTGCTGAACCCCTGTCGGAAACAGCGGTATTGATTAGAAATATATTAAGAATGGGTGTTTATCAGCTGCTATTTTTAAACAAAGTTCCTGATTATGCGGTATGTAATGAATCGGTCCAATTAGCAAAAAAATACGGGAATCCCGGGATAGCTAAATTTGTAAATGGGGTTTTGAGAAATATTATTCGAAACAGGGAGAATATTCGCTGGCCGGATAAGGAAAAAAATATCGCTCTGTATATTTCTACGATTTATTCACACCCGTTGCAGATAGTCGAGCGTTGGTTAAAAAGATTTGGCTTAACCGATACGGTTGCAATGTGTAAGGCGAATAACCGGATACCCACTTTAGTAATTAGAACTAATACCCTGAAGTTATCCCGCCCTGATTTAAAAGGGATTTTAGAAAAAAAGAATATTTCGGTAAGAGAAGGGCTGTTTACCGAAGAAGCACTGCAGATTAAAGGACTTGCCAACGTCACTAAATTTCCTGCTTACCGGGAGGGGCTATTTCAGATTCAGGATGAAGCATCAATACTGGTTTCCCATTTGCTCGACCCTTCACCCGGTGAATTGGTAATCGACGTTTGCAGTGCTCCGGGAGGTAAGACCACGCATCTAGCCCAGTTGATGGAAAACAAAGGCAGTATCCTGGCAATGGACAGCAATCAATCAAGATTAATAACGGTAAAAAATAACTGCCGGAGATTGGGAATTGATATAGTAAAGACCCAGCAGAAAAATGGCACTATATTAGCTGAAAAATACCTAAAGGCAGCAGATAAAGTTTTAATAGATGTTCCCTGTACCGGCTTGGGAGTGGTCAGGAGAAAACCTGATTTAAGATGGCAAACTTATGATGCAAAAAGATTTGAAAGGTTGACCAAACTGCAGGAGAAGATATTGGACATCACTTCCAATTACCTGAAAATCGGCGGGAGATTAGTCTATTCTACCTGCAGTACCGAACCGGAAGAGAACGAGGAAGCAGTAAGCAGATTTTTGGAGAAACATCCTAATTTCGAGTTAGAAGATTTAAGTAAATTTATAAAAGAGCGGAAATTGCCGGTCTATGATTCAGGTCAACACATCCAAAATAAATTTATTCAGATCCTCCCCGGGCTTTCTAATTTGGATTTAGATCTGGATGGATTCTTTATGGCAAAAATAATAAGAAAAGGGTAGGGTTATAAATGGATTGGATAGGGAAAATCTTTCATTTTATCTTTAAATTATTTCTCATCCCGGCTTTCATAATTTTTGCAGTAGGTGCCGGCGGAGTCTGTGCTTTTATGGTATTCCTAAACATGTATGATGTTTCCGATACCGCAGTCCCCTCGGTAATCGGTGACGAATTAAATATTGCTCAGGAAAAATTGTATGATGCCGGGTTAAAGATTTATGTATCCGATGAGGAATTTGACGAAAGAATTTCTCAAAATAAAATCATCGCCCAGGATCCGGCCAGCGGGGCGAAAGTAAAAAAGAACAGAGAAATTTATGTGGTAGTAAGCAAAGGGAGCAAGGTTATTGCCTTAAACATTCCCGAACTCAGGAATAAAGAGTTGAAAGAAGCCACTGCTCTTATCGAAGAAAACGGCTTGACTTTAGGCAGAGTCACCTATACCTATCATTTTTCTGTCCCTGAGAACGTGGTTATCGCCCAAACCCCTGAACCGGGAAATATAAATACAAGCAGTGAAGAAGTCAATCTACTAGTCAGCAAAGGACCTTATTAGTATATCGTATATCGTATATCGTATATCGGACAGGATTGATAAAAATGTCATTGCGAAGAACGAAGTGACGAAGCAATCTCATCTAAAACGAATGGCGAAAAACCATTTTAACACCCCATATCTTGCGACTTAAAAAATTGGAGGAACATCAATTGAAAGAAAATTCATTAAAATACTGGCTGTCCTGGAATAAAATATCGGATATAGGTCCAAAAAGATTTTATAAATTACTTGAATACTTTGGCTCTATCGATGCTGCCTGGCAGGCAAAATCAGGAGAAATATCCAAAGTACTGAATTTGAGCTCTAATATAGCCACCAGGATCTTCGAAGAAAAAAACAATATCATTCCCGAACAGGAATTAGACTTAATACATAAAAATAAAGTCAATGTATTAACCATAGAGGATATCCTATATCCCGAAAACCTAAAAACCATACATTATCCTCCCCCGGTTCTATATTTTCATGGAACCATCGTTGAGTCAGACAAAAACTCTATCTCCATCGTGGGCACAAGAAAAGCCACCTACTACGGAAAGATGGTGGCCGAAAAATTAAGCAAAGATTTAGCTTTAGCCGGATTGACCATAATCAGCGGAATGGCTCGGGGAATAGATACAGCCGCCCATAAAGGTGCACTTTCAGTAAATGGCCGCACTATTGCAGTATTGGGCTGCGGTGTTGACCATATATATCCTCCCGAAAATAGAAGGCTGGCTCAAGAGATACAAGAATCGGGAGCAATAATAAGCGAGTTTCCTCTTTCTACTCTGCCGGAAAGACAGAATTTTCCCCGCAGGAATCGTATTATCAGCGGATTAAGTCTGGGAACGGTGGTAGTGGAGGCAGCTGAAAAGAGCGGTGCTCTAATTACTGCCGATTTCGCCCTCGAACAGGGTAGGGAAGTATTTGCAATTCCCGGTAATATAAACTCTCCGTTATCCAACGGTGCGCACAATTTAATAAAACAGGGAGCAAAATTAGTAGACAATTGTCAGGATATCTTAGAAGAAATTCATATAGCGCTTCCTCAAAAAACAGCTGAAAACGAGATGGTTAAAGAAAATACTTCTCTAACTGAAGAAGAAAAAACAATTTACCAAATAATTACCAAAGAACCTATCCAAATAGATGAAATTATAGGAGTAAGCAAACTTTCCGCCGGTAAAGTAAGCGAGGTACTACTAAACCTCGAACTAAAAGACTTGATAAGGGAAATCGAAGGAAAAAGATTCCTCAAACTATAATTTTTTAACCAACACCATATTCTTTTATTACAAGGGGTTCGATCCATCGAACCCATCTGGCTCTTCTGTCATTTCCCCTCCCTCTTATGTCATTCTTATGTCATTCTTATGAAAATGGGAATCCATCTTTCCCTGTATCATCCTCTCCTTCGTAATTCAATCTAATAATTCAATAAAAAATAACAAAACTTTATTGCTATAAATAAAATCATTTAGTATAATGTAAAATGTCGGGGCGTAGCGCAGTTTGGCAGCGCACCTGAATGGGGTTCAGGGGGTCGGAGGTTCAAGTCCTCTCGCCCCGACCAGAATATCTACTCAAAAGTGTCCTAAAGGTGCCTGGCACCTTTAGGACACTTTTCTTAGAGCAGGATAGTGGGGTTCAGGGTTCACAAGTTCACAAAATAGAGATATAATAAAAAAAGTGAATGTAGGTGATAAGTATGTCCAGGAAACCAAGAAGGAAGTTGTGAAGACCCCAGATACTTTTTCTATTAGATATTGGGAGGTAATAAATATGGATAAAGTAATTAAAGAATTAAATCAACATTTAGCAAATACTGATTTTAAGAGTACTATTGTTTCTATTCAGCATTTACCTGATTTACAGTGGGACTTAGAAAATCTTCTTGAACAAAAAATCTTAAGTAGAGATTTTTACGATGAAATAGCATCACATTATAATTTATTTTTTAATTTTGAACCACCTACCGATTTTCCCAAGGCTAAATCGATAATTATTACTGCTGCATTACAACCTAAGGTTAGTGTAAAATTCAAATTATCTGACAAAGCATATGGTGTCATTATTCCGCCTACCTATTTACAGGATACAGATAAGGATGCTTCAAATATCATATCCCTCTATTTAGGAAAATACGGCTACAAAATATATCCTGCGAAACTTCCGGTAAAACTTCTGGCAGTTCATAGTGGATTGGCAAGATATGGAAGAAATAATATTGCGTATATAGACGGTTGGGGAAGTTTTTTTAGGTTAAAGGCTTTTTTTTCTGATATTCCATGTATAGAGGATAATTGGCAAGAAGTCAGAATGATGGAGTTCTGTAATAAATGTGTAGCATGTATAAATAAATGCCCAACCGGTGCAATCCATCAGGATAGATTTCTAATAAGTGCGGAAAAATGTTTGACTTTCTTTAATGAAAAATCAGACAATTTTCCACGATGGGTTAACCCGGCATGGCATAATTGTTTTATAGGTTGCATGATATGCCAGGATGTTTGCCCAGCTAACAAAGATTATACTGAATATATTGTTCCAGGCGGAGAATTTTCAGAAAAAGAAACTCTGATGATACTTAAAGGGGTTTTAAAAGATAAACTTCCTCTTGATACAATCGAAAAGTTAAAAAAACTTTACCTGTTAGATGAGTATAATATACTTCAAAGAAATTTAGAAGTGTTAATAAGGAAAAGTAGGGTTAGGTCGATGCTTTAAAAATCCCCAAACCATTGTTTTTTATATTATATATTATTCCCATTGGCTTATTCCATGGTTTATCTCTTTAAAATATAAAGCCTCCTTTTGCAGGAGACTTTATGCGGTTAGTCAGATTGGGGATATGATAGAGCAATTTTATAATCATCCCAGTATATCTGTCTGGTGCTGCCATAATGAACCACGTACTAATAGATATACCCTTGACCCACTATTATACTTAACTGCAAAAACCAAAGATTCCATCAGATATTCAGCTATATTGATATAGCCTCTGACTTTGCCTATCATCCCTATCCTGGTTGGTATAGGACTCATTATTACGAATTTTGTTCACTCCCGGGGGCTCCATTCATTAATGAATTTGGCGCTCAGGCTCTTCCCAATGTAGAAACGATGAGAGAAATGATGAAAAAGGATGAACTCTGGCCTCCTAAATGGCCGGTATGGGCTTATCATGATTTTCAATACGATACTACCTTCAATGTAGCCAAGGTGGATATGAGTGATTCCCTTCAGGAATTTATAAAAAATAGCCAGGACTACCAATC
>Ga0154857_1112_pt1 | contig 14861 bp, 14 predicted proteins | sample Rifle2008BG19ft_FD_105829 | JGI IMG/M metagenome (GOLD analysis project Ga0154857, IMG submission 105829) | Candidatus Atribacteria bacterium RBG_19FT_COMBO_35_14
TTATTTATTGTTTAGAAAATAAAAAATATTTAGAGGATTTAACTCTTTCCGAATTGAAATCTTTTCATAAAGATTTCAGTGAGAAAACTTTAGAAATTTTAAAACCACAGTCCGCTGTTGAAGCTAAGGATTCTATTGGTGGAACTTCTTTAAAGAGCGTAAAGGAATCTATCCAAAAAGCAAAAAAGGTAATGGAAGAAAAATAATAATCAAATTAGTAGGACTATAACCCAAAAAGTAAATAATACAGTAATGTAGGGGCACGATGCATCGTGCCCGCAAAAAAATTAGGCAATAATACAGAGAGGGCACAATTCATTGTGCCCCTACAACCAATTGTCATTCCCTCGAAAGAGGGAATCCAGCATACTTCCACATTTTTCTCTTATCAAGAAGAGCAACTAAAACAAGGATTACAGAAACTTTAAGAAAAAATTTAAAATATTATCCCAAAAAAAGTTGACTTTTAAAATAAATATAGTAATATAAAGTATAATGTATACAATCACCTAATATATATAAATTTAAATTTATAGAAATAAAAAAATAGGAAAATATTAAAAATGCAAAATACTTTAAAGATAGAGGGATACGAATTATTAAGTCAGAAAGTTTATCGGGTATTAAAGACAGAAATCGTGAAAGGATTTTTAGAACCAGGAACTAAATTGTTGGAAAATAAACTTGCTGAAGAAATGCATGTAAGTAGAACCCCTATTAGAGAAGCGATACAAAAATTAGCTGCCGAAGGATTTATAAAAATAGCTCCCAATCAGACACTGATTGTGACCGAAGTTTCTCTCGAAGATGTAAAAGAGGTTTTACAGATTCGTGGAGCATTGGAAGGATTAGCTGCTCGTATTACTGCTAAAAAAATTACCAGACAGGAAATAGATGAATTAGAGGGAATTGTTACCCAAATGGGTCTTTATGTTACCAAAAAAGATTTAACATCTTATTGCCAAGTAGATGACGAATTTCACAATCTAATCTTAAATCTATGTGGGAATAAATGGATAATTCAAATACGTGATAATTTAGGAAATTTTATTTACAGATTTCGAATTAAGTCCCTTAGCGTCCCTGGAAGATTGAAATGCTCTTTAGAGGAACACCGAAAAATTATGGAATCTTTAAGGGAACACAATTCAGTAGAAGCGGATAGATTAAGCCAGATACATATGGAGAATACCGTAATTAATATATTACAAAATGTAGCAAAAGAAAAAGATAGTAAAGAAGGATAGATTAGATTAAAATCGTAGTAAATGAGATTGGGACAGTTGCTTTAACTTAACACGTTACTCACTATTGATAACAGTTATTTTAGAATGTAAGACCTGGAGGATAAAAAAGAAAATTGGAGGTGATAATAAAGGAAAAAAATATGTAAGGCAAGTTACTTGACGTTAGAGAATTATTTATTAAAAATTAAAAGGAGAATTTAAAGTGAAAAAGAGAAAAATATTTTGTTTAATTTTATTACTTACTTTGATTTTTACGATTAGTTTTTTAAGTGCCGATGCAGCAAATGTAACTTTAAAACTTGGTAATAAAGAAGCAGATAATCATCATGAAAGCCTTGCTCTTAAAAAATTTGCAGAATTAGTTGAAGAAAAAACAAATGGAGAAATTAAGGTTGATCTTTATTTTAATGAAGCATTAGGAAAGCCAGACACCCAATTAGAAAACACAATTCAAGGTGTCCAAGATATTTATGTAGTTGGTTACTATGTATTGGAGAAATATATTAAGGATTTTGGCGTTACTGAAATGCTACATTTTTTTAAGAATAGAGATCATTTCCAAAGGTTCTTACTAAGTGATTTAGTAGCAGAAATGGAAAAAGAGCTTTTGGAAAAAACTGGTTTAAGAGTTATTAGCATTGATCGTAATTGGTGGCTGGGACCTTATCGAGTTATTTGTGCTAAAAAACCAATTCTTACCTTAGAGGATATTAAAGGCTTAAGACTTCGTGCACCTGATTCAAAAATGATGATTAGAATCTGGGGAGAACTTGGAGCAAATCTTACAGTTATCCCTTGGTCAGAAGTATATTTAGCCTTAAGTCAAGGAATGGTAGAAGCTGCTACAGGTACAATCATGGATATGTCTTATCAGAAATTTTATGAAGTGACTCCGCATATTACAAAAACTGATGAAAAGTTTCAACAGGCTTGTCTATTCATGAATAATGCAAAATTTCAAAGCTTAACCAAAGAACAGCAGCAGGCATTATATGATGCTGCTAATGAAGCAGGTGAATATTGTACAAAATTACTATATGAGGGCTTAGATGAAGCATTGAAAGATATGGAATCAAAAGGCGCTATTTTCCATGAAACTGATCTCACTCCATGGCAGGCACAAGCAAGGAAAGCTCTGCTTGAAATGGAGGCAGAGGGAGCAATTACAAAGGGTTTAATGGATAAAATAGATGCACTTTATCCATAGTTTTTTGATTATTGCGAGTTATTTTTAAATGAAAATACTACTAGATGTATTTTATTTAAATATAAAGCATCTAGTAGTATTTTTAGAATTCTATAAGACATTTTTTCTAATATAAAGAACTATTATTAAACTCAGAAAGGAATAGATGGATGAAAGAAAATAATTCAATACTTATCGATAGATTAATTGGTTATTTCGACAAGATTCTCATTACATTGGTTATTATATTAGGAATTATACTGATTGGCATTAATGCTATACAGATAATCATTCGAGGATTTTTTAATACTTCATTTTTATGGGTTTTAGAATTTTCAGAATTTTTAGGAATTTGGATTGTACTTTTAGGTGCTTCAGTTATGTTTTTAAGAGACACGGAAATAAAAGTAACGGTTATATTAGGATATTTTCCTGAAAAAGTAAGAAGGGTAATTGAAATTATGATCAGTGTTCTTGGAATAGTTTTTTCAATTTATTTAATTTGGGGTAATCTTAATTACCAACAATATGTAGGCATAATTAAAGCAGATTACTTACCTTTTTCTTTTCGGGTACATACCTATCCATTGTATGTTTTTGGAATAAGTGTAATGTATAACTGCTTAAATGTAATATTTAGGCCTGATAGTGATAGTAAGGGGAGGTTTCTTGAATGATATCCTTATTGTTAGTTGTTGTTTTATTAGTTATGATTGTTTTTAAAACTCCAATATCAGTAGCTATGGGATTAGCTAGCCTTGTTACTATATGGACTGGTGGTTACCCTGTTCATCTAATTCCGCAAGGAGTAGTTCGCGGTGCAGTTAGTTGGAGTTTATTAGCAGTGCCATTTTTTATTGTAGCCGGTAATTTGATGAATGAATTTGGGATAGCAGGACGTGTTTTTAATTTTGCAAATGATCTTGTAGGACATGTTAGGGGTGGTCTGGCACATGTTAATGTATTATGTTCAATGGTTTTTGCAGGGATTTCCGGATCGGCAACAGCCGATTGCGCTGGATTAGGCCCTATTGAATTAAAAGCAATGGCAGATGCAAAATATGATCCCGAGTTAAGTGCTGGGATTACTGTGGCTTCTTCTACGATAGGTCCGATTATTCCGCCTAGCGTTGCCTTTATTATTTATGGGGTGATTACGGGCACATCGATTGCAAAGATGTTTATTGCAGGAATAATTCCAGGTGCATTAATCGGCATAACCCTGATGATTACCAATTACGTAATTTGTTTAAAAAGCCCTTCGAAATTTCCTAGGGAACCAAGAAAAAAATCCATAAAAGAAATATCTAGAAGTTTCCTTAAGGCAAGTTTTTCTTTAATTGCTCCACTTATTATTCTATTTGGGATGTTTAGTGGTTTAGTAAGCCCTACCGAAGCTGGAATTGTAGCCATTTTTTATTCTATTTTTTTAGGTTTTTTTTATCACACAATTAGTTTTAAGAAATTGATTCAAGCTATAGAAGATTCTATGTTAACTGCAGCGCATAGTTTAGTTTTAGTTGGTCTGGCTTCTACTATGAGTAATATTATGACTTTTGAAAGAACTCCTTATATTGTTGGTCAATTTATTTTGGGATTAACCGACAATAAAATTATCATTCTATTTCTAATTAATCTTTTGTTTTTAGCGGTGGGTTGTATTATGACTGGAATTAGTTCTTTAATTCTTTTAACTCCCATTTTTATGCCTTTAATGCAAGAATTAGGAGTAGACTTAATACAATTTGGCGTTATAATTGCTTTTGGAACCGTCATTGGGATAGCTACCCCTCCAGTTGGCGTAGGACTTTTTATTATTTCTGATATTGCCAAACTATCGGTTGAAAAGGTTTCTCGAGGGACGGCAATTTATCTGCCGGCATTAATTATAGCCCTTTTTCTGATTACCTATATACCTTTTTTATCAACCTGGCTTCCTGCATTATTGATGCCAGGAAAATAAATGTAAATTTATCAAAAAATAAATAATTAAAAAAAATAAAAATGAAAGGAATTGTTAAATAAAATGAATGAAAAAATTGCAGTATTAGGTGCTGGTAATGGTGGCTGTGCGATGGCTGCTGACTTATCTATGGTAGGATACGAAATAAATCTTTATGAGTATCCAGATTATGCTGATAATCTTAAACCAATTATTGAAAGAGGCGGAATAGAAATTATATCCCGTACACCCGCAGGCGAAGAACTCATATTACCGGCAGGCGGTAAAACCAGTTTTGTTAAAATAAAAGGTAAGATAACCTCTGATGCCCAGGAAGCGATTAAAGACGCAGAAATCATTATGTTGGTTGTTCCGGCCTTTGGAAGAGAAGCATTTATTAAAGAATTTGCACCCCATTTAGAAGATGGTCAAATTATTGTTATTTGGCCTGGTTATTTTGGTGCCTTACAATGTGCAAAATTATTAAAAGATATGGGAATAAATAAAAAAGTAAGTATTGCTGAAACCGAAAGTTTAATTTATAACTGTACGAAACTAGGAGAAGCAAAAGTCTATAATAAAGGGAATAAAGAACATTTATTAGTATCATTTCTTTCGGCGATAAAAAAAGAAGAAATTTTTCGAAAGTTAAACAAGATATATCCTCAGCTTATCTTAGCAGATAATGTATTACAGACTACTTTAGCAAATGGGAACCCTTCTTTGCATCCCATGTCAGTTTTACTAAATCTTTACCGAGTAGAAAGAAAGTTTTATCCCTTTGATGAAAAATTAAATAAACCAGTGGAAAAAGCCTATGATGTTACTCCAGGAATGGCACGTGTAATGGAGGCGGTAGATATGGAAAAAGTAGCTATGGGTGAAAAATTAGGCATCAAAGTTCCTTCAATTAAAAACCAAATCGAAGCGTTTTACGGAGCCAAAGGGAGTAACCTTTATGAAACTCTATTAAATTGCTATGCATATCAAGTACAAGGAGCACCAACCTCCCTGGAAGATCGGTATGTAACCGAGGATGTGCCATTCGGCTTGGTACCTTTTGCTCTTTTAGGTAAACAAATTGGAGTTTCTGTTGACAATTTAAAGGCGATGGCAACTATAGGTTGTGCGGTTACCGGTAAAGATTTTTGGAAAATAGGAATGAATATGGGAAAAGCTGGATTAGCAGGGATGACTGCAGATGAAATAAAAGCTTACATCCAGTAGTATATTTTAAATTAAAATTATTTTCTAAAAATTATTGTAGTGATTAAAATAACCAAGGAGGATATTGATGCATGCGAGTTACAATTCAAAATGCTAGCATTGTAATACCACATAAAGATTTGATTCTTAATCATTCTTCGATGATTATCGAGAATGGACTAATCATTAAAATTGCGGAAGGTGTGAAATATTCGTACGATCCAAAAGCGAATACTATCATTGATGCCAAAGGTGGATTTTTAATCCCGGGAATCATTAACCATCACGCTCATGGAGTATCCCTGGGACCTTTATTTTCGGCTGGTAATCCGGCGCCTCCTATGGAATTAATTATTAGCAATTTAAATAAACATTTACTTCATGGGACCACTACCATTCTAAACGAAGATGGTTTTGCTACGATAGAAGAAACTGAAATTATGAACAAGTTGCACCCGATAAAAATTAAATCAGCTACTTCCCATACACCTTTAAATATTCAGGCAGCTGAAATTACTGATGGAACGGGTTTAAATTACTTTCATAAAGAATTAACTGTTAAAACAATGTTAGAAAGAGGAGCGGTTGCATTAGGTGAAATTGGCGGAGGAGATACGTTGGGAGGCGGAGGTGCTTGCTATAATTTATTACCCAAAACAGTAGAAGCAAAAACAGGAAAGAGAATTAATGCCTCTGAAGCTGAAAAGTTAATGTGGGCAGTTCTTGGAAGATATATTGATATATCTGTTACTGATCGGGAAAAAGTAGATATGGTTTTGGAAGAAATTGGATTAAAAGGATTAATTTCTATTGATGACGCAATCAATATTATCCTAAAGGATGTATATGCACCTGTTAAGACTGGCCGGGATGGCATAAGAGAAGCAGCGGATCTTGCCTTACAATATGATATGCCTGTAGTTATTCACAATGCTGCTGGATGTAAAGAAGTTGTGTTTGAAGTAGCCGAAAAATTAGGTTCAAAATTAATTGCAGCTCATTCAAGTCATCCAAGTTTTACTAAAGATGAAATAGTGGAAAATATCAAAAAATTAAAGAGTTTTGGTGCGATTATAGATGTTTGCTGTGGTGATTATTTTGGGGCAAAAAATTTATGTCCCCCCGAGTATTTAGATATAGCACTTAATCTAATCGAAGAAGGCTTGGTTGATTTAATTTCCACTGATTTTATGGCTGGAAACTGGGATCCGATTATTTTATTTATCGAAGAAGCTGTGAATAAGAAAAAAATTACACTTACGAAAGCTTTGGTAATGACCTCTTGTAATGTTGTGAAAACTATTCCTAAATTGGCAATTAATACTGGTTTTATCGAGGAAGGGAAGGCTGCTGATTTGGTTGTTTTAGAACCCGATACTATTTCCAAGGTACAGCACGTATTAATTGATGGAATTCCGGTGGTATCAAATGGTGAAATTAAAGCACCTAAAGCAAATTGGTTATGGTATTAAATAAAATTTTTAATAATTTTTTAGCATTTCATGAATATATTTAATAATACTAAAATAATAAAATTAAAGGAGTATTAGAATTATGTCTAAAAAAATTGCAGTATTGGGAGCTGGTAACGGTGGGTATGTAATGGCAGCTGATCTATCAATGGTGGGTCACGAAGTAAATCTTTATGAATTACCGGAGTATGCAGAAAATAATTTAGGTCCAGTTATTGAAAGAGGTGGAATTGAGGTCATTTCCCAAGACACTTCCGGGGAAGAGATTATTCTTTCTGCCGGAGGTAGAAGTGGTTTTACAAAGATTTCTGGAAAAGTGGGTTCAGATATTAAAGAAGCGATCTCGGGTGTTGATATTATCATGCTGGTCGTTCCGGGTTTCGTTCGCGAAAAATTTATTAGAGCATTTGCTCCCTATTTAAAAGATGGACAAATCATCGCAATTTGGCCTGGGTATTTTGGGGCATTACAATGTGCAAAATTATTAAAAGATTTAGGAGTAAAAAAGGATATCGCCATTGCTGAGACTGAAAGCTTGATTTATAATTGTACAAAATTAGGAAATGCAAAAGTGAGAAACAAAGGACAAAAAGAAAAAATGCTGGTTTCCGTATTTCCAGACAAAAAAAAGGAAGCAGCTTTTAATGAGCTTCAAAAAATATATCCTCAATTTTTGCCTGCAAAGAATGTACTGGAAACTACTTTAGTGAATGTTAATCCACCTCTACATCCTCAGTCAGTTTTATTGAATCTTTACAGGGTGGAAAGAAAATTTTATCCTTTTGACGAAAAATTAAATAAACCTGTAGAGAAGGCTTATGACGTGACCCCAGGAATGGCAAGGGTAATGGAAAAGGTTGATATGGAAAGGATAGAGATTGGTAAAAGAATAGGGCTAAAGCTAAATACTTTAAAAGAAACATTAGGAATATTCTACGCCGCCAAAGGCAATACGCTCTATGAAACTGTTTCTAATTGTTACGCTTATCAAGTGCAAGGTGCACCTACCTCCTTGGAAGATCGTTATGTAACCGAAGATGTACCTTACGGTCTGGTTCCTTATACCTTGTTAGGAGAACAACTTGGAGTTCCTGTAGATACCATTAGAGCGATGGCTACCATCGGATGTTCTGTCACTGGCCGTAATTTTTGGGAAGAAGGGTTAACCATGCAAAAAGTTGGTCTTGATGGCAAGAGCGCTCTTGAAATAATAGACTTTGTAGAATAATTTTGTTAAACGATGATAAATTGAGAAGGTATTATTTAAAATGAACCGTCTTAATTTATCATTAAATAAAATAAAATGAAGATAGGTAGATAATGAAATTGGTTATTCCATATTTTATAGATTATATGAGGAGCGAATAAATGGAGAAATTATATAAAATAGTTTTTACTGATTATTATTTTCCAAATATCAGTAAAGAAGTTGATCAACTGAAAAAATTAGGAAAAGTAGAAATAATTGATTGTAATGATTTGATTAGAGGAGAAGTTGCTTCTGAAGATCAACTTTTAGAGCATCTTCAAAAATGCAAAGCAATGGACGCAGATGCTGTACTAGTAAATCATGCTATGATTACTTCTAAATTTATTTCTCAATTAACAAATTGCCAGGTAATTTTGAGATACGGAATAGGAGTAGATAATATAGATGTTAAGGCTGCTCAAGAAAAAGGAATTAAAGTTGCCAATATTCCTGATTATTGTATTGAAGAAGTAGCTGAAAATGCCATTACTTTGATGCTTGCTACGGTGAGAAAAATATTTTTACAAAATAAACTGTTACGAAATAATCAATTTAATTATGAACAAATAAAACCCATAAGAAGATTTTCTGAATTAACGGTTGGTTTACTTGCTTTTGGAAATATTGCGAGAACAGTAGCGCAAAGATTGAAAAGTTTTAAGGTAATAATTATTACTTATGATCCTTATTTTCATCAAAAAAACCTTTTTGATTGGGTAGAATTTGTGGCATTAGATGAATTATATCAAAGATCGGATATCCTTTCAATTCACGCTCCTTTAACCAGTGAAACCTACCACTTAATTAATCAAGAAACAGTAAAAAAAATGAAACCCGGAGTAGTTTTTATTAATACATCTCGTGGTGGTTTGGTAGATGAAGATGCGTTATATAAAGGACTGAAAAGTGGTAAAATTGCCGGTGCTGGCTTAGATGTTCTGGACTATAAAGATGAAAATGATTATTCCAAATCAAAGCTAATGGAGTTAGCCAATGTATTTATCACTCCTCACACCAGTTGGTATTCTGAGGAGGCTATTTATGATTTACAATTAAAAGCCGGTAGAATTGTTTATCAGGAATTATTAAAGCAAAAAATAGAGTAAGAAGATATATTTCTAAATAAAAAATAAACAGAGGTGCTAAATTTCATTGAAAAAATTTATTACTCACTTTATTGCGGATTATATAGAACAAAAAAGATATCAAGATTTTCCCATAGAGGTAATTAAAAAAGCGAAAGAATGTATTTTAGACTCTATCGGATGCATGTTAGCAGGCAGTAAGACTCGAGAAGGAAGGATTCTGCAAAAAAGTTTGTTATTTCACGAAAAAGGAATTTCTTCAATTCTTGGATTTTCCAGCAAAACAGCTTTCTTCAATGCGATATTCATAAATTCTACCCTGGTAAATATTTTAGATTTTGATGATTGTTATATTGGACACCCCGGCGCAACCATTATCCCTCCTGCAATTAATTTTGCTGAATTAATGGAATTGACTGGAAAAGAATTAATTACAGCTATTATTGTTGCATATGAAGTTTCAATTAGACTTGGGTTAGGACTAAGACCGATTGGAGAGAGAAAATATATTTTGGGTCATGGCACTTGGCAAGTTTTTGGTTCTGCTTCTATAGCTGCAAAATTATTAAATTTAAACTGCAGTAAGATTACCAACGCCTTTGGAATTGCAGGTGCTAATGCACCTTTGCCATCAGTTATGAAGACAACATATGGTTTGGAAGGCCCAACAATGGCTAAAAACAATTTTGGAACAGCTGCATTAGTCGGCGCCCAATCTGGATTTTTAGCTAAGAACAGATTTACAGGGCCAAAAGATATTTTTGATGATGAAAATGGTTTCTGGAGAATGATAGGATGTAAAAAGAATAATTTAGATAGTACGCTTATGCAAAATAGCGAAAAAGAATTTAAAATTCTAGACGTTAATTTTAAGATGTACCCATGTTGTCGATTAACCCATTCAGCTACCGATACCGTAAAGGAATATTTTCTTAAAAATAACATTGAATTAAAAAATGTAGAAAAAATTTTAGTAAAATCTTTGTCTCCTTTAAGTAAGCCTCCCTTTACAAATATGAAGCCCAGAGATGCTAATGAAGGAAGATTTTCCCTACCCTATGCTTTGGCTTGCGTTCTTTATAAAATTAATCCTTTAGAGTGGTATAGTAAAAAGAATATGAATGATTCTCAACTACTTGATTTTTCAGAAAAAGTGATTATTGAAAAAAACGAAAGGGCGGATGAAATTTTTAAAAAAGACCCTAATGAAATTTTAAGTACGGTGATCGTTATTCAAAAAAATAAAAAAGAAGATAAAACCCAGAAAATTATAAAAAATGAAAAAACAGAGCCAACAATGCAAGAGGGTGCCCTTTTAGAGAAATTTTTACAATTATCTGGTAGGTGTTTTAAAGATGAGAGAAAAGCAAAGATGTTAGCAGAAAGTATTATGGAGTTAGATAAAGTGAAAAATACTAAAGAATGGCTAAGCAATTTTCAGTTCTTCAAATAAGGTTTATTTTTACAATTATAGATAGGTCTAAAAGAGAAATATTTTAAAAAGGAAAAGTTATCAATGAAATTTAAAGTATTGCTTACTAGGGTTTTACAAAAAGAGGGATTGAAAGAATTGGAGAAGATAGCTGACTTAATTTTACCTGAAGAAAAAAAATTATTTTTTACACCTGAGGAAATATTAAATTATGCACCTATTTTAGATGGTATTATCGTTAGCCGAGCACATATTGATGCAGTATTTATAGACAAAGCAAAAAAATTAAAGGTAATCAGTAAATTTGGAGTAGGTTATGACACAGTAAATGTTGAAGCAGTATCAAAAGCTGGGATTATTTTTACAAATTTACCGTCGACGGTTACCGAAGTAACCGCTGAATTGGTTTTCGGTATCATGCTATCCTTAAGCCGTCGAATTGTAGAGGCTGATCGCTATTTAAGAAAAACCCAAAGTAATCGATGGTATCAAGAAGCACTTTTTATGGGTCATGAATTATGGGATAAAAAAATTGGGTTTATTGGTTTTGGAAGAATAGGTCAAGCTACTGCAAGAAGGTGTCTCCCCTTTGGCATGAAAATATTTTATTATGATATTGAAAAAAAGAATAATTTAAGAATTAAAGCACAATATATACCCTTTGATCAATTATTAGAAGAAATGGATTATATAGTTTTGCAAGCACCTTATTCTAAGAGCACCCATCATTTAATTGGTAAGAATGAAATAGAAAAAATGAAAAAAAGTGTATATTTTATCAATACTGCTCGGGGTCCAGAAATAGACCAGGAAGCTTTGATTAATGCTTTAAAAGAAAAAAGAATAGCGGGGGCCGCTTTAGATGTTTACGAAAATGAGCCTTATATCCCTCAAGATTTAAAACTATTTGATAATGTCGTTTTAACTCCTCATCTTGGAACAGATACCTATGAAACAGATCTACGTATGGTTAAGGAAGCCTCTGATAATGTAATTAAGGTGCTTACAGGAGCTATTCCTGAATTTGTGGTGAATAGGAAAGAGTTGGGATTATAAATTTACTAATATTTATTCTATGTTAGATGTTCGATGAATTTTAAAAATAATTTTTAATAAAGACCATATATTTTGGTTACTAACCAAAATAAACGTTAAAGTAAAATGTTATCTTATTTTCAAAGATTAAAAAACACAAAAAGGAGTGACATCTATGTTTCTACTCACAATTAACAAAAAATGGTGTAAAAAATGTAATATTTGTATTGATCTATGTCCAAGCAATGCTTTGACTTCAGATGAAGAAGGTTATCCTAAATTAGCTGATGAAAAATTATGTACCAGATGTAAGCTTTGTGAGCTTAGATGCCCTGATCTAGCAATTGAAGTAGAGGTGATAGGAAAATGAATAAAAAAGTTTTAATGCAGGGAAATCAGGCTATTGCAGAAGCTGCACTTGCTGCCGGCATGAAAGTTTGTGCCGGGTATCCCATTACTCCATCGACTGAAGTTGTTGAGCTTTTATCCAGAAAATTACCTGCTTATGGAGGAAGATTTATACAGATGGAAGATGAAATAGCAAGTATTGGAGTAATTATTGGAGCATCAGCAGCTGGAAAAAAGGCTATGACAGCCACTTCCGGGCCTGGTTTTAGTCTTATGCAGGAACTTTTAGGTTATGCTGCGATGGTAGAAATACCGATTGTCATTTACAATGCCCAAAGAGTAGGTCCAAGTACAGGCGGAGCGACTATGCCTCAGCAAGGAGACATCATGCAAACCAAATGGGGGTCTCACGGAGAAAGTCCTAGAATTGCGCTTTGTCCTTCCAGCGTTGAAGAAGCCTATAATTTGACCATCACCGCCTTTAATTTATCGGAAAAATATATGGTTCCGGTCGTTATTTTAGCTGATGAAATTTTAGCCCATATCAGGGAGAGTATTACCATCCCTGAATCAGATTCATTCGAAATTATCAACCGAAGAAATAATGCACCTCCTCAAGAGGAATATCTTCCTTATAAAGTTGATCATACCGGCATACCAATTTTACCTCCTTTGGGTGGTGGCTATCGCTATAACATTTCCGGAATGATTCACGGGGATAAAGGTGTTCCTAATTTAGCACCAGAGACCATCGATTATTGTATTCAAAGGATAAACAGTAAACTAAAAAAACACTACAATGATATTGTTATGGTAGAGAAAATGGAAGAAGAAAATTCTAAGATTGCAGTTTTGGCTTACGGGTCAACTGCCCGGCCGGCAAAAGGTGCAGTAAAAATGGCGATTGAAAATGGGATCAAGGTTGACTTTATTCGTCTTATTACCATTTGGCCATTTCCAGAAAGAGAAGTTAGAGAAATTGCTCGTAGAGTAGATAAGATATTGGTACCGGAAATGAATTATGAAGGTCAGGTTGCCGGCTTGGTAAAACAGTCGATTGAAGGTGCAGCCGAGGTTGTGCAATTCAATAAAATTTCTGGTTTGCCCATTTATGTTGAAGAAATATATAATCAAATTATAAAAATAGAGAGAGGAGAAAAATGAGCAAGTTAGATAAATATTTAAGATTGGATCAATTTCCGCATTTTGCCTGTTCTGGCTGTGGTCATGGAATTGCTTTGGCATCAATGGTTAGAGCAATCGATAAGTTAGAATTGGATCAAAATACAACGATTATGGTATGTGCTATCGGATGTGCCGGAAGATTGCCCGTTTATCTCAACTTTCCATCCATCAGAACTGCTCACGGAAGGGCATTGACTATTGCCACAGGAATCAAGCTGGCTAACCCCAAATTGAAGGTCATTGTTTTTATGGGAGATGGTGATGCTGCTGCGATTGGCGGTAACCATCTTATTCACGCTGCGCGCCGCAATATCGACATGACAGCCATTATTGCTATCAATGAAATTTACGGTATGACCGGTGGTCAATATGCACCAACAACCAAATCGGGTCATTTTGCATCCACTGCTCCTTTTGGAATGATAGAACCCCAGATGGATATCTGTAAACTGGTAGAAGCAGCAGGTGCCACCTTTGTTGCTCGAGGGGATATCTACCATGTAGTGGAATTAGAAAAGTTAATGCTTAAAGCAATTTCGCATAAGGGATTTTCAGTGGTCGAAGCATTAACCAATTGTCCTACCCAATTTGGTCGAAGAAACAAGAACAGCAGGCCTTCTGAGATGATAAAAAATATAAAAGAAATGACCATAACTAAAAAACAAGCTGAACAACTTTCTAAGGAAGAATTAGAGCATAAACTATTGAGAGGAATCTTGATAGATAAAGAGCGTCCCGAATATATAGAAGAATATGATCGAATCACTAATTTTCAAGAAGAGGGTAGTCTAAAATGAAATTTACAGAACAGGAAAAAATTGAAATAAGATTTAGCGGAACAGGTGGACAGGGTTTAGTTTTAGCCAGCATTATCTTGGCTGAAGCTTTAATGATGGATGGCTTTAATATTATTACCGGAGAATCCCATGGTATAGAAGCAAGAGGTGGAGCCAGTAGTGCAGAAATTATTGCCAGCAAAAAAGAAATCTTTGATCTTTCAGTGACTCTTCCTGATATCCTTGTTACTCTATCTCAGCAAGCATATGATAAATATGGCAAAAAAATAAAAAAAGATACTCTGGTTATTTTAGATTCATCTCTAATAAAAAGTGAATCTATTTCTGATTCTGAAAATGTCCATGCTTTGCCACTTACTAGATTAGTTAGAGAAGAGCTAGGCACTACACTGCCAACGAATATTTGTTCTTTAGGTGCTCTAGTCGGTATTAGCAAGATCGTTAGCATGGATAGCCTAAGAAAGGCAATATTAAACCGGGTGCCCAAAAACAGCGGAAGCATCAATTTGAAAGCCTTTGAATTAGGATTTTCTTTAATCAAATGAGCTCAATATTTCAATTAAGGAGCAAAATATAGGATGAAGTTATATGAATATCAAGCAAAAGAAATTTTTGCTAAGCATGAGATTAATATTCAAAAAGGAGAATTAGCCAAAACACCTCAAGAAGCAAAACAA
>Ga0154857_1069_pt1 | contig 14206 bp, 12 predicted proteins | sample Rifle2008BG19ft_FD_105829 | JGI IMG/M metagenome (GOLD analysis project Ga0154857, IMG submission 105829) | Candidatus Atribacteria bacterium RBG_19FT_COMBO_35_14
AAAGGGATTGCTTCGTCGCTTTGCTCCTCGCAATGACAGAACAAAATGTAAAGATATTTAGAGAACGCTGTACTAGTTTATCTTGTATATTGTATTTCAAGCTAACGACTAACGACTATTCACTAACGACTAATTATTAGAATCGAATTAGCAAATTTAATTATTTCTAAAAACTTTAACCGGTTTAAAAAAAATATTTTTTCCTTTTTTTTTAATTGAAGTACCTATGGATAAAAAATTACCTTCCAGGTCAAATATTTTAAAAATATTGTTTTTTCTTGTTTTTAGTCCTTTCGGAATCTCAACAATTTGCTCACTTGATATAATCCCGCCATTTAAAACAATTTTGGCTGCTTCACTTTTTACAGTTATTTTATCTAATTCTTCAAGAGCGGAATCAATGCTAATAAGATATCTCTTCCCCAAAGCTTTTTCTTTCTTTAATTCTTCTAAATTTAAAGAATCTTCAATGCTAAAATTACCAACTTTTTTTCTTACTAAATTTAATAAATGTGCACCACAACCCAGTTCATCACCTATATCGTTACATAATGTTCTAATATATGTACCTTTTGAACAGATAACTTCAAATTTAACGATGGCCGCCTTTTGGTTAAAATTCATCAAATTTAACTTATATATTTTGATTTCCTTAGGACTTCTCTTTACTTCTATGCCTTTCCTGGCAAGACGATATAATCTTTCTCCCTTGTAATGAGCAGCTGAAAACATCGGGGGTATCTGACTAATGATGCCTTCATATTTTTGAAATATATCTATAATCCTTTTTTCATCAATATCATTTTTAACTTCTCTTTTTTGAATAATTTTCCCTGCTGAATCCTGGGAATCAGTGCTTATACCTAAAATCATTTCACCCTGATAGTGTTTTTTCATACCCACTAAAAATTCGGCAATTTTTGTAGCTTGACCGATACATACCAATAAAACACCGGAAGCAGAAGGATCTAATGTTCCCGTATGTCCTGCTTTAGGAATACCCAAAATATTCCTAACCTCTTTTACAGCTTGATATGAGGTAATTCCCTTTGGTTTAAATATATTTAAAATACCGTCCATCAATATTAATAGTTATCTTTTCTGTTATTATAATATTTTTACTTATTTTCATGTCCAAGATGTTTAATGTCGCCAAATAACTCGGAAAGAATTTTTCCTTTCATTTCGTCTAACTTCCCAGAACATAAACAACCAGCAGCATTTGGATGGCCGCCGCCTTTAAATTTACCAGCAAACTTATTTACGTCAAAACTTCCTTTGGAGCGAAAACTAACCTTTATTTTATTATCTTTAGTTTCCCTGAATAAGATTGATATTTCAACGTTATTTAAGGTTGCAGCGACATCGATTATTCCTTCTATTTCCTCATCTTTTGCTTTGGCATCATGTAACATCTTTCGGGTAATAGTTAGCCATGAAACATAATTAGATTCATCCGTCTCTAAGGTCGAAAGAGCTTCTCCTAATAATTTTAATCCGGAATAGGTGTTTCTATTATAAATATTATTGGCGATTAAATATGGCTTTATTCCTTTAGAAGTTAAATCGGAAGCTGTTTTAAATGTCTTTGAGCTTACATTTGAATATCTAAACGAACCGGTATCAGTTATGATAGCAGCAAATAAACAGGTAGAAATCTTTTCATCTAATAAATCTATATTTATAGACTTGATCAACTCATAGATAATTTCTCCGACAGAAGAAGCAGAACTATCTACATAATTTAAACCCCCAAAGTTTTCGTTGCTGGTATGATGGTCAATGTTTATTATGGTTTTTATATCTTTAAATATTTCATATACCTTTCCAATTCTTTTGACATTGCTGCAATCAAGCACTATACCTACATCTATACTTTTTGTGTCAATACAATCATCTTCTAAGTAATGTACTTTATTACTGCCGGGTAAAAAATCATATATTTTTGGTAATCTATCCTGATTTAATATAATGGGTTTCTTTTTTAGTTTTTTTAAAATGAAATAAAGGGCAAGTTCAGAACCAATTCCATCTCCATCTAAATTTACATGAGAAGTAATTAAGAAATTGTTGTTTTCCTGCAGCAATTTATTGATTGCATTAAAATTATTCATTATTTTTATCTTTCTTCAAATTCGATTGTTGCTCATTAACTTCAGTAATAATATTTAATAATTTGTACTGCCGCTCTAAGTCCTCATCGATTATGAATTTTATATTTGGTACATATCTCAGTTTTATATCTTTCCCCAATTCACCTCTTATAAATTTTGTCGCACTTTTAAGTCCTTTTAAAGTTTTTATTTGTTGAGCCTTATCGTTAAAAATAGTCACAAAAATGTCAGCATATCTCAGGTCAGATGAAACTTTTATCCTGGTTATAGTAACAAATTTTATTCGCGGATCGTTTATTTTTCGATAAATTATATTGTTAATTTCTCTTATAAGAGACTTTTCTAACTGTTCGCTTCTTTTTAGTAATGGCATTATGTTTTTCCTTATAAAATAGTCGTTAGTAGGACAAGGAAACGGATTTGTCTGCCCATGACGTCACTATAGTCTTTGTGATTTTGTAGGGGCACGATGCATCGTGCCCCTACCTCTTGAATCCAAATTTTCATCACGCTGTACAAATATACTCTAACTTTTTCTTTACTAAATACTATTCACTATTCACTAACGACTAGTACATTAACGGCTAATTAATTTTTTTATCTTTGATTTCTCTAAAAGTATAAAATTCAAGTATGTCTTTCAATTTGATATCATTAAATTTTTCTATACCAATTCCACATTCAAAACCAGTATTAACTTCTTTTATATCTTCTTTAAATCTTTTTAGTGAAGAGATTTTTCCTTCATATATTAATTTACCGTCTCTTATTAATCGTATATTGTCATTATTTGATATTTTACCATTTAATACATAGCTTCCTGCAATAGTACCGATCTTGGGTATTTTAAATACTTCCCTAACTTCTGCTTGTCCACAGATATATTCTACGATTTTTGGTTTTAAATAGCCTTCTAAGGCAGACTTGATTTCATCTATTAGGTCATATATAATTTTGTATAACCTGATATCTACCTTCTCGAACTTAGCTATTCTTTGGACATTTGTATCAGGGCGAATATTAAAACCAATTATTATTGCCTTGGAAGCAGAAGCAAACATAACATCTGTTTCGGTAATGTTTCCGACACCTGCATGAATAATGCCAATTTTTGCTTCTTCATTTTCTATTTTTATCTTTTTTATAGACTCTTGCAAAGCATCCAGGGAACCTTGTGTATCCGTCTTTAAAATTATATTTAATTTATCTATCTTTCCTTCTTTCATCTCTAAAAATAAATTGTCCAAAGAGAGTGATGATTTTTCTATAATTTTACTTCTTCCCTCATCTTCTCTTTCGTTAATTATAATTTTAACCAGCTTATCATCGGGAACTACCTGGAAGTAATCACCAGCCTGAGGCATTTTACAAAAACCTATAATCTCAACCGGGGTTGAAGGTCCTGCTTTTTTAATGTTCTTCCCTTTGTCATCAAGAAGGTTTCTAATTTTACCATAGGATAATCCTGCAATAAAATAATCACCAATCTTTAGTGTACCATCTTGAATTAATACTGAAGCAATAATCCCTCTTTTTTTCTCTAATTTCGTTTCTATTATTAGACCTTTTGCCGGAATGTCAGGGTTTGCCTTTAAATCTAACATCTCCGCTTGCAATGAAATAGTTTCCAGTAATTTATCAATGCCTTTATTTTGGAGGGCAGAAACCTCTACCATTAGAGTATCTCCCCCCCATTCTTCAGGAACTAAGTCGTATTTTGTTAATCCTTTTTTTACTTTTTCGACATTGGCATTAGCTTTGTCGATTTTATTTATTGCAACGATAATAGGAACATTTGCCGCTTTTGCATGATTAATTGCTTCGACGGTTTGAGGCATTACCCCATCATCTGCTGCCACAACTAAAACTGCAACGTCTGTAGCTTTTACTCCTCGGGCCCTCATTGTGGTGAACGCTTCATGCCCCGGAGTATCAATGAACACAATTTTTTTATCATCTATATTAATTTGGTATGCCCCAATTCGTTGGGTAATTCCACCCGCTTCTCCTTTGGTGACATCTGTCTTTCGAATGGTATCAAGAAGAGTAGTTTTACCATGATCAACATGTCCTATTACAGTAACGACAGGAGGTTTTGCAATTAAATTTATAGTTTTATCTTTTTTTTGGAGATTGCTTTTACTTTTTAATTTATCCGATAATTCTATCTTATACCCGTATTCCTTAGCGATATTTTTTAAAGTATTTATAGGAACTTCCTTGTCAATCGAACTTATTGTTTCAAATTGTATAATTTTTTGTATTATCTCTGATAAAGAAATTTTTAGTTGTGAAGAAAGTTCTTTCAAATTGGGAAGTTTACTAATCTCTATCACTTTAAGTTGTTTCTTCTTTTCTTTTACCTTTTTTTCCTTTTCAGCATCAATAACTTCCTTAATTAATTCGATAGTATCATTATCTAAAGTACTCATATGATTTTTAACTTTAACCCCTTCTCTATTTAAAAACCCTATCAGTTCTTTAGCCGGTATTTTTAAGTCTTCAGCCAATTCATACACTCTCATTTTCATTGTCTATCGCCTCCACAATAAGTTTTAAAGTCCTTATCATATTATTATATCATCTATTATTATCTTAATTAGTACCTATTTAACTTTTTATTTTAAACTAACGACTATTCACTATTCACTATTCACTAACGACTAATAATTTTCGCTTATATTGTTTAAAAAAGTCTTTCTTAATTCATCAAGCATTACCAGCGGAATATCTTGCTTTAAGGATTTATTTAAACTATTTTCCCTAAAGGCAGCATCCAAACATTTGACCTTACCACAAAGATAAGCCCCTCTTCCTGATTTTTTACCTGTCTTATCGATTTCAATTTTTCCATCAGGTGTTCTTATGATTCTAATCATCTCTTTTTTTGGTTTTTTACATTTACAACCAATACAAGTTCTTATAGGCATCTTTAGATTTTTTACCATTTGTAAATACCTTTTTAAGATTAATGTTATTTTTTCTCTAAATCATTTTTTGAGTCCGGCTCATTCTCCTCTTTATACTCTGATTCACTTTTTATGTCTACTTTCCATCCGGTTAATTTTGCAGCAAGCCTTGCATTTTGTCCTTCTTTTCCAATTGCTAAAGAAAGCTGCTGGTCTGGTACAATTACCGTAGCAGTCTTTTCCCTTTCGAAAAGATTTACCAGTAAAACTTTAGCCGGACTTAAAGAATTAGCAATCAGTGTTTTTTCATCACCACTCCATTTTATAACATCGATTTTTTCATCTTTTAATTCCTGCATAATTAATTTTATCCGTGAACCCCTATCACCTATACATGCCCCTATCGGGTCTATCCTTTCATCCTTAGAAAAAACTGCAACTTTTGATCGTTTACCTGCTTCACGAGCAATATTTTTAATCTCAACCAGCCCCTCATGAATCTCGGGGACTTCCAATTCAAACAAACGTTTTAATAATTCAGGATGGGTTCTGGATGCAAGTATCTTGGGCCCTTTAGATGTTTTTGTTACTTCAAGGATATAAATTTTAATTCTTTTTCCCTTGTAGTATTCTTCATTTCTTATTTGTTCGTTCGGTAAAAGCAGGGCTTCCGTTCTTCCTAAATCTATAATAACATTTTTATGTTCTATCCTCTGCACAACTCCGGTAACAATATCTCTTTCTTTATCAATATATTTTTCATAAATTACATTTCTTTCTGCTTCTCTAATCTTTTGGACTATTACTTGTTTTGCTGTTTGAGCAGCTATTCTTCCAAATTCTTTAGGCGTAGTTTCTATAAAAATAGTATCCTCAATATTATACTTTCCCTTATTCGATATGGGCAAGTCATCTATACTAACTTCTTTTAAATGTTCTAAAACTTTCTGTACAATGGTTTTCTTGGTGTAAACTTTAACCTCTCCACTGTCTTTAGAAATATCTATTTTTATATCATCTATATTACTTGAATAATTTTTCCTGTACGCTGAAGATATCGCTGATTCGATCGCCTCTATTAATATATCTTTAGATATTCCTTTTTCTTTTTCTATTTCATCCAATACTTTTGCCAAATTTATATTCATAGACAATATACTTTATCCTCCTTTCTATTAAAATGTTTCAAGTAAATTAATTGCTTAATATATAACAAAAGAGTGGTTTTCAATACCACTCTTTTGAGGAGAACAACCTTTTCACTTAAGCATGATTAATTGTAACATAAAACTATTATTATAGCAATATAAAAATCAGTATAAAAATCAGTATCGAGTATCGAGTATATAGTATATCGTAAGAATAAGTTAGTTGGTTGGCTAGTACAGCGTTCTCTAATAATGTTACAATGATTTGTCATTGCGAGCGATAGCGAAGCAATCTCGTTAATTGAATCTGTCATTGCGAGGCGAAGCCGTGGCAATCTCAAGTCCTTATGAATAAAGGGATTGCTTCGTCGCTTTGCTCCTCGCAATGACAGAACAAAATGTAAAGATATTTAAAGAAACGCTCTACTAGTTACCTGGTTAACTGGTTAAAAAAACAGAAGCCAGAAGACAGAATCCAGTATTCAGAATTATTTTAAATTATGATATTATATTCCTTGTTAAGTTATTTTCTATTCTTCTGACTCCTGACTACTGGATACCCGTTTTCCTATCCCCTTACTAACGACTAATTACTATGCACTGAGGAAACAACGTAATTAGAAAAGATTTTATCTAATTTAACACTAACTATTTCACCTTTTTTACCGATAAAATCAGGAATTATTATTTTAATATAATTAGAGGTGATACCGCGGGAACAGATTTTTCCTTCCTGGTCTTTTATCTTGTCCTCAACCAAAATTTCAGCCATTGAATTAAGGAATTTTTTTTGAAAATCATAAGACAATTCGTTAGATAATTCTTGTAACTTTCTACTTCTTTCTTTTTTGGTTCTATTATCGACTTTATTGGGTAATAAAGCTGCTAAGCACTCTTTACGATCAGAATATTGGAAAACGTGTATTTTTGCAAAGCAACTTTTTCGAGCAAAATTAACGGTTTTACTAAAACTATTATCATCTTCATTGGGGAAACCCACCATAATATCAGTAGTTACGGCTATATCAGGTACTATTTCTCTTATCAAGGAGATCTTTTGGTAAAAAATCGAGGTATTATAAGGACGATCCATAAAACCAAGAATTTTGTTATCACCACTTTGCAGAGGAATATGCAGGTGATGACAAAACTTAGAACAGTTTTTAAAAATATTTAATAATTCTGCATCGATGTCTATTAATTCTATTGAACTTAAACGAATTCTTTTTATTCCCTTAAAATTGCTAATCAGAGAAATTAATTTTGCTAAATTTGTTTTTCCTTTATCTATATCCCTACCGTATGTACCCAAATTAATTCCTGCGAGGACTACTTCTTTAACTCCATTACTGCTTAAATTAGACACTTCTTCCATTACATCTTCTACAGATCTACTTCGAGCAGGACCTCTAACATATGGAACTTTACAATAAGTACAAAATCTATTGCAGCCATCTTGTATTTTTAGCCAGGCTCGGGTATGCAGGCTGCTTGATTTGTTTTTAAGAATATTGTCATATTTTTTCAGATATTTTGCAGGCTTTATTCTAATAATCGTATCACGGGAATCTATTTTTTCTAATTGCTGCAAAATATCATTTTTTTCTCCATTCCCTGCTATCAGACTGATCCCTTCTATTTTTTGTAGATCTTCATAATTAGATTGTGCATAGCAGCCGGTTGCAATTATTTTTGCTTTTCTGTTTTGGCGGATAGCTTTTCTGATCATCTGTTTAGATTTACGATCTGCTTCTTGGGTGACGGTGCAAGTATTTATTATGTATACATCAGCATTTTGGTGAAAATCTACTATCTGGAAACCTTTATCTTCAAAAAAACTGATAATACTTTCTGTCTCGTATTGATTTATTTTACATCCGAGTGTTTTGAGGGCAACTTTAATAATAAATACTTCTCCTTTTTTTCGTATATCGTACTTTGTATATCGTATATCGTCAGGAATGCAGAAGTCGGAAGCCTAATTCATATTTCATATTTCGTATCTCGTTAAGATTACAGAAATTAGAATGAAAAAACAGAAATGTCATTGCGAGCGTAACCGAAACAATCTCAATTGGGATTGCTTCGGTTGCTCCGCTCCCTCGCAATGACAAAAACTTTAACTCGAGACTATATGCTGGGTACTGCTCAATGACAAAAACTTTAACTCGATACTATATACTAGGTACTGCTCAATACTCAATACGCGGTACTATATTGTAATACGATATACGATATACTATATACTAATTATCGTTTTACCCAAAAGCATTTTTTATTTTTGCAAAAATACCTTCTTCCCCTAATTTCTCTAAATCTTCTCCATTTAATTTTGCATATTCTAATAATAAATTCCTTTGCTGATCATTCATCTTTTTGGGTATTTCCACTATAATATTAACATGTTGATTTCCTCGCTGTTGAGTTCCAATTTTAAATATTCCTTTTCCTTTAAGTCTAAAAATACTATTTGGCTGGGTGCCAGCAGGTATTTTTAAACTTACTTTTCCTTCCAGGGTGGGGACAGTAGTTTTTCCACCTAATGCAGCTTTTACAAAACTAATTGAATGGGTACAACTTATATCTATTCCTGTACGTTTAAATATCTTATGAGGTTTTACGTATAAAACGATGTATAAATCGCCAGTAGGGCCGCCTCGTTCTCCCGGTTCTCCCATTCCAGATATTCGTAACCTGTGTCCGGTATCAACACCAGCAGGTATTTTTACTTTTACTACTCTATTTTTCTTTACTTTCCCAGTGCCCCTACAATTAATACATATATCTTTTATTATCTTACCTTCACCCGCGCACCGAGGGCAGGTATTTATATTAACAAATTGGCCAAACATTGTACTTTGAGTACTTTTGATCTCGCCTGAACCATGGCAATCAGGACAGGTCTGGGGAGAAGTCCCTGGTTTGGCTCCGCTTCCCTTACACGCTGGACAAGTTTCCCAGTTTGGGACTTCTATTTTAGTTTCCTTGCCAAAGGCAGCATCTTCGAAACTTATTTCTAAATTATATCTTAAATTAGCTCCTCTTTGAGGGCGAGCGCCTCCTTCACCTCTTCGGGTTCTTGCTCCAAAAAAAGAATCAAAAATATCACTAAAATCTCCAGCCTGAAAATCAAACCCTCCCATACCTTCGGCTGAACCAAATTGATCATACCTTGACTTTTTTTCCGGGTCACTGAGTACCTGGTAGGCTTCATTGATTTCTTTAAATTTCTTTTCAGTATCACCATCAGATTTATTTCTATCAGGATGGTACTTAAGGGCAAGCTGTCGGTATGCTTTTTTTATTTCCTCGGGAGCAGCATCTTTTTTTACTCCTAAGATTTCATAGTAATCTTTTTTTGTCAATTAGTGTTTTCCTCTTTCCTCGTATATCGTATATCGTATTACAATATAGTACCGCGTATCGCGTATTTGAGTATTGAGCAGTACCCAGTATATAGTATCGAGTTAAAGTTTTTGTTATTGAGCAGCACCCAGCATATAGTATCGAGTTAAAGTTTTTGTCATTGCGAGGGAGTAAAACGACCGAAGCAATCCCAATTGAGATTGCTTCGCTTACGCTCGCAATGACATTTCTGTTTCTTCATTCTCTGTAGGGGGCGGATTCATCCGTCCCGAAACAGACGGGTTCGATGAATCGAACCCCTACATTTGAATTCTACTTTTCTTCACGTAATACTAACGACTATTCACTATTCACTAACGACTAGTCTAATCTTCTTTGTCTTTGTCGTTTTCGACTTCATAATCAGCGTCAACTACTTTTTCTTCTTCTTTTTCATCTTTTTTATCAGTTTCACCACTTGTCTCGCTTTCTGTATTTTTTTCCTGCTGTTGTGTTTGAGTTGATGCCTTTTTATAAATTTCCTCAGCAAGTTTATGTGAGGAACTGGTTAATTTTTCGATACCAGATTTAATTTTTTCTACATCATCTTCTTCTAAAGCTTGCTTTAGATCTTTGATATCTTCATTTGTTCTATTTTTATCTTCTTCACTTACTTTATCTCCGGATTCTTTTAGTGTTTTTTCTACAGTATAAATCAAAGTATCGGCTTGATTTCGAATCTCTATCTTTTCTTTTAATTTCTTGTCGTCTTCAGCATGTTGTTCTGCTTCTTTTACTTTTTTTTCTATCTCTTCTTTGCTCAACCCACTTGATGCAGTAATGGTTATTTTTTGTTCTTTTTGAGTCCCTAAGTCTTTTGCTTTAACATTGAGAATACCATTTGTGTCGATATCAAAAGTTACTTCTATCTGGGGCATACCTCTTGGAGCCGAGGGTATGCCGGTTAACTGAAATCTTCCTAAACTAGTGTTATCTTTAGCCATAGGCCTTTCACCCTGTAATATATTTATATCGACAGCTGACTGATTGTCCGCAGCAGTTGAAAATATCTGGCTCTTGGATGTAGGAATGGTAGTATTTCTATCAATTAATCTAGTACATACCCCGCCTAAAGTTTCTATGCCTAAGGATAGAGGGGTAACATCCAATAACAGAATATCTTTCTTTACTTCGCCACTTAAAATACCAGCTTGAATTGCGGCTCCCATTGCCACCACTTCATCGGGATTAACTCCTTTATTTGCTACTTTTCCAAATATTCTTTCTACAGTCTCCTGTACCTTGGGCATCCTGGTTTGCCCGCCAACTAAAATTACTTCATCTATATCTTCTGCTTTTAATTTAGCGTCTTCGAGCGCTTTACGGCAGGGTTCTACGGTACTCTCAATAAGGTCTTCAGTAAGCTGTTCTAATTTCGCCCTGGTCAGCTTGACACTTAAATGCTTTGGACCACTGGCGTCAGCAGTAATAAAAGGCAAATTAATTTCAGTTTCCAATGACGAAGATAATTCACATTTCGCTTTTTCTGCTGATTCCTTTAATCTTTGTAAAGCCATTAGATCATTTTTTAAATCTATTCCATTTTCCTTTTTAAAAGTATCCACTAACCAGAGGATTATTCTTTGGTCAAAATCGTCACCGCCCAGGAAAGTATTACCATTGGTAGATTTAACCTCATAAACTCTCTCCTCGCCAATATCTAAAATAGAAATATCAAAAGTGCCGCCTCCAAGATCATATACGGCTACTTTTTCATTTTTTTTCCGGTCAAACCCATAAGCAAAAGCTGCTGCTGTAGGTTCATTTATAATTCTCACTACATTTAAACCGGCAATTTTCCCGGCACTTTTAGTTGCTTCTCTTTGGTTATCATTAAAGTATGCCGGTACAGTAATAACTGCATCACTTATTTTTTCACCAATATGGCTTTCAGCATCTTTTTTTAGTTTCTGTAATATCATAGCTGAAATTTCTTGGGGGCTGTAAGCTTTTCCCTGAATTTCTATTTTAATGTCAGTATGTTCTCCGGGAATTACGGCAAAAGGTAAGATTTTTTTTGCTTTTTTCACTAACTCGTCATTGTATCTTCTGCCAATAAGTCTTTTAACTGAAAATATTGTATTTTCAGGGTTGGTAACTGCTTGTCTCTTGGCTAACAATCCCACTAACCTTTCTCCTTTTTTACTAAATGCAACCATGGAAGGTGTAGTTCTACCACCTTCTGCGTTTTCTATAATAACAGGTTTTCCTCCTTCTATAACTGCAACAGCAGAATTAGTTGTTCCTAAGTCGATTCCAATTATTTTTCCCATAATATCATTTCTCCTTTTCTTAATATCCTTTAATTTAAATTATTTTTTATCGGTATCTTCTTTCTCTTTAGTGGAAACCGCAACTTTTACCATTGCTGGTCTTAATACTTTTGACTTTATATAGTAACCTTTTCGGAATTCTTCTGTAATCGTATCTTCAGAATATTTATCTGTGTCTATTCTCATTACCGCTTCATGTTTATAAGGATCAAATCTATGACCAATTGATTGCATGGGTTTAACCCCTTCTTTGTTTAAAATATTATGAAATTCTTTTAAGGTATTATTAATACCTTCTTTTATAGCCTTGGTATCTTTTTCATTTTCAGTAGAATCTAAAGCTCTTTCTAAGTTATCTAATACAGATAATAAATTATTGATAAGCTCCTCGTTAGCAAATTCAATAAATTCCTTCTGTTTTTTTTCCTGCCGTTTTTTGTAATTATCAAAATCAGCCTGTAATCTTTCCAAATGCTTCAGATATTCTTTGGATAAATTATCTTTTTCTTGAACTAATTTCCTGGTTTCTGACAATTCCTCTTCTATATTTTTTAATTCTTCCTCTTTTTCTATTATTTTTCGAATTATTTCTTCTTTATTCATTGATTTATATTTTTTACTTTCTGTTGATTTTGTCTTTTCCGGCAATTCCTTATCATCTTTTTTGTTACACATTATTAATCCTCCAAGAGTAAGCATTAGGAAAAAATCTTAAAATTCGGATAATATTTCACTTAATTTATCCGAGATGTATTCAGTAATAGAAATCATTCTGGGATAATCCATTCTGGTTGGTCCTAAAATTCCTATTGCCCCAGCTGACTTACCTTTTATGCTATATTCACTGGTTACCAGGCTGCAATTTTGCATTTCTTTTAGTTTACTTTCTTTACCGATAATTATTTTCGTCTTTCTGAAACCTAAATATCCTCTTATTGTGGCGGCTAATATATTTTCTTCTTCGATAAGTGATAATATATAATTTAATTTATCTGTTTCTTTAAACTCAGGATGTTTCATCAGGTTAATTCTACCATCTAAATAAACTTTATTTTCAGAATATCTAATATTAAAACATTCTTCCAAAAAATTATAAACATAATTAAATCTTTCCTGAAGTGATATAATTTTTTCTAATTCATCTAATAAAATATTATTTAAATTTGTTATATCTATATCTTTTTCTGCTAATTTGCTATTAATAAAATTAGATAGATAGTTTAATCTATCTTTATCTATCTCGCCGGAAACGTTAACTATTTTTTGGCAGACTAATCCCGCATCGGTAACGATAACTGTCAAAATACGATTATTTCCTACCGCTACAAACTGAATCTCCTTTACTATATTATTATAAATAACCGGTGCCAATACAACCCCTATATTGTCAGTTAACTTGGATAATAATTGAGAAGTTGTCTTCATCGCTTCTTCAAACTCTTTGCTTTTTTTATAAATCTGGATAATCTCTCTCTTTTCTTTTTCCCGTAGATAGTTTTTTACCATCAAATTATCTACATAAAATCTATAGCCTTTATCGGTTGGAATTCTCCCCGATGAGGTATGTGGCTGCCATAAGTAATCATTTTTTTCTAATAGATACATTTCATGCCTTATTGTGGCGGTACTTAAGTTTAAATGATATTTTTGAGCAATAATAGATGAACTAACCGGTTCCGCAGTAGTAAAATAACTATGCACTACCGCTGCTAATATAGTTTTCATTCTTTCGTTTAATTCCATTATACACCCCTATTAGCACTCTCATAGGGAGAGTGCTAATTACCTTAAATAAGATATCACCATAGAATCCATTTGTCAAGATATTTTACTAAATTAATTGGTCAATTGACCAATTAATTTAGTCGTTAGTGAATAGTCGTTAGTCGTTAGTTTTAAATACAATATACAAAACATAGTAGAGCGCTTCTTTAATAATGTTACAATGATTTGTCATTGCGAGCGATAGCGAAGCAATCTCGTTAATTGAATCTGTCATTGCGAGGCGAAGCCGTGGCAATCTCATTGGGATTGCTTCGTCGCTTTGCTCCTCGCAATGACATTTCTTTTTTTATTCTGACTTCTGAATTCTGTCTCCTGACTTCTATCTTCGCAATGACATTTCTTTTTTTATTCTGACTTCTGAATTCTGTCTCCTATCTTCTATTTTCTTTAATCAACAAACTCCCTAAAAGCAGTATTAGCCAGAAAAATACCCTTATTGGTTAATTTTATTCTATGATCATCTTTTTTTAATAGTCCTATACTGATTAATTTATCAATCTGTTTAGAAAAAATATCATTAAGGTTAATCCCAAATCTTGTCTTGTATTCTTTAAAACTTACACCATCTTTGG
>Ga0154857_1082_pt1 | contig 13925 bp, 9 predicted proteins | sample Rifle2008BG19ft_FD_105829 | JGI IMG/M metagenome (GOLD analysis project Ga0154857, IMG submission 105829) | Candidatus Atribacteria bacterium RBG_19FT_COMBO_35_14
TTGCTTCGTCGCTTTGCTCATCGCAATGACAGAACAAAATGTAAAGATATTTAGAGAACGCTGTAATAGCGGATAGCGTTTAGCCTACAGCGTATAGTTTGCGAAGAAGATAGAATTCAGAAGTCAGAAGCCAGGAGTCAGAATAAAAAAACAAAAATGTCATTGCGAGCGATAGCGAAGCAATCTCGTTAATTGAATCTGTCATTGCGAGGCGAAGCCGTGGCAATCTCATTGGGATTGCTTCATCGCTTTGCTCATCGTAATGACAGAACAAAATGTAAAGATATTTAGAGAACGCTGTACTAGTATTATATTATTTCTTGTGTACGGGGGGATTCATCCGCCCTGGATTTTTTACAGGTTTGATATATCAAACTCCTACTTTTTTCTCTTTTATTTTCTTTACTATATATACGATATACGATATACGAATACCTTTTGCATATTAGGGCTATCTCTGATAGAATAAGAAACAAAATTCGGCAAATCTTTTCTAATTTTAAATGAAACAGGAAAGGAAGAATTTAATTATATGGATATAAGAGAATTATTAGCTATCACCAAAGAAAGAGATGCTTCGGATTTGCATATCACTGTTGGAATCCCCCCGATTCTACGTATAAACGGTAAATTAAGAAAAGTAAATTTACCGGAACTGAATCGCCAAAATGTTCATGAGATGATTTATAGTATAATTTCCGATAAACAAAAAGATAAATATGAAGAACTTCATGAGCTAGATTTTTCTTATGAATTGGAAGATATGACCCGATTTAGAACTAATATCTTTAAAACTCGATTAGGTGAAGCAGCTGCCTTTAGACTAATTCCTGAAAAAATAAAATCTCTGGCAGAATTAGGTTTACCGGATGAGCTGTCCATTTTTACTAAAAAAACAAAGGGTTTCGTATTGGTTACTGGACCTACCGGAAGTGGAAAAACAACCACTTTAGCTGCTTTAATAGATCTTATAAACAAAGAAAGATATGAACATATTATAACCATTGAGGACCCTATTGAATTTATCCATAATCATAAAAACTGCGTCATAGACCAGAGGGAAGTAGGAATTCATACAGATTCTTTTGCCTACGCTTTACGAAGTGCCTTAAGAGAAGACCCTGATGTAATATTAGTGGGAGAAATGAGAGATCTGGAAACCATCTCTATGGCAGTAACTGCCGCCGAAACCGGGCATTTGGTATTTTCCACTCTTCATACTAACAGTGCTGCCGAAACTGTAGAAAGAATAATAAATGTATTTCCCCCGCATCAACAGAGTCAAATTAGGATACAAGTTGCCGAATCTCTTTTAGGTATTGTGGCGCAAACCTTAATACCCACCATGGATGAAGGAGGAAGAGTTCCGGCTATTGAATTGATGATTGCTACCCCGGCAATTAAAAATATCATAAGAGAAGAAAAAATTCATCAAATGCCTGCACTTATTCAAATGGGCAGGAAAGATGGTATGATAAGTTTAGACCAATCTTTAAAATTATTACTGGTAGAGGGTAAAATCAGCCGAGACGAAGCCATTAAAAAGGCCATAGACAAGAAGGTGTTTATGGAAACCCGAGGAAGTTTTTAAGGTAGCATCGTGAGCAACTTTCGTCCCTGATGATACTTAAAAAAGTATTATCAGGGATTTTTTAGTCATATAGCAGACTAAGGTGAAACCCTTCTGTTTAAAATTTATTTCACAGATACATCGATAAATAAGAGTGGTAATATATTGAAGGGAGGAATATGAAAATGATGGAAGAGCAAGAGGATAAAAAAGGTCATGAAAAGTTAGGAGAAATATTAATACACTATAAAATTATTACTCCGGAGCAATTAGAGGAAGGATTGAAAATTCAAAAAAATAAAGGGAAAAGGATCGGAGAAACTTTAATTAGCTTGATGATGGTTACTCAAGATGAAATAAATTGGGTTTTAGGAAAGCAGTTGAATATTCCTTATGTTCAGATAAAAGTTGAAAACATTGATATTCAACTATCTAAAAATATTTCAGAAGACACTCTTAGAAAATTTAAAGCATTACCTATAATGGAGTTGAATGATGAATTAGTTGTTGCCATGGCTGACCCCACAGACGAAGAAGCAGTCGAAGCAATCAAGGAAATTACCCAAAGAAAGCTAAAATATGTCCTGGCATCTTTTAAAAATATCGACGAAACAATTGACAGAATATTTCACTATAAAGATAATTATTAATTTTATTAGATTTCGTTTAGTTTATATTCATTAAAAAATAAAGAGGAGTTTAAAAATGCAATTAAACGAATTATTAATCAAAGCCAAAGAAAGAGATGCTTCCGATTTACATCTTAATACAGGAATTCCTCCGGTACTTCGTATAAATGGTAAATTAACAAGATTAGATCTGCCCGAATTAACCCCGGAAATTACTCATGGGATGATATATAGCATTCTAAATGAAAAACAAAAGAATGACTTTGAAAGCTTTGGTGAATTAGATTTGTCTTACGAATTAGTTAATATATCTCGATTTAGAGTAAATATTTTTAAGCATCGGCGTGGTGAAGGTGCAGCTTTTCGCTTAATTCCAGAGAAAGTTAAAACTCTTTCTGAACTAGGATTACCCTCGATACTTGCAGATTTTACCGAAAAAGATAGGGGATTAGTGTTGATCACTGGACCAACCGGTAGTGGCAAATCAACCACTCTGGCAGCCATGATTGATATTATAAATAAAAATAAGCATGATAATATAATTACTATCGAAGATCCCATAGAGTTTATTCATTCTCATAAAAAATGCCTTATTTCTCAAAGAGAGATAGGTTCTCATACTCAATCATTTGCTTCAGCTTTACGCAATGCTTTAAGGGAGGATCCGGATGTAATATTGGTAGGAGAAATGAGGGACCTGGAAACTATTTCTATGGCATTAACAGCTGCTGAAACAGGACATCTTGTATTCTCCACCCTTCACACTATCAGTGCATCAGAAACAATAGAAAGGATAATTGATGTATTTCCTCCTCATCAGCAAAATCAGGTTAGAATGCAGCTTGCCGGTTCCCTTTTAGGCGTTGTTGCTCAAACTTTATTACCTCTTTCAGACGAAAAAGGCAGAGTCCCTGCATTGGAAATTATGGTTGCTAACCCGGCGATTAGAAATCTAATTAGAGAAGGGAAAGCTTATCAAATTCCTTCAACTATACAGATTAGCAAGAAAGATGGAATGCAAAGTTTAGATCAATCATTGAAAGATTTGCTTATGGAGGGGAAAATTAGCCAGGAAGATGCCATGAAAAAAGCCATTGATAAAAAAGCATTTACGGAACGCCAATATTAAGAAAGGGGTCAAATGTGAAGACCTGACCCCTAATTAGAGGGAAAGGAGAAAAATATTGTTAATTAAGGTCCCCAAGGGAACACAGGATATTTTACCTGAGGATATTTCAAAATGGTATTATATCGAAGATGTGATAAAAGAGATTCTGAATAAATATGGATACAAGGAAATAAGAACACCGTTCTTTGAATACACTGACCTTTTTGTCCGGGGGATAGGCGAATCTACCGATATAGTGACCAAGGAAATGTTTACTTTTCCCGATAGAAAAGGAAGGAGCCTTACTTTACGGCCTGAAGGAACCGCACCGGTGGTTAGAGCTTATTTAGAAAAGAGCATGGATAGAATATCTAAAGTAATTAAGCTATTTTACCTTGGTCCAATGTTCAGATGTGAAAAACCGCAGGCAGGCAGATTTCGGCAGTTTAATCAATTCGGAATCGAGGTCATTGGTACCAAATCTTCCGCTGCAGATGCCGAAGTTATCTTTACCGTTTTAGATGTTTATAAAAAACTGGGTTTAAAAAATCTTGAAATTTTAATAAACAGTGTGGGCTGTAAAAAATGCAGAGTTGATTATGTCTTAAAATTAAAAAAATATCTTAAGGATAAAAAAGATTTTCTCTGCCCAGAATGCGAAGAAAGGTATGGTAAAAATCCTTTAAGAGTTTTGGATTGCAAAAAAGATAGCTGTAAAAAAATTATAGAAACAGCTCCGGCAATTACTGAAAATCTTTGTCAGGAATGTGAATCACATTTTTCTGAAGTTAAATCATATCTTAATGATCAAAAAATTGTATTTCATGAAGACCCGCGGTTAGTAAGAGGATTAGATTATTATACCAAAACCGCTTTTGAAATTATTTCAAGGGGGTTAGGGGCTCAAAATGCTATAGGCGGAGGCGGTAGATATGATGATTTAGTTGAAGAATTAGGAGGAAAACCAACTCCCGCAGTAGGATTTGCCGCAGGAATAGAGAGAATGATTATTGCTATAGATCAACAAAAGGTTAAATGGCCTGTGGAAAAGGGATTAGATATATTTGTGGCCAAGGTGAATGAAAAGAACAAAGATACAGCTTTTCGGTTATTGCAGAAAATAAGAGATGCCGGCTTATCCGCTGATATGGATTATTCCGAAGGAAGCTTAAAATCACAGATGAGGATAGCCAATAAAATAGGGGCAAGATATACGGTAATAGTTGGCGAAGAAGAATTATCTGAAAATATAGTGACCTTCCGTAATATGCTAACCAAAGAACAAAAGGAAATTAAGATAGATAATCTAATTAATGAATTAACATCATACGTAGATAGCGTGTAGCGTTTAGCGTAGAGTATTTATGTTGTAGGGGAACGATGCATCGTGCCCCTAAATCCGTAAGGAGGTAGTATATATGGAAATTATTAGAATAGGCGATATTAGAAATTATGAGGGAAAAGAAGTAGAAATTAAAGGATGGCTTTACAATAGACGCTCAAGCGGGAAAATAAAATTCTTAATTGTTAGAGACGGAACAGGTTTCGTCCAGGCAACCCTGATTAAAAGTGAAATGGAGGAAAATATTTTTGATAAAGCCGACAATATTAATTACGAATCATCAATTAAAATATCAGGGATAGTTAAAGAAGAAAAGAGAGTTCCTTTAGGGTATGAAGTTTTAGTAAAAAATATTGAGGTTGTCAGTGCCGCTGAAGATAATTACCCAATTTCTTTAAAAGAACATGGAGTTGGATATCTAATGGATTATCGCCATCTCTGGTTAAGGTCGCCCCGGCAAAATGCTATTCTAAGAATAAGAGCAGAGATAATCAAATCTATTCGTGATTTTTTAGACCTGAACGGTTTTATCTTGATGGATACACCGATACTTACTCCGGCAGCTTGCGAAGGAACTACTACTTTATTTGAGACTGAATATTTTGACGATAAGGCGTATCTTACACAAAGCGGCCAGCTTTACAATGAGGCAACTTCTGCGGCTTTTGGAAGAGTATACTGTTTTGGGCCAACTTTTCGAGCCGAAAAATCGAAAACCAGAAGACATCTAATGGAATTTTGGATGGTTGAACCCGAAGCATCCTATGTGGATTTTGAGGAATGTAATGAAATTGAAGAAAATTTAATAACTTATATTGTCGGGAAAGTATTGGAAAAAAGAACAGAAGAATTAAATCTATTAGAAAGAGATATCTCAAAATTAGAGCTTATCAAAACACCTTTTCCCAGGATCTCCTATGATGAAGCAATAGATATTTTAAAAAGTAATGATGTAGAAGTTCAATGGGGAGATGACTTTGGTGGAGAAGATGAAACAATCTTATCAAAAAAATATGATAGACCTGTATTTGTTCATAGGTATCCGGTGAAGTGCAAGGCTTTTTATATGAAACCTGATCCAAAAAGAGAAGAAGTCGTATTGGGGGCCGATCTTTTAGCACCGGAAGGATATGGAGAAATTATCGGCGGCGGACAAAGAATTGATGATTATGAATTATTAGAAAGAAGGCTTAAAGAGCATAAATTACCAAGGGAAAAGTATGAGTGGTATTTAGATTTAAGGAAATATGGATCAGTCCCTCATTCTGGATTTGGTTTAGGAATAGAAAGAACTGTTGCCTGGATATGTGGTTTAAGCCATATTCGCGAAACCATTCCCTTCCCAAGAATGCTGAACAAAATCTATCCATGAAAACAGTATCGAGTATCGAGTATATAGTATTTTGTTAGTTGGTTTAGGAAAGGGAAGAGAGAAAGCAGGAGTCAGAATAAAAAAAACAGAAATGTAATTGCGGAGTAGTTTTCCCTCTGTCATTGCGAGGCGAAGCCGTGGCAATCCCTATTTGAGATTGCTTCGGTCGTTTCACTCCCTCGCAATGACAAAATAAGAAATATGAGCTATATGACGCGATACTCGACACTGGATACTCGATACTTATTTATAAAGGAGCATAGATAAAAATGAAAAAATTAAACGAATTTATTGAGCCTATGGGTTCCTGGAAGAAAACTAATTCCTGTGGAGAGCTCAGGAAAAATGATACAGGGAAAGAAGTAATCTTAATGGGCTGGGCTCAGAGCAGAAGAGATCATGGCGGTTTGATCTTTATTGACTTAAGAGACCGCGAAGGGATAACACAAATTGTTTTTGATCCGGAAGTCTCTGCTGAAGCACATGAAAAAGCCCGCATCATTAAAAATGAGTATGTGCTTGCAGTTAAAGGGAAGGTTGTTTCTCGTTTAGCTGGTTCAAAAAATCCTAATATGCCTACCGGAGAGATCGAAATCAAAGCCAGGCAGGTAAAAATATTAAACGCTTCCGACACCCTGCCTTTTAATATAGATGATAAGATAGAAATAAATGATAATTTAAGATTAAAATATAGATATCTGGATTTAAGACAGTCAAAGATGCAAAGAAATTTACATTTACGGCATCAAACTTGTATGGAAATTAGAAATTACTTAAATGGTGAAAATTTTTTAGATATAGAAACACCTTTTTTAACCAAGAGTACACCGGAAGGGGCAAGAGATTATATAGTTCCCAGTAGAGTAAATCCGGGTAAATTTTATGCTCTGCCTCAATCTCCCCAATTATTTAAACAATTATTAATGGTTGCAGGATTTGAAAAATACTACCAGATAGTAAGATGTTTTCGTGACGAAGATTTAAGAGCTGACCGGGCACCAGAATTCACTCAGCTTGATATAGAAATGTCTTTTGTTGATAGAGATGATATATTTAATTTAGTAGAGAAAATGTTTGCTCATATATTTAGTAAATTGTTTAATATCAAAATAAAAATACCTTTTAGCAAAATGGATTATCAAGAAGCAATTTCCAGGTATGGAGTAGATAAACCAGACTTAAGATTTGGCATGGAGATAATCAATCTAACTGAAATATTTCAAAAAAGTTCTTTCAAGGTATTTGGAGAAGTGATTGAAAATAAAGGGGAAATATGTGCTATAAAAGTTGAAAGTGATGAGGAGTTTTCCCGAAAGAAACTTGATGAATTACAATTATTTATTACTTCATTCGGCGCCAAAGGACTATCCTATATAAAAATTAAAGAAGGAAAAGATTTTCAATCTTCTATAGCCAAATTTCTTTCTTTGGAAGAGATAGAAAAAGTTAAACTTAAAACTAAGGCTATCTCAGGAGATATTATCTTAATTGCTGCCGGCCAAAAGGAAGTAGTTTACGGAGCATTAGGAAATTTAAGAATAAAATTAGCGCATGATTTAAACCTTGTTAATCAGGATAAAAAGGAATTTAATTTTCTCTGGGTTACAAATTTCCCTTTGTTAGAATATAACCCGGAGGAAAAGAGATATGAATCAGTTCATCATCCTTTTACAGCACCCGTTGATGAAGATATTGAATTATTAGAAACTAATCCCTTAAAAGTGCGTTCAAAAGCATACGATTTAGTGCTTAACGGAAACGAAATCGGGGGAGGGAGCATCAGAATACATAATACAGAACTTCAAAAAATAATTTTTAGATTATCAGGGATAGATAATAAAAAAGCTGAAGAAAAATTTGGTTTCTTATTACAAGCTTTAAAATATGGAGCTCCACCACATGGGGGGATTGCCTTTGGTTTGGATAGAATGGTTATGCTTTTAACCGGGGCTTCCTCAATCAGAGAAGTAATTGCCTTTCCCAAGACCCAAAAGGCTGCCTGCCTGTTAACTGATGCTCCATCTGAAGTAGATCAAAAACAATTAAAAGAGCTGTATATAAAATTAGATTTACAGTGAGATTGCTTCGGTCGTTTCACTCCCTCGCAATGACATTTTTATTTTTTTGTTCTGACTTATGAATTCTATCTTCTAACTTCCTTTTCTATACGATATACGATATACGATATACGAACAGGATATTGAAATATATTATAAATTATGATATTATAAGTTCGAAAATAAATAAACAATTACCCTGCTGTGCTCGTGCTGGCTGATTAAGTTTTGAACCAACACTATATAAAGAGGGATCGAACTCTAAATGCAGAATGTAAGCCTGAGGTAAGTCTCCCTCCTCCGGAGGAAAGGCAAATACCTAACGTTAACTTTTAGTTGACGCGGAAACATAAAACATTTAGGTAGATGCCCACCTGTTTGAAAACAGGTACAAAACCTAACACACACGACATAGCGGGGTTTTATAATTTACGAAAATAATTCAGAAAGAGGAAGCCAGAAGGCAGAATCCAGTATTCAGAATTATTTTAAATTATGAGAATATATTCTTTGTTAAGTTATTTTATGCTCTTCTAACCAGAGACTACTAAATTCTTAAATGACGATGATGGTTTCTCATTCTTCGGTTTAGATTTTTAGCTATATACCTATAACCGAAAACTAATTTTATTCACGATATACTAAATACGATATACGATATACGACATACGAGATATAATTTTGACAAAAATAATAAATAACTATATTATAATAAAAATTATGAACAAAGAAGAAATACGAAGAAATACACTAAAAAAAAGACTTTCCCTGTCTTCTGAAGATATAAGGGAAAAAAGTCGACAAGCGTTTTTAAATCTGGCCGAGTCAGTAGAGTATAAAAATTCCCAAAATATTATGTTTTATGCTGCCACCAGAAGCGAAGTGCAGACTGAAGAAATGATTAAAATGTCTATTAAAATGGGTAAAAATGTTTTTGTTCCTATTATCTTGCCAGAATGCCTTAACCTGGTTCCTTCGAAAATATTCGATTTTGATATTGAATTAGAAAGAGGAAATAAGGGGATTTTGGAGCCGAAGAAAGAATATCATAGATTATGCACCCCAGAAAATATCGATTTAGTAATAGTGCCCGGAGTTACTTTTGATTTGGACGGAAATAGAATTGGCAGAGGCTTTGGATATTATGATAATTTTTTAAGAAAAGTTAGCCCTTCTGCCAAAATTATTGCTTTAGCTTTTGAAATGCAGATAGTAAAAAAAATAATTACGGATAAAAATGATATCCCGGTACATAAAATAATAACAGAGGACAGAATAATTAACAGTATCGAGTATCGAGTATCGAGTATATAGTTATTTAATTAACCAATTTACCTATTTACCAATATATCAATTGACCAATTACCCGATTCACCAATTTACCAATTAAAATATGGGTTTCAGGTTGCAAGTTGCGGGTTACGAGTTTAAAAAAAAGTAGGGGCATATTGCAACGCCCTGATAGCTGCACCTCTCTCCTGTCATTCCCGCGAAAGCGGGAATCCAGAGAGCGTGCAATTATTTAAAAATACTGGATTCCCATTTTCATGGGAATGACAGAGAAAATGTGGGCATGACAGAGAAAATGTGGGAATGACAAAAGTCAGTAAACTTATAAAAGAAGTTGGTAGCATGCTATGCAGAATGGTTTATCCTATACGCTATACGCTAAACGCTGTACGCTCTACGCTATACTTTATACGAGAAAAGGAAGGATGTAAGGAATATGGAGTTACAAAAAGAAAATGAAGTAGAAAAAACAGAACACAATTCTAAAGAAGAAATGAATGAGATGATTAACCAATCTTTAGAAAATTTTAAAAAAATAAAAAGAGGAGATATAATTAAAGGGCAGATAATGAAAGCCGATGAAGATGGATATCTGGTTGATATGCAATATAAGATGGAGGGACATCTTCCCAAAATCGAAAAATCACTCTTTTCTGAAAAAGAAGAAACCATAACCCATACTTTAGAGATTGGTGATGAAGTTTATCTATATGTGGTTAATGTTGATGAAAAAAATGGAAATGTTGCTTTATCAAGAGAGCAGGCGAAATATTTTCAACTTTGGGAAAAACTCAATGAAATATACAGAAAGAAAGAAAAAATTAATGCTGAAGTAATCGGAAAAAACTCAAACGGTTTAATTGTTAATATAGGGTTAAAAGGATTTGTCCCTAAATCTCAGATCGAAACCAAATTTATAAAAGATGAGGATTTAGACAAATATATAGGGAAAAAATTAGATTTCTTCATAATAAAGCTGGAAAAAAAGGAGAACAAAGTTATTCTCTCCCATCGTCTAATTATAGAAAAAGAACGTAAAGTAATGCATAAAAAAACATTAGCTGATTTAACAGTGGGACAGGAAAAAGAAGGGGTTATAACCAACATTGTAAAATTTGGAGCGTTTGTTGATATAGGCGGGGTCGAAGGATTGCTTCATATTTCAGAAATTACCTGGCGCGATATGAAGGATGCCACTATATTGCTGAAAGTTGGGGATAAAATAAAGGTAAAAATTATTGAATACAATAAAGAAAATAAAAAAATATCCCTGAGCATAAAACAATTTTCCCCGGATCCCTGGGAGAATACGATAGAAAAGTATTCTATTGGTGACGAAGTAGAAGGAAAAGTGATAAAAATTAAGGATTTTGGTGCTTTTGTTGAAATAGAAGAAGGCCTTAATGGGCTATTACATATTTCAGAAATGGCCTGGGCTTATATAAAGAATCCTTCAGAATTGGTTTCCGAAGGAGAAGTTTTAAAATTAAGAATTTTAGAAATCGAACCCGGAAAAAGGAAAATGTCTTTAGGTTTAAAGCAATTATTAGCTAACCCCTGGGAGGATGTTAAGAAAAAATATCCAGTTGGCTCGGTCGTGGAAGGAAAAATCACTCAAGTAACTTCTTATGGAGCCAATGTAGAGCTGGAAGCGGGAGTATCCGGCGCAATTCATTTATCTGAGATTGATTGGGAATATGTAGAAAGACCTTCTGCAGTACTTAAAAAATATATGGTACTTCCCCTAAAAGTAATAAAAATTGACGAGGATGCCCACGTAATATTTTTAAGTCGAAAACAAACTTTACCCAACCCCTGGGAGGATATAGATAAATTTTATAAAATAGATTCTGTGGTAAAAGGCAAGGTAATAAGGGTACGAGATTTTGGAGCTTTCGTTAAATTGGACAAGGGTATAGAAGGATTTGTACCTGTATCAGAAATAGGTTGGGATAGAATTAGACATCCGAGTGAGAAATTAAAGAAAGACCAGGAATACGAGTTTAAGGTAATAAAAATTGATAAAGAAAAATCACAGCTGACTTTAAGTCAAAAAAGATTATTACCAGACCCCTGGTCAGAAATAAAAAGGAAATATACAGTTGGAACTTTAGTGGAAGGTAAGGTAGTAAATCTTACCGATTTTGGTGCCTTTGTAAACTTAGAAGAAAATATTGATGGTTTAGTCCCCTTAACAGAAATATCCCACAACAAAATAGATAATCCGAAAAGCGTTCTTTCGGTGGGAGAAGAAGTGACAGCTCTGGTGATAAAATTAGACAGCCAAAGGAAAAAGATAAGTTTAAGCATTAAAAGAGCTGAAAAAGAAGAACAAAAAAGATTTATGAAAGAGTATAATAAAAAACAAAGTATAGATAAAATATTGTTTAAGGATTTATTTGGAGACTTGTTTACAAAGAAATAAATTAGTCGTTAGTGAATAGTCGTTAGTCGTTAGTTTAAAATGCAAGCTGCAAGTTTAAAGTTTTGTTTTTAATGTAGGGGTCGGATTTATCCGACCCGAAACGGGTTCGATGAATCGAACCCCTACTAAATACTTAGTACGAATTTATCCTGGTTTCTTTTTTAAACCAACTAATCAGCAAGTAATGTAATGTGTATGATGTGATAAGTAACATGTAATAATTACTTGTTTTTATAATTTCAGTAATTTTATGCTTATTACTTATTACTCATTACTTTTTACTGCATTTTATACGAGATACGAATTATTAATTCGATGGGAGTTCTATAAATGAAAATGCCCAAGAAACCCTATACTAATAAAAGAATCGGAGATATTTTAATTGAACGGGGATCAATTACTCACCAACAGTTAAAAGAAGCTCTTGAAATGCAGAAAAATGGTAATAAAAAAAGATTAGGTGAAACATTCGTGGAAATGGGGGTAATAACCAGGGAAGAACTATATGAGGTTTTACAATATGTTTACGAAACAGAATATGTAGACCTATCTAATTATGTAATAGACCCGGAAGTTATATCTCTTATACCTGAAAAAACTGCCTTACGATTAAAATTAATCCCCGTTAGTAAAAATGATGATGAATTAATTGTTGCTATGGCTAACCCATTAGATGTTTACGCTATAGATTTTGTAAGAGACCATACCAAGATTAAAAAGATTAAATCGTTGATGGCTACTGAAGAAGATATTCTAAGTGCTATTACTAGTTATTATGAACTGGGCGAATATGACGACATAATTGAAAAATTGGGAACAGAATTAGTGTTTAAAGAAGAGGAGGGAGAGGAAGATTCTAAAAAATTAGAAGCAATAAGCAGGGAAGCCCCCATTATACAGCTGGTAAATATGTTAATTGTGCAAGGTGTTAAGGACAGAGCAAGTGATATTCACATTGAACCTAATGAAAAAGGGCTTTTAATTCGTTTTCGTATTGATGGAATGCTTCATGATATTAGAACTTTACCCAATGCAATAAAATCTGCGGTTATATCCCGGATAAAAATATTAGCCAAGATGGATATTGCTGAAAGACGCCTTCCCCAGGATGGCCGTTTCCAGGTAAAATTCGGAACCAGGGAAGTTGACCTAAGAGTTTCTAGCATCCCTACTGTATTAGGGGAGAAAATTGTTTTAAGATTATTGGATAAAAGTAAGGGATTGATAAAATTAGAACAACTTGGGTTTATGCCTGAGCAATTAGAGGAATTTAAATCGATAATTTATAAACCTTATGGCATAATTTTACTTACCGGGCCTACTGGCAGCGGAAAAACTACCACTTTGTATGCCACTTTAAACGAAGTAAATTCTACTGATAAGAATATTATAACTGTAGAAGACCCGGTAGAATATAAGTTAAACAGAATAAATCAAATCCAGGTAAAGCCAAAAATTAATTTAACTTTTGCCAACACGCTGCGTTCAATATTGAGGCAGGATCCGGATATTATCATGGTCGGAGAAATAAGAGATGCTGAAACTGCTCAAATTGCAGTTCAAGCAGCTTTAACCGGACATTTGGTATTAAGTACTCTTCATACTAATGATGCCCCCAGTGCTGTAACCAGATTGATCGACATGGATGTTGAAACATTTTTAATTTCATCTTCGGTGATAGGGGTAATAGCCCAAAGATTGGTTAGAGTTATATGCGAAAACTGCAAGGAGGGATATGAGCCTGGCAAAGATATAATAAGCGGACTGCATATAAAGGCTAACTCGAACGGTGATGGTAAAGTTAAACTATACAGAGGAACAGGTTGTTCTTTGTGTAAACATACAGGATATTACGGAAGAACTTCTATATATGAACTTTTTGTTTTGGATGAGGATATTAGAGAATTAATAATCACAAAAGCTTCAAGTAATATTATCAAAGATGCTGCTATTAAAAAAGGAATGAAAACGCTAAAAGATAGCGGACTGGAAAAAGTATTGCAGGGGATTACTACTATTGAAGAAGTGCTAAGGGTGGCAGGATAAGTGGATGGACAAGTAGAATTCAGAAGCCAGGAGCCAAATTAGTATATAGTTAAGAAAATAAGAGAGAAATACAATTCAGGTGCAAG
>Ga0154857_1005_pt1 | contig 13847 bp, 13 predicted proteins | sample Rifle2008BG19ft_FD_105829 | JGI IMG/M metagenome (GOLD analysis project Ga0154857, IMG submission 105829) | Candidatus Atribacteria bacterium RBG_19FT_COMBO_35_14
GAGTTCACTATGTCTATATACTTATTATCATTAGAAGTTCACTATGTCTGTATACTTAAAGACTCTAAAAAGGGTTCACGATGTCTGTATATTTAATAACTATTCACTAAAGACTAATCAAATAAGCGGCAGACTAAATCCATATCTCGTAAAGGGAATATATGAATTCCGGCTGCTTCTTTAAATTTACGTATTTCACTAATATGTTCTCGAGATATCTTTATCCCCTCCTCTACATCCATTCCCCTCATTCTCTCCTTCACTCCTGAGGGAACAAAAATACCTGGCAAATTATTATTTAAATACTCAACCATTTTATAACTTTTTAAGGGCATAATTCCAATAATTTTAGGTATATTGATATGAGCGGTAAGTTTTAAAAATCTTTCCAGTAGCCCTATATCATAAATGGGTTGGGTTTGAATAAAATTAGCCCCGGCCGATACTTTTTCCTCAAACCGTTTTATCTCCTTGGTTAAATCCTGGGCAGTAGGATTAACTGCTACTCCGATAAAAAAATCTGTTTTATCTTTTAACTCATGCTCACCGAATTCATGACCATTATTTAATCTATTGACCATCTTTACTAATCCTATAGAATCAACATCATAAACACCAGTCGCCATAATATAATCACCTACCTCGGGAGGGTCTCCAGTTAAAGCCAGAATATTCCTTACCCCCAAAGCAGATGCACCTAAAAGTTCTGCCTGTAAACCCAATAAATTTCTATCTCGGCAGGTTATATGAAAAATTGCTTCTAACCCTATTTTTTCCTGAATAATATGAGAAAGGGCAATGGGACTCATCCTTAATTTAGCCAGAGGACAATCGGTAACATTGACCGCATCTACTGCCTTTCTGAAATTATCGCAATTCACCTCTCTTAAAATCTTATCTAAATTTAAAGTTTTGGGCGGATCTAACTCCACCGTGACTACAAAATTATTCGCCGTTAATTTTTCTCTTAAATCCATTAACCTTTTCCTGCCTTTCTTTGCTTTGGCTCAAATGACAAGTTTCATTTTTAAAAAAGAACAGAGAATGCCTTTTTATCGAGAAATTTCCCTAGATTTTTCTGTTGCTCTACTAACCGCTTTAATAAGGGCTACTCTTATCCCCCCATCTTCTAACTCCATCAATCCATCAACTGTAACCCCAGCCGGAGTAGTAACATCACCTTTTAATAAAGCCGGGTGCAGTCCTGTTTTTAATACCATTTTAGCAGCTCCTAATAAGGTTTGGGCAGTTAATTTCTGAGCCAATTCTCGAGGTAATCCCATTCTTAATCCTCCTTCAGTTAGAGACTCAATAATTATATAAGTATAAGCCGGCCCGCTGCCTGATAAGGCTGTAACTACATCCATTAATTCTTCCCGGTGAATAACCTCCACTAACCCTACTGCTCCAAAGATATCTATAGCCATCTGAATGTGATTTTCATCAATATACTTTCCCGGACAAAGAACAGTCATACCTTCATTAATTAAGGCGGGTGTATTGGGCATCGCCCTGACTACCGGGATATTCTTTTCCAAACATTCCTCTATGAATTGAGTACTGGTAGCCGCAGCAATGGATATTATTAACTGTTTTTCGGTAATTATGTCTTTGATATTTGAAAGTACTTTCTTCATCATCTGGGGCTTAATCGCAAATATAATTATATCTTTCCCTGAAATTATTTCTTTATTATTAATATAAGTTTGAATGCCATATTTTTTGTTTATTTCTTTCGCATGTTCTTCCTGGGCAGTACTTCCGGCTATATTTTCTTTCTTCACTAAATTATTTTTGATCATACCATTAAGCAGGGTTTCCCCCATTTTTCCCACTCCAATTATAGCGACTTTTTTATTTGTAAGCATAATATTAATATTTCCCCTTTCGATAAGAAATGCATAAAGGGTTTTTATATCATCTTTTTCTATTTTACTACAGTAAAATTGATATCTCCCCATAGACCTATTTTATCATCTTTTATTATTACTACACCCTTTACCCCAGGTATCTTTTGGGCATAAACTAATCCTTGCTCTATATCTTTTCGCGTTTTAACTCTATTACCTACTGCCGTAGCAGCCGCATCAGCAAGCAAAACAGAATCAGAAATTACAGTAACCGCATCTGCTTTCCCAAAACTTAAAGAAGGACCCACCATGCCAGAAGAGGTGCAAATCCCCATATAATTCTCTTTTGCCTCTATCTTTAAAATAATTCTCTGGCTAAAAGGAGAACTCCCTGCAAATATACTCACTTTTCTCAACTGGTTACTCTTAATAAAAATATCCCCGCCATTTTCCACTATTACTTCGGAAGAATAATTTAAAAGTTCTTTCCCTACGAATTCAGCTATTGCTCCTGCCACTGAAGCCATTGGTCCAACTCCACACAATGCTGTTGTGTGAATCATAGACTGAATTATCTCGGAAGCCATTTTATCCTGGGAATAGGGCAAAAGAGTACTTTTAAATAAGGGGTGGTTATAAATATAATTCTCTATCTGTTTTCTAAAGTTTAAAACCATCTGTCGTGCATAGGAACTTAATTCTTGATTTGTCCTTATAAATAGATCGCTTTCTTCTTCCTTTATTTGAAAAGAAATTAAATCCTTTTCTTCAATTAAATTTCGATATTTCCTTTCTATATATTCTATTTTATTAGTTTGGGGAAAAATCATTGCTTTTCTTCTCGCCTACTTTAATTCTTTTTAAAAAGTGACTTTGATTGCCTGTAAAGGACAAGCCTCTACACAATTACCACAAACTATACATTTTTCATAATCAAATTTTAATTTATAAGTCATTTGGTCTAAAGATAATACTCCAGTGGGACAAATTGAGACACATGCCCCGCAATCAATACATCTTTTTTCATCCCATAAGACTTCTTGTTCTAACAGCATAACCTCTACACCTATCTGCCTGACAAAACTCAACCCTTCTTTTATTTGATCTTCACTTCCATTAAGTTCTAAAAGTAATTTTCCGCCCAATTTAGGTTCGAATTTTGCCTGCAAAATATTTACCCATAAATCATACTTTTTTATCAGCTGATAGGTAACTGGTCTCTCCACATTTTCTGGAGAAAAATTTAAGATTACTTTCTTTTTTATCATTTAAATCATTCCTTTTAATTATAAATTAGTTGATAGTGAATAGTCGTTAGTTCGAAACTAAAAAACTTTTTTCGTATAAAGTATTGCTCTTAAAGTAGGGCATTTTTGTCATTGCGAGCTCCGATTTATCGGAGCGTGGCAATCTCGCAATGACATTCTAAATTATTGCCGGCTCGGTGAATCGAACTCCTTTTAACGTTTTTCCAATAAGGGTTTAAGTTTACTTTCTTCCGTAAATTTCCGGATAGGTTCCTGTAATAAAAACTTTCCTCTTAATATTTCTTCTTTTAATCTTTGGGCAATTTCCCGAGCTTTAGCATAACTGGAAAGGGGAGAAGTGGGAACATTTTTCCCCCGAATAGTAATATTCCCCTCCCTTAATTGTTTATAATTTACCCTGCCCAAAGAAGGCTTTATTAAATGAGGAAAACTATAATCAATTATCTCAGTCCATATATCTTCATCTTTTACAGCCGCATTTCTCATTATTTCATCATTTAAAATAGGAATTGGTATTCCTATGCCTACCACCAATGTCACTCCATACCCTTTAAAAGTTGCCGCACGAATATAATCTGTACTCATCTCTTTTAAATTTCCAATTACTGCTAAAGTCCCACCTTTATAGATGACTTTACCTTCTTCGTCTTTGAGTATTTGAGGAGAAAATTGTGTTCCTTCCCAGGCTATATAACCTTGTGCCCCACCTAAAAATATGCGGGTTCCGATACCGATAGTTCTAAATTGAGGATCATTAAGTAGGGGGCTTAATTGGCTGCTGGTACTATAATTTGCGTTTCCTATATGGGGAAGCAAAATCCCCATATAGGTATATATTTTTCTATCAGAAGTATTGACTGCCACATTATAGTTTTGATAACCATTTCGAGGATTAAATAAAACTGCTTGATTTATACTTTCTTTGGTTATATAACTTTCTATTTCCCGTCGTGGATAGCAATCTGTTCCCTGGGATATAGCCTTTAATTTAATCTTTTTTCCTGAAATTAAATCTTCAATGACATGAGCTCCTCCATATTCCATCTCTTGGCTTTCGGAAGGTTGAGTAGCTCCTAAATAGACATCCACTGCCGCTAACCCCGCATAAGCCTCTACATTATTTAACCAAACTTTTTGCATACGGATGGGAGGATCACTGTGTCCAAAATTTAATATTGCCCCTGATGAACACATTGGTCCAAAGGTACCGGTGGTGACCACGTCAATTTCTTCTGCAGCTCTTTTTATGCCTTTTTCTTCAACTATAGGAATAATTTCTTCGGCAGTTACTATTACCGCTTTACCGCTTCTAATTTTAGTATTAATTTCTTCATAAGTTCTTTGCATAGTTGTAAAACCACCTCTCCCATAAATTAGTCGTATATCATATTCCGTATTCCATATCGAGTAGGGGCACGATGCATCGTGCCCCTACGACACATTACTCATTAAAGGCAGACATAAAATCTACCCCTACTTTTTCCCTCTTTTATTCCCTTTACGAAATAAAAGATACACGCTCTACTGTCAGTGTCCTCTATTCTCTTTTTTCTGAAAGGCAATTATATTTAACATCTTTTCGGTTGCCTCTATTGCTGCTAAAACTTGATCAGGGTTAACCCCTTTAGTGATAAAAGTTTTGTGATCTTGCCACTCCCAGGTAATGGTACATTGCACTAAAGCATCCGTTTTTCCCCCGGGAGGTATATTAACCGTATAATCCAAAAGAATTGGCAAAGGATAATTTATTTTTTTGGCTATTTTTCTAATGGCATTCATAAATGCATCATATCCACCGTCCCCTTGGGCACTTTCTTCTAATTGTATCTCTTCATCCTTCCCTTTATCTTTATACAGCAATTTAACCACAGCGATAGGCTTCAATTCCATACTGGTCACTATATTGCATAATTCCAGTTTAAAGGTCTTTTCTTGAGGTGTTTCTAAAACATCTAAAATAATATAAGGTAAATCCCCTGCTGTAATAGTTTCTTTTCTATCGCCAAGCTCAATAATTCTCTCTAACACCCGTTTTTTTTGTGCTTGAGTAAGTTCAATGTCAATTTCTTCTAAATTATATTCTAAATTAGATTTTCCACTTAATTTACCCAAAGAATATTGTCTCTTGCGGTTAAACCGTTCAGGGAAAAGAGAGGTAACGTAAAGATTCCCCTTTTTATCCCCATCAGCATGAATTCCAGCAGTCTGTGTAAAGACATTTACACCAGATATAGGTTTATTAAAAGCTATTCGATGTCCAGAAAAGACTTCAACTGTCTTGCTAAGATGGAATAAGTGTTTTTCTTCAATTCCTGTCTTAATTTTAAGAAAATCGTGAAGCCCAACCGCCACTTCTTCTAAGGGAGCATTCCCCGCACGTTCACCCATGCCATTAACTGTGCAATGTACTCCCTCTATCCCAGCTTCTACGGCCACTAAAGTATTGGCCGTGGCCAAGCCATAATCATTGTGGGCGTGAAAATCAAAATGAAGATTAGGATATCTTGCTAAAATTTCTTTGATGAATTCGAAAACTTGGCTAGAATAAAGAATGCCAAGTGTATCAGGTAACATAAACCGTTTTATCGGTTCTCCTTGAAGACTATCTAAAAGATAATAAACGTAATCTCGAGAATTAATCATCCCCTGAGACCAATCTTCAAAATATATATTACAAGTAACTCCCTTTTTATTAGCATATGCAACAGTTTCTTTTATGTCTTGAACATGTTGCTCTTTGGTCTTCCTTAACTGATTTTTTAGGTGATTCATTGACCCCTTGCTAAGGATATTCATTATTTTTCCGCCAAAATTACAGATCCAATCGACCGATTCTATCTTGTCTACAAATCCTAAAATTTCTATCTTCTCTACACAGCCCGCCTTTTTAGCCCAATCGATTATTACGGCCACAGATTGTTCTTCTCCTTTACTCACCCTAGCACTGGCAATTTCAATTCTATCTACTTTTACTTCTTTTAGTAATATCTTGGCAATAGTTAATTTTTCTTGAGGGGAGTAACTCACGCCTTTCATTTGTTCTCCGTCTCTTAAAGTAGTATCCATTATTTCTATTTTCTTGTTCACCTTTAATCACTTCCTTTTAAATTAGTCGTTAGTGAAAACCCGAGCGTGGAGCGTACAGCGTTTAGCGTATAGGATAGTATCAATATAGTATCACCTCATAATGAGATTGCCACGGCTTCGCCTCGCAATGACATTTCTGTCTTTTTGTTCTGGCTCCTGGCTCCTGAATTCTATCTTCTGGCTTCTATTCTCTTCACGAAATACGATTCACGAGATACGAGATACCAATTTGCAGCCAAGTAACTAACCAGCTAACCAGGAGTAGTGGAAATTGACTGATAAGCTATTCTATTTACTGCCTTAAGATAAGCTCTTATGCTGGCTTCTAAGGTATCAGTACTTGTACTTCTGCCTGTAAAGATATTCCCTTTCTCATCCCTTATCTTTAGCGTCGCCTCCCCTTGTGCATCCTTACCCCCGGTTAAAGCCCGCACATTGTAATCTACTAATTTTAGCTTAAATTTGGTAATACGATCTATGGCCCTAAAAGAAGCATCTACTGGACCGTCTCCACAGGCCGCATCTTCAAATTTTTTATCCTGGTATAATAATCTTACTGTCGCGGTGGGTAAAGTATTATTGCCGGTATTTATATGAAAATAGTCCAGTTGAAAGGTCTCTGGGATTTTATCTATTATCTCCTCGGATACAATGGCCTCTAAATCTTCAATAAAAATCTCTTTCTTTTTATCTGCCAACCTCTTAAATTTTTCAAATACTTCATTTAATTTTTCTTGATCTAAAGTATAACCCATCTCTTCTAACTTATTCTTAAGGGCGTGCCGTCCTGAATGTTTTCCTAAAACCAGACTATTGCTTTCTAAACCTACTGATTGAGGAGTCATAATTTCATAGGTAGTACGCTCTTTCAATATTCCAGCCTGATGGATGCCTGCCTCATGGGCAAAGGCATTTTTTCCCACTATCGCTTTATTAGGCTGAACCGTAAAGCCAGTTAATTTGCTCACCAATCTACTAACAGGATATATTTGTGTGGAATTAATCCGGGTAACTTTGTGATAAATATCCTTCCTGGTATGAAGAGCCATAACAGTCTCTTCCAAAGAAGCATTTCCTGCCCTCTCACCAATTCCATTTATAGTACACTCTATTTGAGCAGCCCCATTTTTTATTGCTTCCAAAGAATTGGCCACAGCTAACCCCAGGTCATTATGACAATGAACACTAATAATTGCCTTTTCGATATTAGAAACATTTTCTTTAATATCTTGTATTAATCTGCCAAATTCTTCTGGTTGGGCATATCCTACAGTGTCCGGTACATTTATTATAGCCGCACCGGCCTTAATTACTTCTTCAAAAATTCTGTATAAAAATTTTTTCTCGCTCCTACTGGCATCTTCAGCAGAAAATTCTACTTCCGGACAGAGCTTGCAGGCATATTTTACCGCCTCAACTGCCTGCTCTAAAACTTGTTCAGGAGAAAGCTGCAGTTTATATTGCATATGAATAGGAGAAGTGGCAATAAACGTATGGATTCGCGGCCTTTCGGAAAACTTAATTGCCTCCCAGGCTCGTTCAATATCTTTCTTTACTGTTCGAGCTAAACCAGCAATAGTACAACCTTTAATGGTTTGAGCTACCAGTTTTACCCCTTCAAAATCTCCTGGCGAAGCAATAGGAAAGCCCGCTTCTATTACATCTACATTAAGATTCTCTAATTGCCTGGCTATCTCCAATTTTTCATTAGTATTAAGTGATGCACCTGGACATTGTTCTCCATCTCGTAGTGTAGTATCAAAGATTATTACTTTATTTTCCATTAATCTCTCTCCTTCCCTTTTCAATCGTTAGCCGAAAGAGCCTTACTCTATTTTAGAATAATAGCTCCCGATAATTTTAATAAAAGTTGTACTTTCCTTTAAAGATTTTAAAGCTTCTTGAGTTTCTTTCTGGTGTAACCCTTTTTCGAAATCAGTATAAAAAATATATTCCCACGGTTCCCTTTTACTAGGTCGTGATTCTAATCTGTTTAAATTGATATCTCTTAAAGCAAATTCCTTAAGGCAACGATAAAGCGCTCCAGGTTTGCTCACTACTGCAAAAATAATAGAAGTTTTATTATTTTTGGGATCCGATGATATTTCCTCTGACAAAACCAAAAAACGAGTATAATTATATCTATTATCCTGAATCCCTGAACCCAGAATTTTTAAACCATATAATTCTGCTGCCCAATTACTCGCAATAGCTGCAACATTATTTTCTTTTAGCTCTTTAATTATCTTAACACTACCTGCCGTATCATACACTGGAATTATCTGGCAATGGGAAAATTTTTTTGATAGAAAACCTTCGCATTGAGCCAGTGCCTGAGGATGGGAATACACCTTTTCAATCAATTTAAAATCAATCTCTTCTTTGGTTATCAAACAATGCTCAACCTTTAACTTTACTTCTCCCACCGCAAATAATTCTTGGTCTAATAAAAGGTCATGGACCTCATTTATCCCGCCGGTCTGAGAATTTTCTATAGGTAAAATACCGTATTCGGCTTCTTTGTCATTTATTCTTTGGAATACTTCCCTAAAAGTTTTACAAAGCATAGGTTGTATAGAGGAACCAAAAAATTTAATAGCCGCAATCTCGCTAAAAGCTCCCCTTTCTCCCTGAAAGGCAACTTTATTTTTCAATCTCCTCACCTCATTTATTTATTCATTAATTCACCGATTAGCCAATTAAATTAGTCGTTAGTGAATAGTCGCTAGTCGTTAGTTAAAATCTTTTGTAAAAACTTTTTACTTATCTAATCCAACAACCTAAAAGTTATGCAGTTTTTTGTTTTTATGCAGTATTAACTAAATAACTATTTAATAACTATTCACTAAAAGCTAACTACTAATTATTCTTCTATCCAGGGCATCATGCTTCGCAACTCTTTTCCTACTTTTTCAATAAGAAAATTGGCTTCTTTATTGCGCATTGCTCTAAAGTAAGGTTGCCCTACCTGATTCTCGATAAGCCAGTCTCTCGCAAATTCTCCACTCTGAATCTCGTCTAATATTTTCCCCATCTCTTTTTTAGTCTCCTCGGTTATAATTCTCTTGCCAGATTTTAAATCTCCATACTCTGCAGTATTACTGACACAGTCTCGCATATGAGTGATTCCGCCTTTATAAATTAGATCAACTATTAGTTTTAATTCATGCAAACATTCAAAATAAGCAATCTCCGGTTGATACCCGGCATCAACCAAAGTACTAAATCCAGCTTGAATCAAAGCGGTTACACCTCCGCAAAGCACTGCCTGTTCTCCAAAAAGGTCTGTTTCGGTCTCCTCTTTAAAGGTAGTCTCTATCGTCCCTGCCCGAGTTCCCCCTATTGCCTGGGAATAGGCTAACCCAATTTCTTTAGCCTTACCTGAATAATCCTGATACACCGCTATCAAGTTAGGAACACCTTTGCCCTGAACATACATCTCCCGCACTAATTGGCCCGGGCTCTTGGGTGCAATCATAATTACATCAACATTTTTAGGTGGAATAATTTGACCAAAATGGATATTAAATCCATGAGAAAACATTAAGATATTGCCTTCTTTTAAATTTTTTTCTATTCCATCTTCAAAATATACCCGCCTCTGTATTTCATCAGGGATTAAAATCTGTATTACATCCGCTTTTTTAGCTGCTTCAGCAACGCTAAGTACCTTTAAGCCATCTTTTTTAGCCAACTCTATAGATTTACTTCCTTCGTATAATCCTACAACAACATCAATTCCACTATCATGTAGATTAAGAGCCTGTGCTCTTCCCTGACTTCCATATCCAATTACAGCGACCATCTTTCCTTCTAAATATTCTTTTTTTACATCCTGGTCATAATAAATTTTTGCCATCTTATTAATCCTCCTTTTTACTTTGGCTTTTTATCTAACCTTTAAAACCTATTAGTTTTACCTATTATTCTTATTATCTTTCATCGATCTATTTATATTTTTAACCCAGAAGTAGTAACGCTCCCCCTGGACATGGCAATTTTTCCAGTCCGAACAACCTCTTTTAAGCCAAAAGGACGTAATAGTTCGATCAGGGCATTAATCTTATCCTCTGTACCGGTAGTTTCAATAGTCACTATCTGGCTATTTACATCAATTATATTTGCTCTAAAAATATCTACTGTTTGAATTATCTCCGAGCGGGCGGGCAAGGAATTAGTATTTACTTTGATTAAAGCTAATTCTCTTTCAACTGAATTGTTTGGAGAAATATCTTTAACTCTAATCACATCAATTAATTTATTTAACTGTTTAGTTATTTGTTCCAAAACCCGTTCATCTCCTTTGACTACAATGGTCATCCTGGAAATATCAGTTTCTTCGGTATGACCAACCGCCAGGCTCTCAATATTAAAACCACGGCGGGTAAATAAGCTCGCCACCCTCGCCAAGATACCGGGATGATCTTTTACTAAAACGGCTATAGTATGTCTCATTATTATTCAACTCCCATCATTTTAGATATAGGTGAGCCTGGAGCCACCATAGGAAATACATTTTCTTCTCTGGGAATAAGACAATCAATTAAAACAAATTTATCTAAGGAAAGGGCTTTTTCTAAAGCAGGACATAATTCTTGTTTTTTATTCACTCTTATTCCCGTTCCTCCATAAGCTTCAACTAACTTTACAAAATCAGGATTACCATTTAAAGTAGTTTCCGCATATCTTTTATCGTAAAATAATTCCTGCCATTGTCTTACCATTCCTAAATAACCATTATTCATAATAATCACTTTAATAGCTAAATTATTATTCATAGCGGTGGCTATTTCTTGTTGGTTCATTTGAAAACTGCCGTCCCCTGAAATACAAATGACTGTTTTTTCGGGGCAGCCCAGCTTTGCACCAAGAGCAGCAGGAAAACCATATCCCATTGTCCCTAATCCCCCCGAAGAGATAAAAGTTCGGGGCTCAGAATATTGGTAATACTGGGCAGCCCACATCTGGTGCTGCCCCACACTGGTAACAATTATGGTATTATCCTTAGCAATTTTACTAATGGTTTCCATAACATATTGTGGCTTTAGCTCTTCATTGTGAATATATTTTAAGGGATACCTTCTTTTAAAATCTTCTATTGTATTTAACCACTCTGTTTCTTTCTTTTTAAGAACATATTTATTTAATTTTTCTAATATATTCTTGATATCACCTATAATGGGGATATCTACCAAAATATTTTTCCCTACTTCAGCCGGATCAATATCAATATGAATTATCTTGGCTTTTAAAGCAAATTCATCTAATTTTCCGGTAATTCGATCGTCAAATCTTACACCTAAGGCAATAATTAAATCAGCATCACTAATAGCATAATTTGCGCAAGGAGTGCCATGCATACCCAACATTCCCAAAGATAGAGAGTGAGTTTCAGGAAAAGAACCTAAACCCATTAAAGTTGTAGTAACCGGGATATTAGTTTTAAGAGCCAAATCTCTTAATTCCGAAGAAGCATTAGAGGAAATTACTCCTCCTCCTGCATAAATAACCGGCTTTTTTGCACTTTTTATTTCTTGTGCTGCTGCTTTAATTTGTTTAACGTTTCCACTAAAAGTTGGTTTATAACCATTTAGGCTAACACTTTCAGGGTATTTAAACTCAGTTTGGGCTAATTGGATATCCTTTGGAAAATCTATTAATACTGGCCCGGGTCTTCCTGTTCGGGCAATATAAAAAGCTTCTTGCACAATCCTGGCCAAATCTTTTACATCTCTTACTACATAATTATTTTTTGTAATTGGCAAGGTAATACCGCAGATATCTACTTCTTGAAAAGCATCGGTTCCAATTAAATTAGTGGGCACCTGGCCGGTAAATGCTACCAAAGGGATAGAATCAAGATGTGCATTAGCCAAACCGGTCACCAAATTAGTAGCTCCCGGTCCGGAAGTAGCCATGCAAACACCTACTTTACCGGTAGCTCGGGCATACCCATCAGCAGCATGAGCTGCTCCCTGTTCATGTCTGGTTAGTATGTGTTTTATAGAGGTTTCACTATAAAGAACATCATATAAAGGCATTATTACCCCGCCTGGGATACCGAATATTACTTTTACATCTTCCTTTTTTAAACATTCTACTACTATTTGCGCTCCAGTTAATCTCATATGACTCATCTCCTTTCTATAATTTGGAGTCAATTAATAAATAATTTACAAACTTCACTTTTGTTTTTGCATATAAAAATACCCCAGAAAATAAATCCATTTCGTTAGTTAAAACAAAAGGGACCTATCCGCTGGGGTCTTTTTTACCCACGGTGTAATACTAATATTGTGATATTAGCATCTTATGCCACTTGGTCCAGACTCTAACCTTAATTGATTAGACGGAACCCTAGACATACTCCCGAAAAACAAAAAACTTCCATCTTTATCTTAGTCCATAAAGACTAAAATAGGGACGAAAGTTATTCGTGGTACCACCCTAATTTAATAAAGAAAAGAAGGGGTAAACCTTCCTTACCTTTATCCTTAATTGGTAGACAATGGATAACGCTTTTGAGGCGTCACAGGTTACTAGGTAATTTCACCTGTGTATAAAATATTTGAAGGTGAGATCTTCGGCAAACTTATGTTACCAATTCGCACCAACCATTGGCTCTCTTTAACAATCCCGGTCAGCCTACTTTTTCCTTCATGCTTTACAATTTTTGTTTATTGAAAAATAGAATACAACAATTAATCATAAATGTCAAGCGTAAGTCAAAAAAAAGTTTAAATATTTCTTACTGCTCCTCTGTCAGCGGACCCTACAAAATTAGCATAATATTTCAAATAACCTGATTTTGCCATAGAAGCCGGCAATTTTAATTCATCTAACCTTTGTTTTATCTCTTCCTCTTCTATTTTAAGGTCCAACCTTTTTTGAGGTATATCAATTTTAATAATATCTCCTTCTCTAATAATAGCTATTGGTCCTCCTGCAGCTGCCTCGGGGGCAACATGGCCGATAGATGCTCCTCGAGTAGCTCCAGAAAAACGTCCATCGGTAATCAAAGCTACATCTTTGTCTAATCCCATACCGGCAATGGCTGATGTAGGAGTTAACATCTCCCTCATTCCAGGACCGCCCTTAGGACCCTCATAACGGATTACTATGACATCTCCTTTTTTAATTTTGCTTTCTAAAATAGCTTTAGTGCTTTCCTCTTCTGATTCAAATACTCTGGCAGGACCCTCGTGGTTTAGCATATCTGAATGAACTGCTGAGCTTTTTACAACTGCCCCCTGGGGAGCTAAATTGCCTTTTAAAAAAACAATACCACCTTTAGGATTATAGGAATTTTCTATATTTCTTATTATCTTGTTATTTAATATTTGAGCATTTTTAATATTCTCACTAACGGTTTTACCGGTTACTGTAATTTCTCCTACATTAATTATCCCTTTCCTATTGAGTTCTTTGAAGAGAGCTGAAATGCCTCCGGCTCTATCTAAATCTTGAATATGGTATTCTCCTGCAGGAGAAAGGCTGCATAACTGCGGAACTTGTTCCCTTATTCGGTTAAAATCATCTATGTCAAAAGGAATACCTGCTTCAAAGGAGATAGCCAGAGAATGGAGCATAGTATTAGAAGAACCTCCCAAGGCCATCTCCACAGCGATCGCATTCTCTATAG
>Ga0154857_1048_pt1 | contig 13700 bp, 11 predicted proteins | sample Rifle2008BG19ft_FD_105829 | JGI IMG/M metagenome (GOLD analysis project Ga0154857, IMG submission 105829) | Candidatus Atribacteria bacterium RBG_19FT_COMBO_35_14
TTATTGGCTTTTTACGGTGAACTGGGTGCAGGTAAAACCTGTTTCATTCAAGGAATATCTCGGGGGTTAGAAGTAAAAGATTATGTCACCAGTCCTTCTTTTACTATTATAAATGAATATCAAGGAAAAATTCCCATCTTTCATTTTGACCTGTTCCGACTTAATAATGCGGAAGAAATATTAGAATTGAGTTACCAGGAATATTTTTACGGGGAAGGTTTAACAGTTATTGAGTGGGCTGAGAAGATTGAGCAGTTTTTACCCAAAGAACACTTAAAGATCGATATCAAATTTAAAGATCGCTATCAAAGAACAATTTCTTTTATTCCTCAAGGGGATAGATTTAATAATTTTTTAGAGGAGTTAAGCAGGATTGAAAATATTAGGGATTGATACTTCTGCTAAATTTTGCAATTTAGGTTTAATTGAAGATGAAGACATTCTTATAGAGTATACTATTAATGGTTTAAGGAAGAAACATTCTTCTATTTTAGTACCTGCTATAAAAAACTTATTAAAAACGATAGACTTAAAAATTGAAGAAATTAATGGTATCGCTGTTTCTATGGGTCCGGGTTCTTTTACCGGACTCCGCATTGGCTTATGTGTAGCAAAGGGGCTATGTTACGCTCGTTCATTGCCTTTATTGGGAATTCCTACCCTGGATGCCATGGCATTCCCCTTTAAAGAAATTCCCTATTTAATATGTCCCGTTTTGGAATCTAAGAAAGATGAAATATATGATGTGGTATTTCGGGGAGGGGTTAGCTTGCATAGGGTTATGGATTATAAATGTGAAGATATTCAAAGTCTGCTTGCCCGGCTCTCTCCCTTAAAAGAAAAGATAATCTTCTCAGGAGATGGAATAAAAAAATATCGAGATATTATTAAGAATAAAATAGGTAAAAATGCTTTGTTTATCGATTCACAATTAAATTTTCCGGTGGCTGCCAGTATTGCTTTTTTAGGTTTAAATAAGCTTAAAAAAGGGGAAGAAGATAATGTCTCTACGCTTTCTCCTTTTTATCTGAGGAAGTCTGAGGCTGAAATTATTTGGGAGAAAAAATATAAGTGATTGACCATGATTAATAAAAGTTTTACCGAAATAGTTATCAGACCTATGGAGATAGATGATTTAAAAAAAGTATTGGAGATTGAGAAACAATCTTTTCCCGTCCCCTGGACTCAAGACCTATTTTTTAGCGAATTAACCCGAAATAGATATGCTAGATATTTTGTGTTAGAGAAAGATAATGAAGTAGTAGGTTATCTTGGTCTTTGGCACAAAGGAAGCAATTTCCATATTACCAATATTGCTATTACCGAAAAATTCCGTAGAAAGGGTTATGGAGAAAAATTTTTGAAGTTTATTGAGAAAATAGCTGCTACCCATAGAATTGAGAAAATATCTTTAGAGGTAAGAAGATCAAATTATATTGCCCAAGACATGTATAGAAAATATGGCTATAAAGTGACGAGAGTTTCGAGAAATTATTATCAAGAAGAAAAAGAAGATGCCTTAGTTATGGAAAAGAAATTATAAAAGGAAAAAATATTATGTCAGATTTAATATTGGGAATCGAAACTTCTTGTGACGAAACAGCAGCTGCTATTGTAGAAGATGGGAAAAAGATTATTTCGAATGTAGTGGCTTCCCAGATTAGTATTCATCAAAAATATGGAGGAGTAGTCCCTGAAATAGCCTCACGTAAACATATAGAGTGCATCATTCCGGTAATTGATAAAGCCTTAGACGAATCAGGAAAAAAGATTACCGATTTATCTGCAATAGCAGTAACTTACGGCCCGGGTTTAATAGGTTCACTCTTGGTGGGATTATCTGTCGCTAAAGCCATAGCCTATGCTCAAAATATACCTTTTATCGGAATTAACCACCTTGAAGCTCACATTTATGCAAATTTATTAGAACATAATGAGATAAAACCACCTTTTGTTTGTTTAATCGTTTCTGGTGGGCATACATCTTTGGTATATATAAGACATTTTGGAGAATATGAATTATTAGGCCAGACCAAAGATGACGCAGCAGGAGAGGTTTTTGATAAAATAGCTAAGGTGTTGGACTTGGGTTACCCCGGCGGACCGATCACTGAAAGATTAGCCAAAGAAGGAGAACCTTCTTTTATTAAATTCCCTCGCCCGCTTTTAAACGATAAAAGTTACGATTTTAGTTTTAGCGGTCTTAAAACCGCAGTAATCTATTATATAAAAGAATTAAAAAAAGAGAATAAAAATATACCTATTAGCAATATATTAGCTTCTTTCCAACAAGCAGTAATCGATGTCTTGGTAGAAAAGACTATAAAAGCAGCTTTAAAATATAAAACTAAACAGATTATATTAGCTGGTGGAGTTGCAGCCAATAGCCTTCTAAGGAAAGAGATAAAGAAAAAAGCAAATTCACTGGATATAAAGGTTTTTTACCCTTCAACTTTTCTGTGTACGGACAATGCAGCTATGGTAGCTTCAGCTGGATATTATAAATTTAGGGAAAATAAAAAATCATCTTTAAATTTAGATGCGGTTTCAAGGTTGCCATTAGAGAGAATAAACTAGTAAATAGAAGTATATAATCAATAAATAACTATAAATCAGGTAAAATTGCGGTAAATAGCTAAATATAGCTGATAACGAGGTTTGCTTTTCCTGAGAAGTTTATATACTATATATAAGGTAATTTTAGCACTCTTACTATGAGAGTGCTAATTAATTTTAAAAATATAAATATTATTAAAGGAGGTTACTGAGTATGAACATTAAGGGATTAAAACCATTAGGAGATCGGGTATTAATAAAGCCTATGGTTGAAGAAGAGAAGAGCAAGGGGGGGATTGTTCTTCCGGATACCATTTCTAAAGAAAAACCCCAAGTTGGCGAAGTATTATCAGTAGGACCTGGCGGCACTAATAAAGAAGGAAAATTAGTTCCCATGACCGTTAAAAAGGGGGATAATGTAGTATACGCAAAATATTCAGGAACAGATATCAAAGATGATGATGATGAAGACTATCTCCTTTTAAGCGAAAAAGATATTTTAGCTATTATTGAAAAATAAAATATAATATTTTTATTTTAAAATATTAAAAAATGTTATTGAATTTTTAAGTGAAAAATGTGATAAATTAGATATAAATGGAGGATAAATAAATGGCAAAACAATTTTTGTTTGATGAAGATGCGAGAAGAGCTTTAGAAAAAGGAGCAAATACTTTAGCTGATGCGGTTAGAATTACTTTAGGTCCTAAAGGAAGAAATGTAGTTTTAGATAAAAAATATGGTTCCCCTACTATTACTAATGACGGGGTTACTATTGCCCGAGAGATTGACGTTGAAGACCCTTTTGAAAATATGGGGGCTCAGTTTGTTAAAGAAGTAGCAACCAAAACCAATGATATTGCTGGAGATGGGACAACTACTGCCACTGTATTGGCTCAGGCGATTATTCATGAAGGCCTACGAAATGTAGCAGCAGGGGCAAATCCTATTATGGTAAAGAGGGGAATAGATAAAGCTGTAGAAAAAGCAGTTAGCGAAATTAAAAAGTTGAGCAAAGAAGTAAGTGATAAAGAATCTGTGTCTAATGTAGCTTCAATTTCAGCGGCAGATAGAGAAATAGGAGATATCATTGCTGATGCTATGGAAAAAGTAGGAAAAGATGGAGTAATAACTGTAGAAGAATCCAAAACGTTAGGAACTACTTTAGAGGTAGTAGAAGGAATGCAGTTTGATAAAGGATATATTTCTCCCTATATGATAACAGACGCAGAAAGGATGGAAGCCATTTTAGACGATCCCTATATCCTGATAACTGATTCTAAGGTAAGCAATATGAAAGGATTATTACCTATTTTAGAAAAAGTTGCTCAGTCAGGTAAGCCTTTATTAATTATTGCTGAGGATGTCGAAGGAGAAGCTTTAGCTACTTTAGTAGTAAATAAAATAAGAGGAACCTTAAATTGTGTTTCTGTGAAGGCGCCCGGCTTCGGGGACAGAAGAAAAGAGATGTTAGCTGATATTGCCACGGTTACCGGCGGACAGCTAATTTCTGAAGAATTAGGACTTAAATTAGAAAATACAGAAATAAAAATGTTAGGGTCTGCTCATCAGGTGAAAATAAATAAAGAAGAGACTATTATAGTCGGAGGAACAGGGGATACAAAAGTAATAAAGAAAAGAGAAGCTCAAATTCGAATCCAGATAGATGATACTACCTCTGATTATGACCGAGAGAAATTACAGGAAAGATTAGCCAAATTAGTTGGCGGAGTAGCGGTTATTAAAGTAGGTGCTGCTACTGAAACTGAGCTTAAGGAGAAGAAGCATCGAGTAGAAGATGCCTTGTCTGCAACTAAAGCAGCAGTAGAAGAAGGCATTGTTGCCGGTGGCGGGACTGTTCTGATTAACATTATTTCTGCGTTGGAAGATATGAAATTAGAAGGTGATCAGAAGATAGGAGCAGATATTATCATAAAATCTTTAGAAGCCCCAACAAAACAGATTGCTCAGAATGCTGGTTATGAAGGTTCAGTGATAGTGGAGAAATTAAAGGGTAAAGAAAATGGAATCGGCTTTGACGTAACTGTTGGAGATTTTGTGGATATGATAAAAGCAGGAATTGTTGACCCAGCTAAGGTTACCAGATCTGCTTTACAAAATGCAGCCAGCATAGGTGGAATGATTCTTACTACCGAATGTTTAATTACCGATAAACCCGAAGAAAAGAAAGATATGCCGGCCATGCCCCCAGGAGGCGGAATGGGCGGAATGTACTAAGCAAGCAAAACAAATTAATATATATAAAAAGCCTCTATGCCAGAAGAGATAAAAGGCATAGAGGCTTTTTCTTTAGTATGATTAAATAAATTAAAAGGTTGTGTATCTACTTACTCCTCCTGTAAGTTTTTATCCTAAAAGTTCTGGATTGGAGAAGTATTCTTTTACTTCTTTAGCCAACACACCACTTAAGAAGAGTAAGCCAATCAAGTTAGGAATAGCCATAGCTCCATTAAGGGCATCGGTAAGCAGCCAAACAAAAGGAACCTTGAGTACCGCACCCAAGAAAGCAAATATAACAAAAAGCCAGGCATAAGGTTTAATTACAGCAGGACCCATCATATAACGGGCACATGTTTGGCCATAATAACACCAGGTAATAACGGTGGAGTAACCAAACAGTAAAGAACCAATTGCCACAATAGGTCCGCCTACTCCTTTTAAAACAGAAGTGAAGGCATAAGCAGTAAGGGCGGTACTGGTAAGACCACCTGATAATTCTACAGATTTGGTCAAAACAATAACAAGACCGGTCATAGAACATATAATGAGAGTATCAATCATGGTCTCAACCATACCAATACTACCTTGACGTGCCGGGTATTTAGTTTGGGCAACACCGTGAGCGATACTTCCACTACCTAAGCCAGCTTCGTTGGAGAAGATTCCTCTGGCTACACCGTATCTCATGGCTTGAGCTACGGTAGCACCCGCAACACCGCCAATGGCAGCCCTTCCAGTAAAGGCAGATCTAAATATTTCTCCAAACGCCCAGGGGACTAAATTTATTTTGGTAAAGATAATTATTAATGCCCCTATAATATAGAAGAAACACATAATAGGCACTAATAATTCGCATACTTGTCCAATTCGTTTAACTCCTCCCACAACTACTATCCAGACTAAAAGAGTTATGACAATAGCGGTTACTACTACCGGTATTTTAAAAACACTATTACCCACTAGAGCCATAGAGTTAGTTTGGACCATATCTCCGATACCAAAGGCGGCAATTGCTCCAAATAAGGCAAAGAGCCAGCCCAACCATTTTTGCCCCAGTCCTTTTTCGATAAAATACATCGAACCAGCTGCGTAAGCACCATCTTTATCCTTTATCCGGTATTTTACACCCAGGGTAGCTTCACCCATTCTGGTAGCCATTCCGAAAAAGGCAGTAATCCACATCCATAACAAGGCACCTGGGCCGCCAGCAGCTACAGCAGTAGCCACCCCGGCAATATTTCCATTGCCTACTGTAGCAGCCAGAGTGGAAGCAAGAGCCTGGAAAGGAGTAATTTCTCCTTCCCCTCTTTCAGCGGTATCTTTCTTAAACATACCTTTAAAGGTTATTTTCCAGGCATAACGAAGATGAAACAATTGAGGGAAACCTACCCTAATGGATAAAAATATTCCAGTACCTATTAACATCACTATCATAGGTGGTCCCCAGACAAAATCATCAATAATTGTTAACAAATCCATTATAGCAGTCATAAATAAAAAACCTCCATTTCATTTATATTGGTTCTAATAGCTTTTTAATTTACGAATAGAAAGATACTTAACAAAATATTTACATAACCTCACCTCCTTGGAAGATTAAAAATAAATTCTGGTTCTTTTTCTCTGAATTCACCTCCTCCTATCTTAAAAATATTTTTGTAGATATCATTATTTATTATTTTACCTAATAATGTAGTATTCTACACAAAAATTCAAAATCCTTCTTTTTTAAGAAAATAAATTTTATTTATCTGTTTTTTTTATCTTTTATTAAATGGTGGGAAAAAAGGTGTTTCTACAATTTCTGCTTCAACCTCTTTATTTCTGATGGCTATATCTACTTTACCACCTTTTTTTGTATAGGGAAGATCCAAGATAGCCCATGCATACACCTTTTTCAAAGAAGGACAATAATTTCCAGAAGTAACATATCCGATCTTTTTACCGTCTTTTTTTACCTCCATTTTGCTTCTGGGAATCCCGCCTTGGGGGACATAAAGTCCTACTAATTTTCTGCTAACTCCTTTTTCCTTTATTTTAAGTAAAGCATCTTTTCCTATAAAGTTTTCTTTATCAAGCTTTACTGTCCAATCCTGGCCGCTTTCTAAGGGGTTTACAGTTTCATCAATATCATTACCATATAGCCAGTAACATACTTCGAATCTGGTAGTATCTCTTGCTCCCAATCCACATGGTTTTATTCCGAATTTTTTGCCTTCTTTGAGAATGCTTTGCCAAATATCTATAATATCTTCAGACTTAAAGGAATAAATCTCAAGTCCGTCTTCTCCGGTGTAGCCAGTCCGGGAAATAAGAATTTTTTTACCGAATAATTCTCCCGTTATAAACTTAAAACGTTTTAACTCATTAAGAGAAATATCTCCTTTTACTAATGGTTCTAAAAGTTTTATTGCCTCAGGACCTTGAACTGACACTTCTCCATAATCCCTGCTTTTATTGGTAATATTAACTTTAAAATCACCTTTGTTCTTTATAATCCAATCATAATCTTTGACCGAATGATTAGGTGAAGCGTTTACTACCAAAAGTACAAAATCATCCCGTATCTTATAGACAAAAAGATCATCAACCTGGCCGCCATGAGGATAACATAAAGGTGAATACTTTATATCCCCATCTTTCATTTTTATTAGCGAATTGGTTACCAGATAATCAGCAAAGAGAAGGGCATCTTTTCCTTTTATTTCAATTTCTCCCATATGAGATACATCAAAAATACCCACTCTTTCTCTTACCGCATAATGTTCCTCAAGAATACTGCTATACTGAACTGGCATATCAAAGCCATCAAATGGTATCATCCGCGCTTTTAATTTTAAGTGTTCCTCATGGAGAGGAGTTAATAATAATTCTTCCATTTTTAGACCTCCCTATTAAAATTCAATATTTTCATTTGTGTAATTTAGTTCATCTTTGAGTTTCAATTCATCATCATAAGTCAAAATTACTCTCTTTACAGCCAAGGCATCATTAGTCCTTCTAATGGGAGTAATATGAGGAGCAGTGGTCAATAATTCAGGATTTGTCTTAGCTTCATCAGAAATTTTTATCATAATATCAATAAATTTGTCGAGTGTTTCCTTACTTTCTGATTCAGTTGGTTCCACCATGATAGTTTCTTCAGCATAAGGCTCAAAATGTGGGAAATAGATAGTGGGTGGATGCATTCCGTAGTCCATTATTCTTTTGGCAATATCTAAGGTTTTTACTCCATATTTTTTATATTCTTTTCCGGTGACGGTACATTCATGCCCACAATAACGGTCATAAGCTGGTTTATAATACTTTTTCAATTTGGTTAAGAGGTAATTGGCATTAATTATACTTGTTTTTGAAGCATTATAAAGACCATCCGGGCCCATACTAAGAATCCAGGCATAAGTTTTAACCAATACTGAGAAATTAGCCCAGAATGCCCTTACCATACCGATGCTCTTTTCTCCTGCATCTGATAGATAATATTTATTTTGGTGAGAATTAAAAGCGACATTGGGAGTAGGGAGGTAAGGAATAAGGTCTTTCTTTACTCCAATTACTCCAGCACCGGGTCCACCCCCTCCATGGGGAGTAGAAAAAGTTTTATGCAGATTAAGATGGACTATATCGAAACCGGCATCTCCGGGTCTGATGATTCCCAAGGAAGCATTAAGATTAGCTCCATCATAATAGAGAAGACCGCCTTTATGGTGGACAATCTTTTCAATTTCTTCTATTCCTTCATCAAATAATCCTACGGTATTAGGATTAGTCAACATTAATCCTACAGTATCTTCATCCATTAATTCGGCCAATTCTTTTAGGTTAACTGTTCCTTTTTCATTTGATTTTACTTCTACTACCTGAAAACCTCCCATGGCAGCTGAAGCAGGATTTGTACCATGAGCGGAATCGGGAATGAGCATCTTGTGCCGAATGTCCCCCCGATCTACAAAATATTTTCTCATAATAAGAATGCCGGTTAGTTCCCCGTGTGCTCCTGCAGCCGGAGCCATAGTGTATTCATCCATGCCGGTTATTTCGCAGAGCAGCTTATTTAAATCATAGGCAATCTCCAAACAACCTTGCACGGTATTTTCGGGGGCGAAAGGGTGGGCATAGATAAAATTACTTAGTGAGGCCAACTTTTCATTAATTTTGGGGTTATATTTCATGGTACACGAGCCTAAGGGGTAGAATCCGTCATCAAGTCCGTAATTTAATTTAGAAAGTTTAGTGAAGTGCCTTACAACATCCACTTCCGATACTTCACTAAGTATTTTTTTATCTTTACTAATAGCATATTCAGGTAAACATTCTTCAATTTTAATATCGTCAAATAAATCTTGAGGCAGTGAATAACCTTCTCTACCTTTTACACTTTTTTCAAATATTAATTTCATATTTTCTCCTCCTTATTCCGAAAGAATCTTAGCGGTATTATTTAAATGATCCCTGCTTAATGTTTCAGTTACTGCAAAGAGTAAAACATTTTTTAGATTACCCGCCTGATAAAATTCACAGATCTTAAGAGGAGGAATAAAATTATTTTCTAATAATTTTTTGTTTACAGTAGATATATCTTCTTTACTCTTCAGTAAAAATTCATGGTAGAAGGGATAATTAAAAACTTTTTCAAATTTACCTGATTTTAATAGTAAATTTTCTAAATAATGAGCAGATTTAGCATTAAGAAGAGAAATTTGATAAAGACCCTCAGTGCCCATTAAAGAAAGGAAAATATTAGCAGCCAGAACATTTAGATTGTGGTTGGTACAGATATTAGAAGTTGCTTTTTCTCTCCTTATATCTTGTTCCCGAGCCCGCAAAGTCATTACAAAAACCCGTTTCCCATCAATATCTACTGTTTCTCCTACGATTCTTCCGGGAAGCTGCCTAATATACTGTTTTCTGGTTCCTAAATAAGCATTATAAGGGCCGCCATAATTCAAATCCATTCCAAATGATTGGGCATTACCAGCCACGATATCAGCCCCTGTATCTCCGGGAGCTTTTAAAATTCCCAAAGACATACTTTCCACAATTACATTAATTAACAGTATGTTTTTAGAATGCACTATTTCGGAAATTTTTGCCATATTTTCTATGCCGCCAAAGAAATTAGGGCTTTGAATAATTATCGATGCTGCATCTTCCTCAATTAAGATTTTTAATTTTTCCATATCAACTAAACCGTTTTTATAAGGCAAATCAATAATTTCTGTTTCATGGGGAGCTAAATAGGTTTTGACTGTTTCTCGATAATGAGGATGAAGTAAATTCGATACAATAATTTTATTTTTATGAGTTAATCTTAGGGACATCAAAGCCGCTTCAGCAGTTGCTGAGGCACCATCATAAATAGAGGGGATTATTACCTCCATCTTGGTAAGCCGGGAAATATAGCTCTGGTATTCAAATATTGATTGCAAGGTGCCTTGGCTCAATTCAGGTTGATAAGGAGTGTAGCAGGTCCAGAACTCTTCTCTCTGTAAAAGAAATTTTACTGCTTCCGGGATAAAGTGTCGGTAGGAACCAGCGCCTATCAAAGGTTTCATAGAATTGAAATCAGCATTCTTCTTAGCGATATGAAAAATTTTATCTTCTAATTCGCTTTCTGATATTGCTTCTGGAATATTTAATTTATCTTTTAATTGGAGGTTTTGAGGAATGCTTTCAATCAAGTCTTCAAAGGTAGAAACCCCAATCTCTTTCAGCATCTCCTTTTTCTGTTCCTCAGTATTTGGGATATATCTCATATTTATTACACCTCTATTCTTTTCTGTATTCAGAATATTCTTGCGCACTCATCAGGTTTTTTAATTCATCCTTATTTTCTATCTTTATTTTGGCCATCCAACCTCCAATATAAGGTTCTTTATTGATAATGGAAGCATCTTCAATGACTTTTATGTTTACCTCGGTTACCTCACCGGTTACCGGAGTTTTTATATCAGATACGGCTTTTACTGATTCAATAGTAGTAAGGGTTTCATCTTGTTTCAATTTTTTCCCTTTTTCAATTTTTTCCAGGTAAACAATATCTCCTAACTGATCCTGAGCATAATCAGTAATTCCTATTGTTCCAATGCTATCTTCTACCTTTAACCATTCGTCACTTTTGGTATAATATAAATTTTCTATAACTTTATTACTCATTTGACATCTTTCCTCCATTAATTTTATTGTTTAATGATTTTATTTTATAATTAAAAATTTTAAAATAAATTTATTTATTAATTCCAAACATCATCTCCTTGAGATAGTTTTTAGTCGATAGCCGTTTACACCATTAGTATTAGGTGAAGGGGTCTAATTTATCCTATCCCGTTTTGCCTTCTGGTATCTGTGGGCGTATTACAATACGCCCCTACTAACGACTATTCACTATTCACTAACGACTAATTTAAAATAATCCCACCGTATTCCCATTTTCATCAATATCTACTTTGGTTGATGCCGGCACAGAAGGTAATCCGGGCATAGTCATCATGGTTCCTAAAAGGGGATAGAGGAATCCTGCTCCGACTGAAGCCCTCACATCTCGAATAGGTATACGGAAATTACGAGGTCTACCTTTAACTGATGGCTCATGAGATAAAGAAAGGTGGGTTTTGGCCATACACATAGGCAGTTTATCAAAGCCTACTTCGGTAAATAATTTAATCTTCTTTTCGGCTAAAGGAGTATAATCAACTCCCTCTGCCCCGTAGATCTTGGTGGCTATAGTCTCGATCTTTTCTTTAATAGGTATATCTAAGGGATAAAGAAAGTGAAAATGATTGGATTTTTTAACAGCTTCTACCACTGCTTGGGCTAATTCGATTCCACCTGCTCCCCCTTTGGCCCAGACTTCATGGGTAACTGCAGAAGTTGCTCCGGCAGCCAAGGCCTTTTTCTTAATCAATTCAATCTCGGCTGGGGTATCAGTGGGAAAGCGGTTGATAACTACTATGGGCGGAACACCGTGTAAGAGGACGTTTTCCAGGTGTTTCTCTAAATTTTCACATCCTTGGGCAACTGCCTCTAAATTTTCCCGGCCTAGTGTTTCCTGGTCCAATGGTTTTCCGGCAACTACTTTAATAGCCCCTCCGTGCATCTTTAGGGCGCGGATAGAACAGACAACTACTGCCGCATCCACTTTCAGGCCGCTGGTCCGACATTTGATATTACACATCTTCTCAAAACCCATATCAGCACCAAAACCGGATTCGGTGACCACATAGTCAGCTAATTTACAGGCGATTAGATCAGCCAAAACTGAGTTATTGCCATGGGCGATATTGGCAAAGGGGCCGCAGTGCATCAGACAGGGTCCGTGTTCTAAAGTTTGAATGAGATTAGGTTTTAAGGCATCTTTTAGGAGGACAGTCATAGCCCCTGCTGCTTTCAGGTCTTCGGCAGTTACCGGCTTACTATCTGTAGTATAGGCTGCCGTCATTCGACCCAATCTCTCTCTAAGATCGAAGATATCGGTAGCCAGAGAGAGAATAGCCATCACTTCTGAGGCCACAGTGATATCATAACCGGTCTCTCGGGGAATTCCATTTTCTTTTCCTCCTAAACCAACAATGATTTGACGCAGGGCTCGGTCAGAGATATCCACCACCCGGTTGATATTGATATTGTGGATATCTATCCCTAATTTATTACCTTTCTGGAGATGATTATCCAACATAGCACAGAGTAGGTTATTGGCTGCACCTACCGCATGGATATCTCCGGTAAAGTGCAGATTCAAGTCTTCCATGGGAACGACTTGCGCATATCCTCCTCCTGCTGCTCCACCCTTTATTCCGAAGACCGGTCCCATCGAGGGTTCGCGCAGGGTATTGATTACTTTTTTACCTATCTTGGCCAGACCCTGGCCTAAGCCGATAGAGGTTACTGTCTTACCTTCTCCTAAAGGGGTAGGGGTGATGGCAGTTACTACGATGTATTTGGCTTGAGGACGGTCTTGTAGTCTCTTTAAGATATCCGGAGTGACCTTGGCTTTGTATTTACCATAAAGGTCTAATTCATCTTCTTTTATTCCGATAGATTCAGCGATTTCAGTAATGGGTTTTAGTTTAGCTTCTTGTGCAATCTGTAGATCTGATTTCATTTTGATACCTCCTTAGTTTTTTATTTTAATATTTTGTTTTAAAACAAAATAAGACAGAACGGAAATATTCATAGATTATTTCTGCTCTGTCTTATTACCTGAGAGATTTTTTTTGTTAGTAATAGATAACAAAAAATTACCCCTTCGGTGTTTATTAAAAAACTTTCCAGAGTTCTGTCCAGTAAGGGTCCTTTTGCCTGAGAGTTTAAATGCATCATACATCGTGCCCCTTCGGCTCCTTTTCTATAAAAGAAAAGACTTCTCCCCCTACTTTCATACAGATTACCGTATTTAATTAGGAGAAATATTTTTCTTGCTGCTAATTTTTTAATTTACTATCATACATTCTAAATATAACTAAATATATATACTACATCAATTTATAAAAATCCTTCTTTTTTTTAAAAATAATTTATAAATACTAAATAAACATGGTGACAAATTAAAGATGTGTTATAATTATTACTATGAATAAATTATTAATAGTAAATTGTTGAATATTTACAATATAATATCATAGAAATCGAAAAGTGTAAACTGGAGGGATTTGTTTGAAAAAAGAAAAAAGGAAAGAATGGATTGCAATTTTAGATTTTGGTTCACAATATACCCAATTAATCGCCAGAAGGATAAGAGAAGCTAAGGTTTATTCGGAAATACTTCCTTATTCAGTTAATTTGGAAAGAATACGAAAGGAGCCGCCTAAAGGTTTTATCCTCTCTGGGGGACCAGCAAGCGTATATGAAGCTCAAGCACCAGCGTGTGATAAAAAGATATTTGAATTAGGCATTCCCATATTAGG
>Ga0154857_1014_pt1 | contig 13668 bp, 11 predicted proteins | sample Rifle2008BG19ft_FD_105829 | JGI IMG/M metagenome (GOLD analysis project Ga0154857, IMG submission 105829) | Candidatus Atribacteria bacterium RBG_19FT_COMBO_35_14
TAAAGAACGACCTGAGTGATTCAGATTTCAAAGTTATGTGCATTGGCCCTGGTGGAGAAAATTTGGTAAAGTATGCTACCGTGATGTTTGGAGGCCGTGCTGCCGGTCGATGTGGTGCCGGTGCAGTGATGGGCTCTAAAAATTTACTGGCGATAGCGGTTAAAGGTACAAATAAAATAACTCCTGCCAAACCTGAAGAATTTAAGAAAGCTGTCCGGATAGCAATGAAGGTGGTAAAGGAAAATCCTAATGCCACCGCTTTTAAAGAACGCGGAACTATAGGTGATATGCCGGGAATTGATGTTGAAGGGGATTTTCCTACCAAAAACTGGCAGTCTAATTCATGGGGGAAAGGAGATGAGATATATAATTATTTTTCCCATAATAATCTAATTAAAAATAATATGTGCTACCGAGGTTGTCCTGTAGCATGCGGAAGAATTGTACAGGTTAAAAATGGACCATATAAAACCCCTGTACATGAAGGGGCAGAATATGAATCAATGGCAGCATTTACTGCTTTTGTGTTAAATGAAAATGTAGATGCAGCGGTTAATAGCACTTATTGGTGCAATGAATATGGTATTGATACAATTTCAGCTGGGGCGTCGATAGCTTTTGCTATGGAATGTTATGAAAAAGGTATACTTAATCAGAATGATGTTGATGGTTTAGATTTAACCTGGGGGAATGCAGAAGTTTTACCGATTTTAGTTAAAAAGATTGCCTTGAGAGATGGAATTGGATCACTTCTTGCTGATGGGGTCAAACAAGCTGCCCAAAAACTGGGAAATGGTTCAGAAGAATTTGCCATTCATGGAAAAGGCTTGGAAGCCCCTGCTCATGATCCTAGATCAGGGAAGGCTTTAGCCATTACCTATGGAACTGCAAACCGGGGAATGTGCCATATTCATCCCTTGGAAGGAATGGCTTATGATTCTGGAAAAAAGGACTTCGGGATGATGAAATATGGCGTTCCTGATCCCTTGACTGTAGATAGATGGGAAGAAAAGGGGAAAGGGAAAATTGTAAAAATATTACAAGATGGTTTAATAGTGCCAGATATTTTAAGTACTTGTAAGTTCTTGATGTATGTCGGATTAACTTTAGATAACTATGCTGAGATGCTTTCAGCAATAACAAATTGGGATATAGATGGTAAAGAGCTATTAAAAATAGGAGAACGGGTAATTAATTTACAAAGATTATTTAATATAAGAGAAGGCTTCACCCATAAAGACGACCTTTTACCAGAAAGAATGAGAGGGTTACCTAAATTTGGTGATTATAAAGATGAAAAAAAATGTGTAATTAAAGATTACGAAGGGATGCTTAATGAATATTATGAAGCAAGAGAATGGGATAAGCAAACCGGTAAACCATTACCAGAAAAACTGCATGATCTTGATATTACCTAATCTAATAATCAATGATTATTAGAAAATAATTATTTATCTTATAAAATAAATTTAGAAAAACGGAAATAAAAATTAAATTAAGCTCAGGGAGGTTTTTGATGAAGAAAGAAATAAAAGAATTAAAAGGGACTTTTGTGGTAATGGTAACCCCTTTTGATGAAAATCAAAATATTAATTTTAAGGCAATGGAAGAAAATATTGAATGGTATATTGAAAAGGGTGCACATGGATTGATTCCTCTGGGTAGTACCGGTGAAATGGCCAGTTTAACCGAAAAGGAGCGCTATGAAGTAGCTGAATTTGTGGTTAAGATTGTAAATAATAGACTTCCAGTATGTATAGGTACCACTTCAGAAACAACAACTAAAACGATAGAATATACTAGACATGCTGAAAAGATTGGAGCTGACGCTGTTCTTATTCTACCACCTTATTATTATAATCCTGTACAGGAAGAAATTATTTATCACTACGAGAGCATATCAGATGCTGTTAATATTCCTATTATGATTTATAACAATCCAGGGACATCTGGAGTGGATATCCAGTTAGAAACAGTTCTTAAATTAGCAGAGAAAGAAAATATTAAATATATTAAAGAATCTACTGGGGATATCATTCGTTTAAGAGAAATCGAACGGCTTGGTCATGGAAATATTATTACTTTCTGTGGTAGTGAAGAGCTGGTATTCGAATCATTTTTCCTGGGAGCTCAGGGTTGGGTATCGGTAATTGGTAATGCGTTACCTGAACTATCATCGGCAATCTACGAAGAAACTGTGATCAATAAAAATTATAAAAGGGCAAAAGAAATCTATAATGCTTTATTGCCTTTGTGTATTGAACTTGAGACTTCTGGAAAATTAGTACAAATTATCAAATATTGCATGGATAGAAGAGGAGTAAATGGAGGTAATTTTCGTTCTCCCCGTTTACCATTAAGTAAAGAATACTGTAAAAAAATTGATAGGCTATTAGAAAAAGCTGTTGATTTTAATAAAAGCAGGTGATTTTATTAAAAAACAACCAGCCAGTATATTTAACGATGCCATAGGACCGATTATGAGAGGTCCTTCCAGTTCTCATGTGGCTGCCTCAGTTAGGATTGGTAATCTTGCACGTCAGTTAATAGGCGGGAGATTAAAGAATGTTGTGATTGAATTTGAAAGACAGGGGGCTATCGCCCCCACCTACCATACTCAAGGAACTGATATTGGTCTTGCTGCAGGATTATTAGGATTACAACCAGATGATCAGACTTTGCCTATTTCTTTGGAGAAGGCGAGGGAAGAAAATATAGGTATAAAATTTAAAATTACCGATTTTATTGCTGATCATCCCAATACCATAAAAATGATGTTGGCCAATCAAAAGGGTGAAAAGATTAATTTAAGAGCTATTTCGGTTGGTGGTGGCTTGATTGAAATAAATAAAATTGATGAATTTTCCTTATTAATTTGTGGGGATTTTTATGAAACATTATTATTTTATTCCGGAATAACAAGTAAAGAAGCCAAGAAAATAGTAGAGCAGATTAAGAAGGAAATTAAAGAAATTGCCTATATCGATTTATCGGAAAATAGTAAGCAAGGGCAAGGCATTATTAATTTAAAATCTAGTTCAAAATTATCTCCGTCTAAAATCCTTTGGTTACAGAAATTAAAAAATATTTTATATATAAAACAATTAGCTCCTGTTATGCCGGTGGTATCTATAAAGGATTGTATTGTTCCATATAATACCGCTTCTAAAATATTGAGCTACTGGGAAAAAGATGGTGGAGAATTATGGGAATTGGCTGCCTTATATGAAAGCAGTCGGGGAAAATTAACACAAGCTAAAATATTTTCTAAGATGGGGGAAATTGTTAATATACTAAAATCATCTATTAAGACTGGTTTAAAAGGTACATTTTATCAAGATCGAATTTTAGGACCTCAAGCCTGGTTGATTGAAAAAGCGAATCGAGAAAATAAATTGATTCCGGGAGGTGCATTGAATCATATCATTGCTTTTACTATGGCAATGATGGAGGTGAAGAGCTCTATGGGGCTAATCGTCGCTGCCCCCACTGCTGGTTCTTGTGGTGTAATACCCGGGGCGATATTAGGCACAGCGCAGTATATGAATTTAGATGATGATAAGATAATCAAAGCGATGCTTGCTTCGGGAATTATTGGTGTTTTTATTTCAGAGCAAGCTACTTTTTCTGCAGAAGTTTGTGGGTGTCAGGCAGAGTGTGGTGCCGCTTCAGCAATGGCCGCAGCTGGTTTAGTCCAACTCATTGGAGGAAATGTTAAACAAGGTATTGATGCAGCTTCAATAGCCCTGCAAAACATGTTAGGATTAATATGTGACCCAGTGGCCAACCGGGTCGAAGTCCCTTGTTTAGGAAAAAATGTAATGGCCGCTACTAATGCTTTTGCTGCGGCTAATATGATTATTTCAGGTGTTGATGTGGTGATACCGCTTGATGAGACCATAAAAGCTATGTATGATGTAGGTGTTAGTCTACCTGCAGAGTTGCGCTGTACTGGTAGAGGGGGACTTTCAACAACCGAAACAGCACTTAAAATTATGGGAAAAATGAAAAGCTGATAATGTGTCTCAATAATAATGTTAAGTTTAAACATCTGACATATTTTTTAATTGACCTATTACCCATTATGGGGTAGATATGTATCTCTAAGACTTTATAAACTTTGTCAGGGGGAATAGTTGTCTGACGTAGTTTTAAAAATAAAAAAAGAAAGACAGAATGATTAAATAAGATTTAATAATTATGACTACAGGAATAATTTTTAATATTCAAAGATATTCGATTCATGATGGACCAGGAATCCGGACTACCGTCTTTTTAAAAGGATGTCCACTTAGCTGCTGGTGGTGTCAAAATCCGGAAAGCCAGTTAAGCGGGCAGGAAATGATATTTTGGGGAGACAGATGTATAAGCTGCGGAGCATGTTCTGCGATTTGTCCTTCTAGCGCTATTCAGATAAAAAATGGTATTCCGATTACTGAAAAAGAGAAATGTATTCTTTGCGGAAAGTGTATAGAAAAATGCCCGGCTCTAGCCCGGGAAATGATAGGTAAAAAGATGACCGTAGAAAGCGTTATAAAAGAGATAGAGAAAGATCTGGTATTTTATGAAGAATCTGACGGAGGAGTGACCTTCTCCGGTGGAGAACCTTTGGGGCAATCTGAATTTTTAGAGAGTCTCCTTAATGCTTGTCAGGAAAAGAAAATCCACACTGCAGTCGATACCTCGGGATATATTTCCTGGGAAATTTTAGAAAAAGTCGCTCCAAAAGTAAATCTGTTTTTATATGACCTTAAGATAATGGACAGCGAAAGGCATAGAAAATACACCGGAGTATCTAACGAGATCATTTTGGAAAATTTAAAAAAACTTTCTTCAGCATACCATAATATCTCTGTTCGTTTTCCGGTTATACCTGGTATAAACGATGATGATCAAAACATCAGGGAAACGGGAGAATTTTTATCTTCCTTAAAGATAACTCAGGTGAATCTCCTCCCTTATCACTATATAGGTATAGATAAATACAAAAGATTGGGAAGGACTTATAAGTTAGTAATCACACAACCTCCTTCGGAAGAAAAATTATCTGAGATATCCGGGATTTTAAGCAAGTTTAATTTGAAGGTAAAATTAAGAGGTTAATTTATATGAATGAAAGAGTGGAAAAATTAAGACAGGAAAGTTTAGATACTCAACCTTATATTTCTATCGAGCGAGCAAATTTGGTAACTGAAGCCTATCAGAAATATGCCGGAACAGTTTCAATTCCTGCTCTTCGTGCTTTAGTTTTTAGGCATTTACTGGAAAATAAAAGTATATCTATTGGTGAAGGAGAAATTATTGTAGGAGAAAGAGGGGAACACCCTCAGGCGACTCCCTCCTTTCCAGAATTATGCTGTCATAGTATTGAAGATTTTAATTTAATAAATGACCGTGAAAAGATTGCCTTTAAGGTGAGTGAAGAAGATAAAAAAATTCAAGAAGAGAAGATTATTCCTTATTGGGAAAACAGGTCGATGCGCGGGCGGATATTTAAAGAGATGACCCGGCAATGGAAAGACTGTTATGAAGCAGGTATTTTTACCGAATTTATGGAACAGAGAGCCCCTGGACATACGGTAGCCGATGATAAGATATATCATAAAGGTTTTTTAGATTTCCAGAAAGATATTAAAAAGAGTCTGCAAAACCTTGATTATTTAAATGATGTTGAATCCTATCAAAAACAAGAAGAATTAAAGGCTATGCTTATCTGCGCCAAGGCTATAATCAGTTTTGCTAAACGTTATACTGATAAAGCTTTAGAACTGGCCAGGAGCGAAAAAAACTCCCCAAGAAAGATGGAGCTATTAAAAATCGCCGAGGTTTGTTCTCATGTCCCAGCTAACTCACCCCGAAACTTTTGGGAAGCTTTGCAAATGTATTGGTTTGTTCATGTAGGGGTTATTAGCGAACTTAATACCTGGGATTCCTTCAATCCAGGCAGATTAGATCAGCATCTATACCCCTTTTATAAAAAGGAATTAGAAGAGGGGACCTTGACTGAAGAAAAGGCAAAGGAACTCTTAGAGTGCTTCTGGATAAAATTTAACAATCAACCAGCACCACCCAAAGTAGGAGTAACTTTGGCAGAAAGTGGGACCTATACCGATTTTGCCAATATTAATAATGGTGGATTAAAAATAGATGGCGAGGATGGCGTAAATGAATTAACCTACCTGATACTCGATGTAATCGACGAAATGAGATTATTGCAGCCCAGTACCAATATTCAATTGAGCCGGAAAAGTCCGGATAGATTTTTAAAACGAGCTGGTGAAATAATCCGAAAGGGTTGGGGACAGCCTTCAGTATTTAACGCTGAAAAAGTTATTGAGGAGATGCTCAGACAGGGTAAATCCATAGAGGATGCCCGATGTGGGGGAACGAGTGGTTGTGTGGAGACAGGTGCCTTTGGCAAAGAAAGTTACATCCTAACCGGTTATTTTAATTTAGTAAAAGTGTTGGAGATAACTTTAAATAACGGCATTGACCCTCGGACTGGTAAGAAAATAGGAATAGAAACTGGCGAGCCAATCCAATTAAATTCTTTTGCAGAATTATTGCAGGCTTTCAAAAATCAACTTCACCATTTTATAGATATAAAGATTAGGGGAAATAATATAATTGAAAGATTGTATGCTATCTATATGCCCGCCCCATTCCTCTCCATAATAATTAGTGATTGTATTGAAAAAGGGAAGGATTATAATGCCGGAGGTGCTCGTTATAATACCGATTATATTCAAGGCGTAGGAATTGGGACTATCACTGACAGTCTTTCAGTAATTAAATATCATGTCTTTGAACATAAAAATATAAGTATGGAAAAATTAAAAAAAGTGTTAAAAGGTAATTTTGCAGGTCATGAAGAAGTACGCCAATTATTTTTAAATAAGACCCCCAGATACGGGAATGATGATGATTATGCCGATGATATTATGAAATTGGTATTTAATGCTTTTTACCAGGAAGTAAATGGAAGAAAAAATACCAAGGGTGGGGTTTATAGAATAAATATGCTTCCTACTACCTGTCATATCTATTTTGGTTCAGTAGCAGGAGCTACCCCTGATGGAAGAAAGGCCGGACAACCTGTCTCAGAAGGAATTTCACCAGTCCAGGGGGCAGATCGTTTGGGACCTACAGCAGTGATCAAATCAGCTGCCAAGATGGACCAGGTAAAAACCGGAGGGACCCTTCTAAATCAAAAGTTTACCCCTCAATTACTGGAAGGAGAGGAAGGAATAAATAACCTTGCTCACCTGATTAGGGCTTACTTTAAATTAGGTGGGCATCATATCCAATTAAATGTAGTAAGTTCAGCTACTCTAAGGGCCGCTCAAAAAGAACCTGAAGAATACCGAAATCTTATTGTGCGAGTAGCAGGTTATAGTGATTATTTTAATAACCTCAGTAAGACCTTACAGGATGAAATTATCAGTCGAACAGAACACCAATTTTGTTGAAATAATTAGTATAATATTTGGTAGGATAAAAAATAAATAAATAAATTATTAGTTAAATAGTGTAAAAAAAATAGTAAAATTTTAGTAAAATAAATTTGACAAAGCTAAAAGTTGTGGTATACTAATTACGTTAAAGTCTGTTAGAAAAAAAATGACTGGCCTTTATTACTTAAAAGAGATGCTAACAACAATCAACTGAATTCTCTATAACAGATTGTTAAAAAAGGATCTCTTGTGTTTTAATAATGTTATCGTTAAGAGCTTAGAACCATTTCCTTGCTTCTTTTCTCCCAAAGAAACGTTATTGGACTTAAGAGAAATAATAACGAAAAGGAGGAAAAAAGTATGCAAGGTACTAAATTATATGTAGGGAATCTTAAGTATTCTGTAACCAATGAGCAGTTAAATGAAATATTTTCAAAGCATGGTGAAGTTAAGAGTGTCAACATTATCGAAGGCAAAGGCTTTGGATTTGTAGAAATGTCTTCTTCAGTAGAAGCTGGAAAAGCCAAAGATGCGTTAAACGATACCGATTTCGACGGTCGTCCTTTAAAGATTGATGAAGCCCGTCCACCTAAACCAAGAAGCGAATATCGTAGCAGATACTAAAATAATAAATTAGTAAATTAATTTAAATTTAAGATAATTCTGTTGTATCAATAAAGGCCAGTCATTTTATATAACAGTTCAATTAAATCCTCATCAGATGTGTCCCGCGGATTATTATTTAGACTTCCACCCTTTGCACCTTTAATTAATTGTGGAAAATCTTCTTCTTTTATCTTCCATCCAGAAAGATTTTCTTTAATTCCGACCGCAGCAAGTATTTCTTTTATCTTTTCTACTGCTTTTTGTGCAGCCTCTGTTTCTGATAATAAAGAGATATCTTCCCCCAGGGACTGAGCTATTTTAACTAACTTTTTGGTAACTACCGGAAGATTATACTCCATGACATAAGGTAACAGTACTGCGCAGGAAAGACCATGAGGTATTTTGTAATATACCCCCAAAGGGTGAGAGAGGGCATGAGCCGCTCCTAACCCTGAATTGGACAGGCAAAGCCCGCTTAAAAGTGCAGCCATAGCCATATCTGTACGTGCTTCTAAATTTTTTCCTTCCTTTACTGCTTTGACTAAACTTTTACCGATTAGTCCTATAGCATGCAAGGCCAGGGCATCGGTGATTTCCTGGCTTTTCTTGCCCAAATAAGATTCTATACATTGAGTTAAAGCATCACCACCACAGATGGCCGTTATACGGGGGGGTAAAGACAGGGTGAGTTCAGGGTCAACCAGAGCTACTTCCGGAATGAGAGAGAAGTCTCTTATGCTTTTTTTTAAAGAAAGTTTGGTATTGGTGATCACTGCATTGCTGGTCGTCTCTGAGCCGGTACCCGAGGTAGTGGGAATGGCGATGAAAGGAAGGGGTTTGGTTTTAAATTTTCTGCCTTTTCCTTCGATTTCCTGATAATCAGCCACCGAACCTTCATTGGCTGCCATTGCCGAAATAGCTTTACCGGTATCCATGACACTTCCTCCCCCCAGCGCTATAACCAGATTGCAGCCTCCCTTTTGGGCTAGACTTGCTCCGGTATCTACTGTTTCTACCGTAGGGTCGGAGGGAATATTTTCATAGATTATATATTCTAAATTATTTCCCTTGAGTAAATGGATTAAACGGTCCAACGCCCCGCTTTTTCTCATCGCACTCCTACCCAACACCACTAAAACTTTACTTCCTAATCTTTTTGCTTCTGCCCCAACTTGAGATAATCCTCCCGGCCCAAAGATAATTTTCCCCGGAGCATAAAATTCCACTACTTTGTTCAAATCTCTATTCCTCCTAAAAGATTAAAATAAAGAAAAAATATAAGGTTATTGAAATGTATTTGTTAAATTGTTTGATTTATATTATTCTTTTTCTGGTAACTTTGTCAAATCTTGGAATTCTCTTTGTCATTCCCGTGGAAACGGGGATCTATCTTTAAATATTAATCTGGATTCCCACTTTCGTGGGAATGACAGGACCTCGGTCAATTACTTATGCAGCAGTTTTCTCTTCGATAAAACATCATAAGTCTGCTGGTTAATCTTACCCACATTGGCTTTCATCATGGTCTTTACTGCCTTCTCTTCACTCTTCTTTAAACTGATATTCTTATCGGTCAGTATCTCTATTAACTTCTTCCAGGCTATTTCCCATTTCTGGCTGCCATTTCCTATTCCCAATTCCCAGCTCTTCTTCTGCCCAGAGCATGGCAGAGAGGATAGCTTCTTTTATTATGAAAAATAGGCACATCCCATTTTTTTCTTTTCAAAAGAGAAAAATGGGATGTGCCTATTTTTCATAATGTATGTCTTTCCTCCTCCTGCCCAGAAAATAATTACCTTAAAAGATTCACTAAGTGGAGGATTCAAAGAATCACAAGCCCTCACCCAACTACCGAAGACAACCAACCTCGAATGGGAGAAATGGAAAGAAAAGGGGATAATAATTCGTGTTAGATAAGATAAAACTATTTTTCCAAAAAAGAAGGATTTTATAAGCCTTTTGTCGTAGTAATATTAAGTTGTAAAATGAATGAAATCAAATCTTTATCCTTTACAGCAGGAAGAGATAAGAAAAGAAACAAAAAATAGGCTACCAGATTTTTGGAAAGTGCAATTAAATAAGGAAAGAATTAAAGGAAAAACATCAAAAATGCTTGAGATTGCCTTAGAAGAAAAGAGGAGAGAAATAATAAAAGAGCGGATTGATTCCGGAAGGATTGAAGTATAACAAAGAACCCTCACCTATCACATTTTGGTGGTGAATAAATTATGAATATTTTATCATTTCTACATTTTTTTGTATTTTTGTTCTATTCCTGCTTGTTAATTTTTTTGCTATGGAAAGATCCAAAATCCTTACTGAATAGGGCTTGCGCTGCTTTTTTTGCTTCTCTTGCTCTCTGGAGCTTTGCCTATATTTTTGTTCATAATTTTAATATTTCAAAAGATACTGCTAGATTATTCGATAATATCAGTTCAATAGGCTGGGCTAGTTTCGCTAGTTTTTTTCTATGGTTTTCTCTTATTTTTACAGAAAAGAAAAAAATATTAAAAACAAAAATTATTTATCCCCTTATCTTTATTCCGCCTTTATTATTTATCTATACACAGTGGGAAGGCCTTTTAACAGTAGATTATATTAAACGACCCTGGGGGTGGGAAGCTGCTTGGTCAGGCTCAATCTTGTGGTATTCTTATTTTATCTATTATCTTTCGTTTACGGTAATAGGACTTTATCTAATTTTAAATTTCAGAAGAAAGACAAAAGAGCCGATTAAGAAAAAACAAGCAGGAATAATCTTTGTCGCCACGTTCATTACTCTTATTCTTGGAACTTTAACAGAGGTAATACTCTCAGGATTACATATTTATAGCATACCTCTCCTGGGAGATGTTAATACGCTCAGTTGGGCGTTTGGAATAGTTTTCGCCATAGCTAAATATAAACTTATGATCATCACACCAGCTGCAGCAGCTGAAAACATTATCTCTACCATGGCTGATTCCTTAATTTTGTTGGATAGAGAAGGAAATATAGTCAATGTAAATAAAGCTACACTATATTTATCAGGATACGGAAATAGTGAACTGGAAGGAAAATCAGTTGAGATATTTTTTAGAGAAAAAGATATCAAAAACACCTTGCTGAATAAAGCTATTAAAAGAGAATCTATCAGAAATTATGAGTTTAGTTTTAAAACAAAAACAGGAGAAAATATTCCGGTAATTTTTTCAAGTTCTGCGATGATGGACGAGGCAGGAGGTATGGCTGGCATTGTTTGTATTGTCAAGGACATCACCGAGCGTAAGCTAGCAGAGGAAAATGTGAAAAATGCAAAAGATGAACTGCAAATGATTCTAGACTCAGTTCCCGCTATCATTTTTTATAAAGATATAGAAGGTAGATTTATCCGGGTAAACAAGACACTGGCTAATTCGTTGCAGGTGCCTATAAAAGATATAGTAGGCAAGACGACAGAAGCACTTTTTCCCAAGGAAGAGGCTGAGAATATGAGAAAAGATGATCAGGAAGCTATTCTTTCCGGAAAAGCAAAAAGGGATATCATCGAACCTTTTACAACCCCTGACGGAATAAGATGGTTAATTATCGATAAGATACCTTACAAAGATAAAAAAGGCAAAATTACCGGTATTATCGGTTTTGCTAAAGATATCACTGAACAGAGAAAATCAGAAGAAGAACTTAGGCAAAGCTACCAGCAACTCAAAAAAACCATGGATGCAGCCATTGATACCATGTCAAGTATCATTGAAGCCAAAGACCCCTATACTGCCGGCCACCAGCAGAGGGTTTCTCAACTGGCCACAGCCATAGCTAAAGAGTTACACCTTTCTCAAGATAAGGTTGAAGGGATAAGGATAGCTTCTCTCATCCACGATATCGGAAAGATCGGCCTACCTACTGAAATCTTAAGCAAACCCATCAGGCTATCTGATATAGAATTTAGTTTAATCAAAGAACATTCCCAAATAGGATTTAATATTTTAAAATCCATTGATTTTTCCTATCCTGTAGCAGAAATTGTCCTTCAACACCATGAAAGACCAAATGGTTCAGGATATCCTAATCATTTAAAAGGTGATAAGGTTCTCCTGGAAGCCCGGATTTTAGGAGTAGCTGATGTAGTAGAGGCCATGTCTTCTCACCGTCCTTATCGACCAGCTCTCGGCATCGATAAAGCTCTGGAAGAAATTACCCAGAACAAAGGCATCCTCTATGACCCGAAAGCAGTGGACGTTTGCTTGAAACTCTTCAAAGAAAAAGGATTTGAATTTGAATGATTCGTTCTATAAGAAGGAGAAATAATTGTATTATCTTTATTTAGATGAAACTGGAGGCCACGGATTAAGTTTTATAGAGCACAATTTTCCTATTTTTCTTCTTTGTGGTTGTCTTTTTAGCCAGATAGAAATAGAAAATATGGAGAAGAAATTCAATTTATTTAAGCAAAAATATTTTAACACTTCCAATGTAATTCTTCATTCTAGGGAGATAAGAAAATGTGAAGGTTCATTTCAAATACTATTTGGCTTAAATTTAAAAGCAAAATTTTATGAAGATATGAACTTAATTATAAAAAATTCTAAATTTAAAATTATTTCCATAAAAATAAAGAGTCCCCTATTGCAGGAGACCCTTTACCGACCGGGAGACACCCCGATCCAAATTATTAACTTGTCGTATATTTACATTATAGCTTAAATAAATAATTTTTCAAAAAAAAAATAACATAAAAATAACATAAGATGAATCCGGTCCAAACTATGCGATTCTAACCAGTCAAGCATTAAATTATAAATGGTTTTTAATCGGAGATGATTATGGTTGGGAAAAATTCCAAAGGTTCTATAAAGGATTTTCCACTGATCTGAAAGATGATTTTACATTCGGGGTAATTCCAAAACTTTGGGGAAATTCCTTAAAGAGCGTACTTAAAAAATTATTTTCTAATTTTATAGGAAGAATCTTTCAGGTAAATAGACAGAGCAAGGAAGTAATAAATCAATTTTTAAAAAGGAGAGAAAAATGTCAGATTATAAATTAGATGGTAATTATCTTAGAGATCGTCGAGGAATAAAAATTGGGCGAATTGACGGAAAGTATATTCGGGATGGCAAGAGTACTATAGTAGGTAGAATTGATGATAAATATATTCGTGATTCACATGGTATTAAAATAGCCGATTTTGACGGAACTTATATCAAAGATAAAAGAGGGGTAAAAATTGGGACGATAGATGATGTTCATAAATCGATTAATGGCGTGGGAGGAATATCTCTCGTTGCCTTATGGATATTATTCGTAAGATAGGTAATAAAAAGAGTAAGAAAATCATAATTCGCAATTTTTAAAAATATTTAGTAAAGAAATTATTTAAACCTAATATAAAAAAAGAAGGGGTAAAGCAATGAAAGCAATAAAACATTATGATGATAACCTTGAAAAGTATTTGACTGCTATATTTGGCACCATTGGTTCTTTGGCAATTATAATAAATTTATTTATCAAAGGTTGGTCGACTGAGAATATCATGGATGGTTTGGTAAATTTAGCCGAATTGTTGGTAACTATCGTCGTTTTCTTAATTGCCATGAAAACAGTGTCAAGACTAAATTATTCTAATTTT
>Ga0154857_1011_pt2 | contig 13260 bp, 6 predicted proteins | sample Rifle2008BG19ft_FD_105829 | JGI IMG/M metagenome (GOLD analysis project Ga0154857, IMG submission 105829) | Candidatus Atribacteria bacterium RBG_19FT_COMBO_35_14
TACTCCGGACAATATAGTTTTACTGAATATAATCTAAGCAATACTTTAAATTTAGACCTGAACTATATTCATAGTCTCACTGATAAAATCTTTGCAGAAGGAGATTTGGTTATTAGATATTCTGATAAATCCTCTACAAATCCTTTGATAATTATGCCCAAAAAACTTTATATCGGCACCTATGACCTTATTCCTAATTTAGATTTAAGCGCAGGCAGATTAATTGTAAACTGGGGGTCATCAGATATATTTAGTCCTTTAGATAATTTTAATCCTTCGCCACCAGGGATATCTTTTACAGATATGTCCAGAAAGAGCGGAGTTTGGGCGGTTGATGCAACTTACTATCTTAATGATATCACCTATCTGCAGGCCATATGTCTTCCTAATTTTACCCCCTCATTTATACCTGAGGAGTATGAAGAACAATTATATCTTTACATGTTTTCTCCAGTGTTTCAGGCACAGGGAATAGAAATAAATTCTGTTAATATAACCCATACCTTTCCGGAAAATCCGGTTTGGGGAATAAAATTGGGAAGAAGTTTTACCTCTTTTGATGCCGCAATAAGTTATTATAATGGTTATTATTTAAACGCTTATCCTGAAACGGTGGAACTCACTCCCGGGCTTTCCGGAATGATTTTAAATTTGGGATTGGGGTATCCCCAAAAAAGTGTTTTCGGCTTTGAATTTCAGGGAGATTTTCCCGGCATTGAAGGTGCTACTTTAAGAGGTGATTTGGCTTATATAGTTCCACAACCCTGGCAAGTACAGGGTGAAGATGTACTAAAAGACCCTTACATAAAAGCAGTAGTTGGCGCTGATTATACCACCTCTTTTAACCTTTACTTAAATGCCGGTTTCATCTGGGGATTTATCCTTGAAGAAGGAGACCAATGTTCCCCTTATATCTATTTAAATGCCAAAAAGGAATTAGAAGACAGCAAACTTACTCCTAACTATTTAGGCATAATCAGTCTTCATGATGGAAGTATGATACACTCTATTGGCGCAAGTTATGATTTCACCGATGACTTTTCAGTTACCCTTTCTTACGTTTCTGTTTTCGGTGACCAATATTCAAAGCTGGGCCAGCTGGGAAGCGTTGAGGGAATATATATTTTAGGAGAGTGGTCTTTTTAATGGAAATAGAAAGTATGAATAAAAAAGAACAAATTTTAGAAGCTGCCCGGGATATCTTTTTTAAAAAGAGTTTTTATGAGGCTACTATGGACGATATTGCTTTACTTTCCGGGGTAAAAAAATCTACTATTTATTATTATTTCCCTTCTAAAATAGATTTAGCTTCACAACTTCTGGAGGTAAATGTAAAAAAGATTTTTGAAAAGACTAGTGAAATAATTTCTATTACAAATAGTATTAAACAACGGATTGAGTTAATAGTAGATTTTTATATCGATCTTTTAGAAAAAAATTCTAAGATTTTTATTATTATGCAAAGAATTGGTTATGATTTTATGCAAAAGGAAGACAGCAAGAAGAAGATCAATGAGCTCTTCGAAAAATTAAGAAAAAAGCAGAAGAAAGCAGGTGACCTGTTCGGGGAAGTCACTTTATCTTCAGGTAAAAGAATAAGCGGAGATCTATTTTTATATTCCCTGGTTGCTGCCCTGGGACGAGCTATTTTTGAAAATGTATCCCAGGGAAGAAAACCAAAAAAAGAGGATCTCCTGGCTATCGGTGATATTTTTATCGCCTCAGTTAAATAAATAGTACAGGGGACGGTTCTCTGTACCAGATAGTAATTAGCATTAGGTACAGAGAACCGTCCCCTGTACTTACCTGTACTTCTCTAAAAACTTGTTTTGCTGGAAAAGGTAAAGTTGTTGGTGCGAAGATAGGGGGTCACAGCCGGGCCGATAAATCCTGGTTTTGTTTGTCTTTCTTTGGAGATCATATCAACTGCCTTTAACATATCTATTACACCGGTATTAAACCTCATATTTTTAATTGCCCTTACTATCTTTCCATCTTCTATTAAGAAAGTCCCATCTCTGGTCATCCCGGTCAACTGAACGCTCATGGGATTGAGTATATTGACATAGTGAAAACGGGAAATATAAATTCCTTTTTTAGTAGAGGATATCATCTCCTCAACAGAATTACTCCCTTCTTTCATCACCAGGTTAAAAGGGAGGGCTCCGAAAGAAGCCTGTTCTGGCGGTAAAGTATTTCCGGTACATTTTCTATTATATTTTAAGGCAGTAAGATGGTCATAAACTCCATCTTTTATTACTCCGTTTTTAATGAGGTCTGTCTTTTCCCGAGGATATCCCACCAGATCAAAAGGTATGGGCATAGTAAGTTCATCAAAAGGATCGTCAGATACAGTTATAGTCTCCGGAAAAATCTTCTTGCCTTGATTATGACAAACGAAACTTTTACCCTCCATAATTGTTTTACCATTAAAAGCAGTATAGCCGGCATAGTTCAAGATTTCTGAAACTGCTTCCGGAGATAGGATAACCGTATAGATCCCCGGGTCAATCTCTATCTGTTCTACATTTTTTAAAGCAGTCCCTAATAATTCATCGGTTATTTTATTTATATTAAAATTATTAATATCACTGTCTATAAATGAGGTATGGGCGGTAGAATTATCTCGAGTGATGACACAATTGAAATCTACCTTGGTCCCCCGGTCAAAGGCAAAAACTCCTTCTGAGTTGGCTGCCAGGAGAGTAGACTCCTCTGTTCTAAAAGCTCCCGCCGCCTCATACTCTCTTTTATTTACTTCTTTTATCAGTTGACTTACTAATTGGGCTCGATTTAAAGGCTTAAAATTGGCCGTATCTTTAGAATATTTACTTTTTATTTTGTATAATTGGGGCTTTAATAATTGATAATGGTAATCTAATTTTGGAGCGATTTTAGCTACTTCAATTGCCTTTTCTATATTTTTTGCTATAGTGTGGTCATCAATACTGTTCATTTCTACTGTACTAATTCTATCTTCATTTATTACCTTTACAATTAAATTTATATTATTTTCTGCCACATTTTGGTGGATGTAAGATTCTGCAAATCTGGTAAGTTCACTTTTGCCCTCTGAGGCAATTATTTCAAAGTCGTAATTCTTAATAAAACTTTTTATCTTATTAACCAGTTCTTTCCCCGAATTTATATCTTTCATTTGGAAGCACCTACCTTTACCTTTCTAAATCTCGCTGGGGATGTGCCATGTGCTACACGCATCGCTTGACCCGGCTGCCCTTTGCCGCAATTTGGTACTCCCCAGACATGCCAATATTTTTCAGAGCTTATTCCATCACAAGATTTCCAAAACTCCGGCGTTATTCCTTGGTAGACTGCGTTTTTATAAATTTTTCCTAATTTTCCATTTTTTATTTCCCGGGCAATCTCTGTACCAAATTGGAAGTTTATCCTTTTATCATCTATACTCCAGCTCTTATTATAATCTAGATATAAACCTTCCTTTATATCTCCGATAAGTTTATCCAGCTCTAAATTTCCCGGTAATAAGTTGATATTAGTCATCCTAACCAGGGGGATTCTGTTCCAATTTTCTGCCCGGGCAGCACCATTACTTTTCAATCCTAATTTCAAGGCATCTTCCCTGGACATTAAATACCCCACAAATTTTCCTTTATTTACCAGATAACTTTTGGAGGCAGGGACGCCTTCATCATCATAGCCGAAAGTACCTAACCCTCCCGGGACAGTTGCATCAGCCACTATAGTCACTTCCGGGCTTCCATAGGTAAAATTATTTAATTTATCCAGAGTTAAAAAACTCCCTCCGGCATAGCTAATTTCTTTCCCTAAAACTCTATCTAATTCTACGGGATGCCCGCAGGATTCATGAACCTGTAGCGCAAGTTGAGACCCTCCCAATACAATATCCATTATCCCTTCCGGGACGGGAGGAGCAATTAATAATTGATTAGCCTCTTCAGCTATTCTTTCGGCATTTTCTAATAAATTCATCTCTTCTATAAATTCATATCCGCGCGTTGCGTAATCTCCTCCAAAACTGGAGGGATAGGAACGTTTTTGGAAATCACCTTCACCGATAGCATAAGCAGTAATTCCACCGCCTGATTCAAATATAGTCTGTTCGAGCTCAGAACCTTCGGTAGATACAAATATTTTATAAGTCTTATAAAAACTAAATGAACCTTCGCTTTTCTTTACTTTATCTTTTAACATCATCTTGGTAGCTTTTACTAAAAGATCTATCTTTTCTGATGGACTAACCTGGAAAGGATTTTTAACTATTGGAGTAATATAAGTGTCGATATGTTTATCTTCGGAAGCAAGTCTAATATCTTCTTTTTTGGTAAGGGCAGAGGCTCGGGCAATATCCAGAGCCTTGGCGGCTGTTTCCTGTAAAGATGCTTCGTCTAAATTATTAGAGGCAGCGAACCCCCAGGCACCATCAGCCAATACTCGTATCCCCACTCCCCTATCAGTTGAGACATTATAGGAAGAAAGGATACCATTTTCTACTTCGATGTTCTCCTTTTCAGTTTGAACAAATCTTAAATCAGCATAGCTTACTTTTGGTTCCAACCAATCTAAAATGTCTTTTAATATTTTTTTCATATCCTGCTTATCACCGCCTAAAGCTCTTTTGTCATTTTTTAAGAATCCCCCAGAACTGCGATAGCCGCTCCTCCAATACCAATATGTACACTTAAGGCAGGAGATGCTTCGGCAATCATTATTACTTTTGAGGAATTAAAGATGGTTCGAATTTTATCACTATACCACTGAGCCAGTTCAGGTGCCCCTACATGAGTAATTGCAAAGCGGGGATTTTTAACCTTTTTAGCAAATTGAATCGCCAAATCTACCGTCTTATGAATAACTCTTTTTTGCCCAACCACTTTAGCTGCTTCGACAATATTGCCATCAGAATTTATAGTCAAAATAGGTTTCAAGTTAAGAAGTGTACCTAAAAGTCCTTTAGTTTTATTCAAACGCCCACTACGCATTAGATATTTTAAGGTAGGTATACTGATAAAGATTTTAACATGGTCAGCAGCAATTTTTATTCGATCAATGATTTCTTCAAGGCTAAACCTTTCTTGAATTAATTGAGCCGCTTCAGCAACTAACAATCCTAAAGCAACTGAACTTGTTTTACTATCGATAATGTGAACTTTATTACTATGCTTCATATCCTTGCAACCTATACGTGCACCCTGAATCGTTCCGCTTAATTTTTCAGCGATATGCAAAGAGATTATCGATTCGTATTTTATTGCAATTTTATTATAAGCTTCTGTGAAAAAAGCTGGAGGAGGCTGAGAAGTAGATAGCTTTTCGTTAGAGGTCTCTAAAATATGAATAAAATCTTCTGGCTTCATTTCGACTTGATCCAAATAACTCTTTTTCCCAACTTGAATCACTATAGGCACAACTTGAATATTGTACTTTTTAATTATCTCCGGCGGTAAATCACAGGTTGAATCAGTAACCAACCCGACATTTTTCCTATGAGTATCAAGTTTAATCTTGGTATGCTGTTTGTGCATGTCGTCAACTTTGGTTTTCACTATGGTTCCGAATTCAGACAATCCAGTAAAAATATCTTCTGGCTTATCAGTGTGAATATGGACATGGACTTTGTTTTTAGAACCAGCAACAATCAGTGAATCCCCTAAAAAATTAACTTTTTGTTTAATTATTCCCAAGTCTAAGTTATTACCTTCTAGCAAGCATTCAGCGCAGAACTGAAAGTTAATTCCGGAATCAACTTTATCTAAATTAAAACTCCTCATTTTATTGGCAGAAGAAGTAATTGCTCTTAATGATTTAATTTTACCATTTTCAATAAAATTAACTATCCCCTCTAATAGGTTAACAAAACCCTGAGCCCCGGCATCGACTACGCCTGCCTTTTTTAATATCAGCAGTTTATCGGGCGTTTTGGCCAAAGAATCCTTTGCTTTAGATAATGAGCTCCTAAAAAGTTCGACAAAATCAGGAGTGTGGTGAGCATTTTCCGCAAGATGGTTTGCCCAATCTTTCATTACGGTAATAATTGTACCTTCTTGAGGGTGAGAAATAGCTTGCCGGGCTTGTTCTGCTGCCTTAGTGGCAGCTTGGGCAAAAGCTTCTGTGGAAAGACGTACTTTATCCTTTGTTGCTTCTGCCAGTCCTTGAAAAAATTGAGCTAAGATTGCACCGGAGTTACCCCGCGCTCCAATCAAAGCTGAATCGGCAATAATACTACTAATCCTGGCAAAAGAAGATTCTTTACATTTTTTTACCCCTCTTACAATACTTCTCATAGTTTCTGCCATATTAGTACCTGTATCCCCATCAGCTACCGGAAAAACATTAATATCATTTAGATACTGTTCCATCTGATTTATACGTTTGGCAGAATTTATAATAAAACGTTTAAATCGAGTACCATTTAAATATTTTATTTGAATTTTCATTTTAAAACACTCTCACCCCATTTCTAAAATAAAATAATACAGGGGACGGTTCTCTGTATCACAATATATATTCACCCTGCCCATTTATGAAGAGCTCTCGAATATTAAAAAAAATAATTACTGCTATTTATAATATACTCTGCTTTTATTAAAAATCCTTCTTTTTTTAAACAAAATATATACTGCTTTGTTTCACCGGTTCTCCGGTAATATCCTGCCATACCTGGCTGTAAATAGCAATCTGTTTTTGATAGACCTCGGTTAATTTAGAGTAATCCTTCTCATTTTTTGGCCGGTCAGTCTTATAATCTATCACTACCCAGCCATCGGTTTCCTTAAAGACCAGGTCAATAGTTCCGGATAGAATTATCGGGCGGGAATCCTGCTGGTTTAATTCGGCATGAAGAGGGTGAGCGGGCTCAATATTTATAGTAAAGGGAACTTCGCTATACTTAAGTTCTGCTTTTTTCAGGCGCCGATATAAATCACTCTTTTTAAACTTTTGCACCAGCTCCTCTAATTCTACTTTTCTCTTGGGAGATATCCCCTGTTTTTCCAGGGCTTTTTCCGCATGTAAAGACAATAACTGCTCCTCAGGATCTTCTTTAATTAAATAATCAAAGATTCTATGAACAGCACTCCCCCAGGCAGTCCCGCCAACATCAACCGTGGCAATCTTTCGGTGTTTCTCTTCATCTTTAAAATCAGTCGGTGTTTTTTCATCATAACTACTTTTTGATAAATCTTTCATCCATTGCCCGCATTCTTTTTGAATCTTCTGATAACCATCAAGCAAAGATTCTTTTTCTTTTACTTCCGCCCTGGGCAATCCTGCTTCCGGAACAGTAACATTCATCTCTCCTCCAATATTTTTCAATAAAGGCAGCCAGGGATTACTCTTATTACTCTGATGGTTTAAACTGCTGATAACCAGGAGATTCTTGGCCCGGGTGGCCGCTACATAGAGCAGACGGAGTCCTTCTGCTTTATTAAAAGATGCCTCAAGCTGACAATAATCCTCCCAATTTTTAGGTTGAGCCAATCTTTTCCCTTTATTGTAAGTATTAGAGCGGCACACTAAAAAATGACCATACGGTTCCTGCCCTGTCCTTTCAATATAATAAGTTGGTTCATGGGCAGCAGCATTGTAAGAAATTGCTAAAAATACCACCGGGGATTCCAGACCTTTGGCTTTATGTAAATTCATAATCCGGACAGTATTTTCTTCGGTCAGTATATCCAGCTCCTCTTCGATCCCGGCTTCCAGCATCTTCTCTAATTGGTCTACCATTGAGGCAAATCCTATAACTTCTCCCGCCTCCGCTTTTCTTGATCTCTCCAGAATGAAATAAAGCTCCCCGCATTTATTTAGATTGTAACCCTCTAAACAGGAATGGGAAAGCAGGCCTGAATCTACAATAATCTTTTCCATAGCCGTAACCGGCGGCAGTTTTTTAGTCCACAGATGAAATCCCCTTAGCCGGCAAAAAGCTCTGTCAAAATTCTCCTTTAGTGTGCGGTTTAGTTTTTCCGGTATTTTTTCATAAAAATCAAATTCACCGCCTGCTTCTTTAAATTGATACAAATCATCCTCAGAAAATCCAAAGAATATTCCCCGCAAGACAGCGGCAATAAGCACCTGATTTTCTATATCTCTCATTAAGCGAAACAGCTTTAACAGTTCTTTTATCTGGCGGGATTCATTTAAAGAGGCATAACCTGAAACCGTAAAAGGTATTCCATGTTCTGCCAGAGTGCGGGCATAGATATCCATCCCGCTTCTGTAGCGCAGAAGAATCATAAAATCCTTATAGGTGGCTGATGTAGAAGTTCCAGCCTTTATCTCTCCTTCTGTCCGCACTAATTTAAATCCCTTATCGACCATATCACGAATGACTCGGGCGATGGACTGGGCATCCTGCCGGATAGTATCACTTTTTTTGCTTCCTTTAGAAATAGTCATCTGCCTTACTCCGGAAAGATATTGCGGATTATCTTCCCAAACGGTCTGCATCGGTGAATATACGGCCTGGAATTTTCCCTGACCACTTGAAAATAGTTCTTCAAATATAGGATTGAGGTAAGAACCGATAGAATATAGTGAGCGGAAATTGGCCTGTAATGTTAAGACCTCCCCTCCACTTTTTTCAATCAGTCCCTTTACCAGATTATAGATGGCAATATCAGCCCGGCGAAACCGGTAAATGGACTGCTGGGGGTCTCCTACCACAAATAAGGAACCCGGGCGCGGTACCAATTTCTGCCAGTTCTTTTCATAAACATCCTGGCCGGTAAGATAAAAGATTATTTCTGCCTGAATAGGGTCGGTATCCTGAAATTCATCTACTAGCAGACATTTATATTTTTGTTGAAAATATTGGCGTACTTCGGGGTAATCCCTTAACAGTCGAGAGGTCTTTAAGAGCAAATCCTGAAAATTAAGCATCGAAACATTCTGGCGTAATTGGTGATAATATTCTACCACCGGCAGGACGAATTTAATGGTACCGGCATAACAGTATTCCCGCCATTGCTGCAGGGTCGGATTAATAACTTTTTCTTGAAGCTTTAAAACAATGGAATCTCTGTACTCTTTTGCCTTTTCTTGTGAAGTCCATCGGTTTAAAGTAACCTTTTCTGAGTTGGAAAAATTTTCCAACAATTTTATCTTATTATAATCTTCTTTAATGTAATCATAAAAACCTTTCATCCTTTTTACGCTTAAGACTGCTTCCTGTAATTTGTCATAACCCATTTTCGGTTCTTCATCCGGAATATATTGGCTGGCTTCATCGCTAAAAGATACAATCTCTTTGACAGCTTCTTTTATATTCGGTTTTGGTGATATCGGGAAAAATGGCTTAACCTCCGGATAAGTGCATACCGTTTTATAACAATCCGTAAGTTCTGAGGGTTTTATGCCCAATTCTTCCAGATGTATCAGAGAGGGGGATTCTTCTATTTTAAGATTAAGCAAATATCTTTCCCAGGCTTCTTCTTTTAATAAAGTATCATCAAGGTCATCAAGTTCGGCAAATTCTGAATCAAGTCCGGCTTCAATCGGTCTTTCCCTTAACAGGCGGGCGCAAAAAGAATGAATAGTCCCCAGATAACACTGTTCCAGATTAGAAAGAGCTTCCCTTAAATAACCTTTTTCTATTTCGTCTTCTGTTTCCCTAAAACTGTTTTCAATTTTTTGTTGGAACCTTTCTTTTAGCTCAATAGCCGCTTTTCTGGTAAAGGTAATGGCGGCAATTTCATCCACCTTGAATTTCCCCGATTTAATTAGAACAGCCATGCGTTGGATCAGGCTGGAAGTCTTCCCCGACCCGGCGCTTGCTTCGACTAAAATATTACGGTTTGTTTCTTTTATAATTTTATCTCGAGCTTTCTGGTCAATTAATTCTTTTAGAAAACGATTACTCATATTTTTCTTGCAGCCTCCTCAGATTATCCAGGGCGGGTTCTTCATCATATTTTTTTGCATTCTTTCCGCTTACTTCCATCACTTGATTTTGTTCCAGGATATCCCGGTAATCGGCACACATAAAAGCATCCGCTTTTTGAATCATAGCAAAATTTCCTTGAGCAACAATATCAAGCAATAAATCTATTATTTCCAATACCTGATTTCTTCTTTCTTCTCCATAGAAATATTGCCGGCCCTGACCTGGTAATGTGGGGAAATAATAGCCCGCTTTTTGTATTTTAGGAAAGGCAGATATCCCGGCTTTCGCTAATATTTTTTTAAGGGATAAGGCATAGAGGGCGTGCTGAACCTGTTTCCCATTTCGAAAATATTTGCTTCGACTAAATTCATAAGGAGTTCCGGTTTTGTAATCAATAATACGATAAGTATCCTCATCTAATTTATCTATGCGGTCAATCTTCCCCTGAAAACTGATCGACTTGCCGCCGGGCAGAGATAGCTCTACTGCTTTTATCCTGCCTAATTCTTCGTTCTGGTTATCCCGGGTGCCAAAAGCAAGTTCCAGATAAGCTGGAATTTCTCCTTTATATTTTTCTTCTTCGCAATGTAGAAAGAAGCGGCAGGAATCCAATATTTCTTTGCCTTCATGCTGGTACACCAGATTATTGGGAGGGGCTAATCTTTTTCTTTTTTGTTTCAGCTGGGAAATCACCAGGTCTTCTAAAATAGGCCAATGGTTAGTATAAGATGGTGAAATAAAAATTCCGGGTGGTGATATTTCTTTTAACTTTTTATAAAATTTCTCGAAAATTTGATGAAAGATAATACCTTTTTCCGAAGGTTTCAGCCATACACCCGGGTCTTCAATCATCTCTTGAGGCGGCTGTATTTTTAGGATATATTTTAAAAAGTATAGATAGGGGCAAAAAGCAATCAATTCCAATCTGGAACTTGATACCATCAACCCCCGGTTAAGACGGGGATCTACCCATTCAGGGTCTACTTTTACTTTCCCATTAAAGCGGTTAAGCTCTTCTTTTTCTCTCTGTCGAGCGGCATAAAAACCTTCGAATAGGTCAGGGTAAAGGTGCTCAAAAAGGGGAGCAATATCTAAAAAGTTATGTCTTGTGGAATATAAGAACCAATCTGCGGAATCAAGAATTTCCTGGGGCTTGCCCGGAATGAACCCGGAAGTATCTTGAAAACTGCTGTAAAAATCAGAATAATCTTTCTGCTCGTCCCCGGTTTTTAAACGGTGTAACTGCAGCATTAAACTCGATGGGGCTAATTCCCGATTGCCTTGAGTGTCAAAACGGGAATAGGAAAGAATAATTTTGCCTTCAAGAGAAGCAAGTAATTGGAGCATCTTGTATTGGCTTTCTTTATTTTTTCCTTTATCCTGATTAATGCGGCCAGTATTTTTTTTCTCGGCATCCAGTAAAATAGATCCGTCATGCGCTGAATCGGGAAATTTGTCAGAGTCCATTCCTACAATAAAATTATAAGGGCGATTAAGCCAAATTCCCTTTTTGTAGCTGGCCGTATGCAGAAATCCTCCTCTCGGTTCCGAACAATTAACCCTTTCCTTTTTGATTAAATCATTTATCAAGGTGAGAACTTCATTTACCGGCATATCAGGAAGAGGATAGTCACTTTCTATAAAAACAGTTAACCTCTCTTTTATTTTTTTAATCGCTTCTTGGTCTAAATTATTTTCTTCATCTATCCTGCTGTAATTAGTAACAATATTTATAAGCCCCCGGGCAACCTGCTTTGGTGAGATAGTATAATCAAAATTCTCTTGGGGTAATTCATGGAAAATTTGGGTTATAAATTCCCTGATCCAGAAAAAGTCTTTTATCTTTTTGCGATACCCCTCTTGCCTGTCTTCGGATACCTGCTCAATCTCACTTCTTAACTGTCTTATACTTAAATCTAATCCCTTGATATATCGATTCCTTTTATGTCCAATCGGAGTATTTCGCAGTAAAGAAGCCACTCGTTGGGGAGTGGGTATATCCGGATTCGACTGCTGGTTTTTAAACTCAAAATTACCCCCGGTTAGCAAAAAATAAAATTTTGCTATACTGTAATTATCGCGTATCCAATCAATCAGGTCAAAAAACAGTTTCGCCGGAGAAGTATTTTTAATGCTTATCCCGCTGCCAAATGTAATGTGAAAAGAGTATTGTCTGGATAGCTGATAAAGATATTGGGAATAGGGTTCCTGCACAGTATAAAAAATACTCACTTCATCTAAAGGAATATTTTGAGATTTTATCTTTCGGACAATTGTTTTTACTTCATTAAATTCTCCGTGAGACTGAATTAACTCAATATTAAGTTTTCCAGACAGATTGGATGTTATCTTATCTATATCGTATAAATAATCAAGCGGGTCTTCCGGAAAATTTTCTTCTTCTTTGGTAGCCCCGGAGAAATAAAAAGAAGCAGGTTTTTTTAAGTTTCTTGGGGCGGGGAAATAGATAACCTTTGCTCCCGGTAATATAATTTTCCGGAAAAAGACCTGTTCCAGGTAATTTAATTCGATATTAGAGGGGACAATGAATGTCTCTTTTTTTTGCTGATTTTTTTTCTTATATTTAATTGCCTGAAGATAGATATCCGCCTCATCAATATAATTTTGCTCTTTTAATATTTTCTCATACTCCTGCATTATCTTAAGCAGATCTCCGCTCTTTTGGGAGTTAACTATTACAGGGTGCGGAAAATTTCGGGAAGAAAATCCTGCTATCCTCAGCTCTTTTATGGCCAGATAAATCGAGCGGCTGATTCCGGGAGAAAATAGAGAGGTCTGAAAATAATCCAGCATTTTTTCCCGGGATAATTTCTTTAATATTTGAAGCAGGAATATCTGGCCTAAAGAATTATCTAAAATTTTTAATTTATTTTTAGAGATATAATCATCACAGTAATCTCTGGCTAGATCGAAAATAGTAGTGATATTCAGGTTCAACGCAAAAAAGCCTTCTCTGGATAAGCTTTTTTTAAGGGCGCTGCCATCCAAATAAGAAGGCATAATTAAATTTTTACTGCCGGATAAATTCTCCCGGCATATTTTCTTTAAGGGAGATAAAAATGGATGCATATAATTTTAAACCCCGAACTCCCGCACTGAATATAATAAAAGGGAATTTTAAATTTATCTAAAACTCTGGAAGCATTGGATTTTTTCATTTCTGTAACTCATAACTATTATAACTTTTGATCTGATTTATCGACTTCCGCTTTTTGGGGCGTATTTGGTAAGATTCCGGATAGCCCATGGTTATGATAAGTTCAACTCTTATTTCTTGAGGGATATTAAGCAGCTTTTTTACCCCTTTTTCATTAAACCATACCAGTATGCAGGTACCCAATCCTTCTTCTACT
>Ga0154857_1036_pt2 | contig 13086 bp, 10 predicted proteins | sample Rifle2008BG19ft_FD_105829 | JGI IMG/M metagenome (GOLD analysis project Ga0154857, IMG submission 105829) | Candidatus Atribacteria bacterium RBG_19FT_COMBO_35_14
TCAGTTTCAAGTGTCTTATTATTGCTTCCGGACGTAAATCAAAATTCTTTTTGATTAATTCTAATATTTCTGATTGGGTAATTTTTTCTGTGCCAAAAGTATCTATCATAATAGATACCGGATGAGCCACCCCTATGGCATAGGCAATTTGTATTTCACATTTATCAGCCAATCCGGCAGCCACAATATTTTTTGCGATATACCTTGCCATATAACTACCTGACCGGTCAACTTTAGTGGGGTCTTTTCCGGAAAAACATCCTCCGCCATGACTTCCCACTCCTCCATAGGTATCTACAATTATTTTTCTGCCGGTTACACCGGTATCTGCTTGAGGGCCGCCTATGGCAAATCTTCCGGTAGCATTAATAAAATATTTGGTATTTTTGTCAAGATACTTTTTAGGTATAACATAATTAATAACTTTTTCTTTAATATCTTTTTGAATAGTTTCATAGGGAATATCTTGGTGATGTTGGGCAGCAACTACTATCGCCTCTACTCTTATTGGTTCTCCATTTTCATATTCAACTGTAACCTGAGATTTCCCATCAGGTCTAAGATAAGGAATTATCTTCTTTTTTCTTGCTTCTGCCAGTCGATAGGTTAATTTATGAGCCAATATTATAGGAAGCGGCATCAGTTCGGGAGTTTCTCTACAGGCATAACCAAACATCATTCCCTGATCGCCTGCCCCAGTAGCTTCTATGTCATTTTTTTCTTTTTCCGCTTCTTTTACTTCTAGTGATTTACTCACTCCCCGATCTATATCCTTGGACTGTTCATCAATAGAGGTTAATACCGCACAGGTATCACCATCAAATCCATATTTAGCCCTGGTATAACCTATATCCCGGATGGTTTGACGTACTATTTTTGGAATATCCACATAGCAAGAAGTAGTAATCTGTCCGGCAACCATAACCAGTCCTGTGGCTACTAAAGTTTCTACTGCTACTCTTCCATAAGGATCTTCTTTATAGATGGCATCCAGGATAGCATCAGATATTTGATCAGCAATCTTATCCGGATGTCCTTCAGTAACTGATTCAGAAGTAAATAAATATTTGTTCTTCATATCTAACATCTCCTTTTTTTGATTGTAAATTAAAAAACCTCTTCAATGCCGAAGAGGTAATTTTCTTCTTATCTCTCGGAATTGTAATTCCGCGGGAATTAGCACCGACATAATGCCTTTGGTTATAGCATCATAGGTTGCTGGGCTTCTTAGGGTCCGTCCCTCCACCAACTCTTGATAAGAGCATATTATTTTTACTTTGTTAAAATATCATAGTTGAAATCTAATGTCAAATTATTCGCATATCGTATATGGTATATCGTATCTCGTAAAGAGAAAGAAAAAATAAGAAAGAAGAATTATTCGGTTTTCGTATAGCGTGTAGAATACAGTAATGAGTAATATGTAGGGGCTCGATTCATCGAGCCCGTTTCGGGTCGAATAAATTCGACCCCTACACTAAAAAAAATACTTTATACGAAAAAGTTCTTATTTTTTAACTATAAATACTTTTTATATTTTTCGTTGTTAGCCATACTTTTAATTATCTTCTTTAAGTCACCTTCTCGTTTTTTGGGATAAATTAATTTTATATCCCCACTTGATATGATAATTAAATCAGATAGGCCGATAGTAACTATTAAGCCTTCATCGTTTACAATAACACATCCCTTGGTATCTACTCCTTCGTGCTCACCTTGAATTACATTACCATCTTTATCCTTAGGGAAAATTCTCTCCATCGAAGTCCAGGAACCAATATCATCCCAACTAAAATCTCCTTTTACCACCAATCTATTAGAAACTTTTTCCATAATCGCATAATCTATAGATATTTTTTCTAATCCATAAAATACTTCTTTTACGATTTCTTTTTTGTTTAATGTCCCTAAACTATCTTTAATTTTCATTAATCCATGGTAAAGTTTGGGAACTTCTTTTTTTATAGCATTTAAAATATCTTCACAAGTCCAAACAAATATCCCACTATTCCAGAGATAATTTTTTTCGCTAATAAATTTTATCGCTGTTTCTAAATCTGGTTTTTCTGTGAAATTTTTCACCACACAGGCAGTAATATTATCCGTCTTTACTGCTTCCTCGCCTGCGCAAATATAACCGTATCCGATTTCTGGCCGTGATGGTTTAATACCTATGGTAATTAAATTACCCGTTTCACGAGCAAGGACACAAGCTTCTTTAATTACCTCTAAAAATATTCCGCTATCTTTTATTATATGATCTATGGGAAGTGTAATCATAGTGGTGTCAGGGTCTTTATATCGATGTTCGATAATTACTGCAGCTAAACCAATACAGGCTGCAGTATCTTTACCTACTGGTTCAAGGATATAATTTAGATAATCTATTTCAGGAAGAGCATCTTTTATGCTATCAAAGAGATCTTCCGTGGTAGAAATAAACACATCAGATAAATCAATTAGTGGTAAAACGCGATTAATGGTCTCTCTAATCATGCTATTTCCGCCAGTAATAGACAACAACTGTTTAGGTGTATCAAATCGGCTATGAGGCCAAAATCTTTGCCCCCGGCCACCAGCCATCAGGACAGCAACATTCTTCATAAAAAAATTTCCCCCCCCTTTTTTAAAACGTATATCGTATATCGTATATAGTAAAGAAAATAAAAGAAAAGAAAATACAGTATCGAGTATCGCGTTAAAAAAAGAAACCAGAATCCATAAGTCAGGCGTAGGGGCACGATGCATCGTACCCGCAAGAAAGAAAAAAACAAATATATAAGGGGTTTGATTCATCAAACCCGAATAACAGCGGGTCGGATAAATCCGACCCCTACATTAAAATTACTACTCAATACTAATATTTTATGTTTTGAATTATGGTTTTTAGTTTTTCTCTATAAATTTTTAGCTAATTCATTATATAATCATTTTTGTAATATATCAAAAAAATTAATTTAGGTTTCTTTGCTAATTATTATAGGATACAGCCTTTTATATAAAATAAAAGTTATAAAGCCACTAATAATCCCTTTTAAAAGATTAAAGGGAATAATAGCTGGAATTAACATTTTAGCTACGATATCTCTATTAACCCCTAAATAAAGAGGGGTAACTATCAAATTAGCCGGGACCATTATTAAGGTCATTGCTAATGTCCCCAGGATTAATCCTAAAATTGCTCCCTTCTTGTTATGATACAAGAAATAGATTTGAGAAGAGACATACACTAAAGTTCCGGTAGCTAAAAAATTCATCAAAGCACCATAAGGACCGCCTTGCCCGGAAATAAAAGCAAAAAGTATAGCAGTAATTAGAGACATTAAGACACCAATTTTCGGACCTAATTTAAAAGATCCAATCAGGAGAAATACACTCCCCGGATCATATAATAAAAATGGCGCCTGGGGCAAAATTGGAAAATGAATAAAATACCCTGCCACTATGGACAAGGCTACTAAGATAGAAATACTGGTAATTTTTTTACTTTTCATACAGATTCTCCTTCTTTGGTTTTTTATTTTTCTAACTAATCTAATTAATTAAAAGCAAAAATTATTTTTGTTCCCCTATGATTTTAAAATATTTCTTAAAATAAAATATCCCCGGAAAAATTATATTTTCTCGGGGATAATATTTGTGTAAAATAAATTACTTCTTCTCCCTTCCAGACTATACTGTCGGCTCTGGCTTTTCACCAGATCTGTTCGATACTCACCATGATGAATACCGAGCTCGTGGGCTTATTACTTCCTCTTTAGCATTCTCTACTATTTGCGAGGAGAATAATTTCACCACCGATCGGGAATTGGCTATCTTTTAATTTAACCTCACCCTGCCCCGAAAAAGTTTAATCTTCAATATTCTATTTTTGGTAATTATATCACTTTTTCCGAATGTTTACAATAATTAAATTCACCGATTGACCAATTCTCCAATTTACCAATTCGCCGATTGGCTAATTAAGTAGGGGTCGAATTTATTCGACCCGAAACGGGTTCGATGAATCGAACCCCTACATTTACATAGGCTTGTCACTAATTACTCATCACTTATCACTGTTTTTCTATTCGCTCCACGCTTGATTTATTCAGTAGCTTTGATTTCATTCTGAATTTCTTCCAAACTAAATCCTCTTAAATTAGCGTAATAGTCCAATACCTTATTCGCATAACTATCAGGTAATTCCTGATTATTAGTTAATCGTTCTTGTACAGCATAAGGTCCCAGGTTGTAAGCTATAACAGCAGTGTTTAAATCATTAAAATCTCTATTCAACATAGATAAATAATAGACTCCAATTTGAATGTTTTTGATGGGATCAAACAATGTTTTCTCTGAACCATCCCATTCAATACCAATATTTTCTGCTAACTCCTGAGCAATAAATCTTCTTACCTGACATAATCCATAAGCATAAGAATTAGAAACTGCGGTTGGTTGGTAATTACTTTCTGTTTTTATTATTGCAGTTATTAATAAAGGATTAAAATTATATTTTATGGATTCTTCATAAATAGTTTTAGATATCTCGTATATAGATTTACTGTCTAAGGTAGAATTATTTTTAGATATATCATTTACTATTCTTGTAATATAATATTCTCTCTTAACTTCATTAGAAATCATTCCGGTTAATTCCTGTAATTGCATATAAATTTCTGTAAATTGATCTCTACCAATTTTTACCTGGCTATATAGTTTCATTTCAGTAGATAAATCTTCTACTATAGTGGTAATCTTCTCATTTATAGTGGCAATCTTCTCATTTATAGTGACTATCTTCTCATTATTCAGATTAATATTTTCAGTATATTTTTCCGTCTGTGTGCTCAAGTTATTAATGCTAATTTGTAATGTGATAAATAAGATAATCATAAGAGACATAAAAATTAGGACTACCAAACCAAGATTTTTATTAATTTTTTCTACAGGTGAACCTGCCATATCGTTTTTTTCTCCTTTGTTCTTTTTATTAGACATGAATATCCCTCCTTGGGTATTTTTTTTAGGAATGGCGGCTTTAATTTATTGTATTTTGCTGCCTTCAGTTATATCTTTATCTATAGTTAATAAAACTACATTATCTTTGACAACCGCTGCTAAAAGCATGCCTTGAGATTCTATCCCCCTAAGCTTCACAGGCTGTAAATTAGTTACTATTACTATTTTCTTCCCCAATATTTCTTCGGCAGAGTAATGTTTTTTAACTCCGGCTACAATAGTTCTTGTTTCTGCTCCTAAACTTATTTCCAATTTAAGTAATTTATCTGTTCCGCTCACTTCTTCGGCAGAAATAACCTTTCCTACTCTCAAATCAATTTTTTTAAATTCCTCATAAGATATGATATTAGATTTGTCTTCTTGTAACTTTTGCAGCTCTTTATTTTTAGTATCAATCCTGGGAAATATTATTTTTCCCGGCTTAACCAGAATTCCTGGTATTAATTTTCCCCAAGAAGCATCTTCGTCCAATCTTATTTTTTCTAAATCGCTTTCTAATCCTAACTGTTCCCAAATTTCTTTTGCTTTTACCGGCATAAAGGGATAAATTAAAATGGCGGATAGACGTATAGATTCAGCCAGATTATATAGAATAGCAGATAATCTTTCCTTTTGTGAAATATCGCGCCCTAATATCCAGGGCTCTGTTTGATCAATATATTTATTGGTTCTTCTGATAAATTGCCAGATAGTTTCCAGGGCGGTGTTAAGTGATAAATTATTCATTTGAGTATAATATTTTTTTATAGTTTTTAAAGCAAAATTCTCCAACTCCACATCGTATTCTTCTTTTTCTATCCCTGATTGGGGAATCTCTTGGTTAAAATACTGGGTAATCATAGCTATAGTTCTGCTTACTAAATTCCCCAAATCGTTAGCCAGGTCATAATTTATTCTTTTAATCAATAAATCTTTAGAAAAATTACCATCTTGCCCAAAAGAAACCTCTCTCATTAAAAAATATCTAAAGGCATCAGCCCCATATTCTTCTGCCATTTCATAGGGATCTACTACATTTCCTTTAGACTTTGACATTTTTTCTCCCTCTATAGTCCACCAGCCATGAGCAAAGACCATTCGGGGAAGTTCAATCCCAGCTGCCATTAACATGGTAAACCAGATAACAGTATGGAATCTCAATATATCTTTTCCAACAAGATGAACATCTGCCGGCCAATATTTCTTAAATTTTTCATTATCTGTATTATATCCTGCTACTGTAATGTAATTTAATAAAGCATCATACCAGACGTAAATCACATGATTATTATCAAAAGGGACATCTATACCCCATTTTAAGCTTTTTTTTGTTCTGGTTATACTTTGGTCTTTAAGGCCGCTTTTTACAAAACTTATAATTTCATTTCTTCTTGCTTTCGGTTGAATGCATTGAGGATTTTTTTCAAAATATGATGATATCCGATCTTGATATTTTGACATTTTAAAGAAATAACTTTCTTCCTTTATCTTTTCAATCTTCTTCCCGCAAGTAGGACATGTTTCATCTGTCAACTGAGTCTCAGTCCAAAACGTCTCACAGGGCACACAATACCAACCCTCATATTCACCTTTGTAAATATCACCATTTTCGTATAATTTAGTAAATATTTCTTGAACTACTTTAATATGTCTTGGTTCAGTTGTACGGATAAAATCATCATATTGTATATTTAGCAAGGGCCATAGATTTTTAAATTTTAATACCACCTTATCTGACAGTTCCAAAGGGGTTAAATTTACTTTTTCTGCTGAACGAGCAATCTTTTGACCATGTTCATCTGTGCCAGTAGAAAAAAGAACATCATACCCGCATAGTTTTTTATATCTGGCCATAATATCTGAAGCTATGGTAGTGTAAGCATGCCCGATATGTGGTGCATCATTAACATAATAGATAGGGGTAGTGATATAAAATGTTTTTTTAGATTGAATTCTTTCTTTCATTGTAGTTCACCTTTCTTTTCTCGTATATAGTATATCGTATATCGTATTATATAGCGTACAGCGTTTAGCGTATAGTATAATAAAATAGTATCCAGTATCGAGTAAAGATTCCGTAATTTTTTGCTTTTTTGGCTTAGACTCACCTTATTCTTAATTCTAACTACCATATTCTAAATTTCTTACTATATACTAATTTGGTTTCTGGATTCTCTTTTCTTTTACGAGATACGATTCACGAGATACGAGATACAAACTTGGCTTCTGGCTTCTTAACGATATACGATATACTATATACGATATACTATTTATTTTTCATTTCCAATAATTTCTTGTATATCAGATTTTTTGGAATGTTTAATTTTTCCTGAGTATTTTTTATTATATCTCTATTTGAATAACCCTGGTTTTTTAGTTTTTTTAAATATTTTTCCATGATAACTTCATCTTTTAAAAAATCTATTGTATCGTTTCCTTTTTCCTTAATTCCCCCCTGGACAACCAGAGTGATTTCACCTTTTATCTCTTTTGTATTCATTTGACTTAGAACCAGCTTTAATTTTCCTCTGATTATCTCTTCGTACTTCTTGGTTAACTCGCGGGCTATAACTATTTTTCTATCTCCCAAAATTTCTAACATATCTTTCAGGGCTCTTTTCAATCTGTGAGGGGCTTCATAGAAAATAATGGTTCGCTCTTCATTTTTTATACTTTTAAAATATCTTTTCCTCTCTTTGCTTTTGCGAGGCAAAAAACCCTCAAAAACAAATTTATCGGTAGGTAATCCTGATACAACTAAGGCAGTTGTCAGTGCTGAAACACCAGGTATGGGAATTATCTTTATATTATTATCTAAAGCTAAATTTATCAATACATATCCTGGATCGGAAATTCCTGGCATACCCGCATCAGAAACCAGAGCTATGTCCTGACCATTTTTTAATATCTCTACCAGATAGGGAGCTTTTTTAAATTTATTATATTCATGGTAGCTGGTAACTTCTGTATTTATCTGGTAATGAATTAATAATATTTTTGTATGCCTGGTATCTTCAGCGGCAATTAATTTTACCTCTTTTAAAATATTTAAAACCCTGATAGTAATATCTTGTAAATTTCCAATAGGTGTTCCACAAATGTATAAATTTCCCCTTGATTTATTTTTATCCAAAACACTTATTCATCTCCACTTTTTTCGTTAATATTGAAATATGGGATTCTCAATTTTTAATTCTTCTTTTCCCCCTTTTACTCCCTCTAACAATACAAGATTTGCATTTTCTCCTGACCGAGGATGAATGAATTTTACCACCTTTGGTTCAATACCATATTTTTTTAAAGCTATTACCAATTTTATTAGTTTCGCACTTCTATAAATTAAATAAATTCTTCCCTTATTCTTTAGCAAATAATTACTTACGGAAATTATGTCATCTAAATCACCTTTTATTTCGTGCCTGGCAATGGCTCTACTACTTGAAGGATTAATCTCCCCCTGCTCCAGAGAAATATAAGGGGGGTTACTTATTACAACATCAAATTCCTGGTTTTTAAAAATATTTTTTAAGTTTCTGAAATCTTCTTGAATGATGGTTATATCATTTTGTAATTTATTTAATTCAATACTCCTCCTGGCCATATCCGCTAAATCTTTTTGTATTTCAATACCATAGATAGACAATTCCCTTTTTTTGCCAAATAAAAGCAGAGGAATTATTCCAGAACCAGTCACCAAATCAACAATATTTTCATAATTTTTAAGCCTGATAAAATTAAGCAGTAAAATAGAATCCACCGAAAAACGATATGCATCCCTTGCCTGGATAATTCTTAGTCCTCTATCTCCTAAATCTTCTATTTTTTCATTATTATTTATTTTAATCATGCTCTATACCCGACGCAATATACTAAATCACCTATTATCATTATTTTTTGCACTTTTATTTTTCATTACAAGTTCTTCGAATTCTTCTTCGGGTATCTTAATTCTTTTCCTGATACCATCACTCTTGCTGTTAGGGTCGCTTTCTAATTCAACTATAATATATTTTTTTAACACATTTATTTCTATAACTTTTCCTTTGCCTTTCTCTGTTTCAACATTTTCTCTTAATTTAGGATATTTTTTTAAGCTCTCTTTATAAAACTCACATTCGTAAGATAGACAGCACATTAATCTACCGCAAAGACCTGATACTTTAGATTGATTCAGGGCAATTTTTTGTATTTTAGCCATATTAATATGAATTGGAGCAAACTTTTGAATATAAGAAACACAACACACTTCTCTCCCACAAATTCCCATTCCACCTATTAATTTTGTTCCATCTCTTACTCCCATTTGCCTCAACTCGATTTTAGTTTTAAAAACTTTAGCCAATTCTTTAACCAATTCTCGAAAATCTATTCGTTGAGCAGAAACAAAATAGAATATTATCCTGCTTCTATCAAATAAACACTTTACGTAAACTAATTTCATGGGCAGGTTATATTTTTGGATCTTCTCTTTACAGATATTTAATGCATCAATCTCCTCTCGCTTTATTCTTTCGAGTTTCTCAAAATCCTCTTTATTTGCTTTTCTAAGTACGTTTTTAAGCGGGGTATCTAATTCATCTTTTTTTATATATTTGTAGGGGATCACTACTTCACCCAAGTCTAAACCAATAGCTGTTTTTACTAAACAAATATCCCCTTTCGTTAATATAATTTTATTATTAATTTTAAAATAATAGATATAATTTGTTTTGGTAAATTTTAAACCAGTTACTTTAGGCAATACTCAACACCTACCATCTTTATATATAATCTTTCCAAAATGAGACGTGTATTTACATTTTTTATCAAATATTCTTCTATCTGTTCCAAATAATCCAAAATATCAATTAGAATTTCCTGAGAATAGATCTGAGATTTTTCATCAAGTATTGCTAATTTATCGCAATTGGCAATATACTTTTGATCTCCGGTATTTTTAATGATTAAAATATCTCGATACCATAATTTTATCATTTCTAAAATCTCTTTTATTCTATCTATTTCGGATACCATCTTTTCAACTTTTGCAAAAATATCGTCACCATATTCTCCGGGAGATACGGCCGATAAGTCGTCTAATACTTCTTCTCTTCTAATAAAATATTCCTTATCTGACAATAATTTTAAAGCGCTCCCGATGCTCCCTTGAGCTAATCTGGAAATAATTTCAGCTTTCTCCTTTTCTAGATTTTTATTATTGTTTAGTAAAAACTCTTTTATTTTATAGGAGGATATTAATCCAAAATTTACTATCTGGCAGCGTGAGACTATCGTGGGCAAAATTGGATCTATCTTTGAGCAAATCAGAATTATTATTGCATAATAAGGTGGTTCTTCAATAGTTTTTAATAAACAGTTTGACGCCTCAAGGGTCATTTCTTCTGAATTGTCTATAATGTATATTTTTTTTCTACTTTCGAATGGTTTTAAATTAATTTCTCGGCGTAATTCTCTGATTTGTTCAATCTTTATTGAGCCTTTAATTGATTCTATTATTTTTAGATCTGGATAACATTGTTTATTAATCTTATTGCATATACTGCAGGTGTCACAAACTTCTAAATTATTATTTAAATTTAAACAATTTATGATTTTGGCAAATTCTATAGCGGTAATTTTTTTTCCTACTCCTTCGCTCCCGACAAAAATATAAGATGGGGAGACTTTATCCTCTTTGAAGGATTTTAATAATATATTAATGGCTTTTTCTTGCCCGATAATAGCTCTAAAAGACATAAATACTCCTTTATTTCGTTAGCGGATAGCGTACAGCGTATAGTAAATCAATATAGTATCGAGTATCCAGTATCGAGTATCGCGCAAAGATTCCGATATTTTTTTACTTTTTAGCTCAGGCTTATTTTTATTCTTAATTTTGATTACTGGAGCCTAAACTTCTAACGAGATACGAGATGCAAACTTGGCTTCTGGCTCCTGAATTCTGGCTTCTGGATTCTGGCTTCTGGATTCTGGCTTCTGCTTTAATTTACGAGATACGCTAATTTTTTATTTACAATTTTGATTATCTCTTCAAATATATCTTCTTTGCTCCTGTTAGCATCAATTATTTTAATTCTTTCTATTTCTTCATAAGACAATTGGTAGTAGCCCTGTCTAACTCTTTCTAAAAATAATTTCCCGCCGATAATTTTTTTATTTATAAATTCTTCTTCAAATCGCATTTCACGCGAATTACCGAAAGAAGCTGACCTCCTTAATCCTTCGTATGGATCAATATCTAAGATAAAGGTTAAATCAGGAATAGCTTTTCCCACGACTAAGTTATTTAGATGCTTTGTAATTTTTAAATCTATACCTCTTCCGTACCCTTGATAAGCAGTAGTAGAATCATAAAAACGATCAGATATAACTACCTTCCCCTCTTCTAACGCTGGTAATATAATCAATCTGACATTTTCTGCCCGGGAAGCTAAAAACAATAGCATTTCGGTTTTATAATCCATACCATCATTTTTTTGGTCGAGAAGAATTTTACGTATTTTATCTCCAATTTTTGTTCCTCCCGGCTCTTTAGTATAAATAGAAGGTATTTTTTGTTTAATTAAAAAATCGAAAAGCATCTTTGCCTGGGTAGTTTTCCCACAGCCTTCAAGCCCCTCAAAAGTTATAAATAAACCTTTTTTCATTATATACCATATACCTCTTTTTAAAAAATAGGGACACATCCTATTTTTTCTTCTAAAAAATAGGATGTGTCCCTATTTTTTTTCATACATAAGCACCCGGCAAATGTCGGTTAAAGTTACTATTCCCACTAATTTCCCATCTCGCAAGACAGGAAGCCTCTGAATTTTATTTCTAATTAGTAAATCCGCTGCTAAAACTTCGTTGTCATCTTCATCGATAGTAACAATATTCTTTCTCATAAATTCTTCAGCAGGATGTTGAGAATATTCTTTTAAACTTTTAGATAATTGTATAAATTCCGAAAGAATAGAATCACTATTTATAATTTCTAAATAATTCGGTAGAGCAGCACTGATTATGTCGTGTAGAGATATAAATCCAACAACCTCTTGATTATTGTTAACCACTGGAAGCCCGGTAATTTTATGCCTGGATAATATTTCTATTAAATCTGCCAGTTTACATGAGGCTAAAGCACCGGTAACATCACGAATCATAATATCCTTTATTTTCAATCTTTAGAATCTCCTCTCTATATTTATCTTTATAATCTCTTAATGTCCACATATTGAAGACATCTCTCTACTTCTTCCTTTGAACTAAATTCCTCTTCTTCTCTTAGAGCGCTGGCTAAAGCACAGGCCATAGAAAATTTTATTGCTTCCTCAAGATTTTTCCCTTCTTCGGTTAGGGCAATGGCAAATCCCGCAACCAAGGCATCACCTGCTCCGATTAAATTTACGATTTCATGATAGTTAGTCTCTGCAACCCATATTTCATCTCGGGTAGCAATTACATCTTTTTCTTGTTCCAAAGAAATTACACCAATTTCTGCTCCTCTCTGTACAACTTCTTTGGCTGCATTAATCGCATCTTTTTCCTTATCAATTTTAATTCCAAAGACTTGATTGCTTTCTCGAAGGTCAGGTTTTGCTAAAAAAGGCTTTTTCTCTAAACCTTTTACAAATGGTTCTCCGGAAGTATTTAAAATAGTTTTTACCCCTCTTTCCTTAGCAATAGAAATTAAATCACCATATATATCTACAGAAACACCTCGAGGCAAACTTCCAGAGAGTGTAACTACACTACATTGAGACATAACCCGATAAAAGATTGATTTTAGCATCTCTAAGTCATATTCTGTAATTTTAGGTCCTGCTTCACTTAATAAGGTATGCTGCCCCGTTTTTTTATCTCTAATAATCGTATTACTTCTAGTCTTCTCTTCGATGTGCCAAAAATTAGTAGTTATGCCCATTTCTCTTAGTTCTTCTTCTATCATTCTCCCTCTGCCGCCTCCTAAAAATCCGATAGCGATAGTTTCTCTGCCACATCCCCTAACAGCCTTAGATACATTTATCCCTTTACCACCAGAAGTGGTATGGGCATCTAAAACTTTATTGTAATGATTTATTATTAAATTATTAACCTCTAAAATTACATCTATTGCAGGGT
>Ga0154857_1015_pt1 | contig 12894 bp, 10 predicted proteins | sample Rifle2008BG19ft_FD_105829 | JGI IMG/M metagenome (GOLD analysis project Ga0154857, IMG submission 105829) | Candidatus Atribacteria bacterium RBG_19FT_COMBO_35_14
AATATCTTTGGCACCAAAGGGCGGATTGAAATTGAAATACCTTTTAATACTCCGTCTGACCGGCCGTGCAAAGTATGGTATGGAGATGGTAACAGGATTGAAGAGGTTGTCCTGGAAGTTTGCGACCAGTATACGATTCAGGGAGACCTGTTTTCCCGGGCAGTGCTGGAAGATAGAGAGGTTCAGGTACCGCTCGAAGATGCTGTGGCAAACATGCAAGTGATCGATGCACTGGTCCGTAGTGCCAGGAGTGGAAGCTGGGTTAACGTTGAGACAGGGTCCTCTGCCTAACGGTTAACTAAATTATCCTGTATCTGTATTTATTAATATTGTGTCATTCCCGTTTCCCTATCTGTCATTCCTGTCCCTTTATCTGTCATTCCCGCGAAAGCGGGAATCTATCTTCTCTCCTCCAAAATTTAATTGGCTAATGGTTGTCAATAATACACTCTTGTAACTTGCATCTTGCAACCTGTAACTTTTTTTTAAAAAAAGAAGGATTTTTCCTCATCCTTGTCGTACCTTGATAATAGTATTAATAAAAGCATTTATTAATTAATCTCAAGGAGTAAGGGTAATGAGTCAGTTTAATTATCTATGAGTAGATCGCTAATCCAGAAAGTAAGCTCTATATTTAATTAATGAAAGGAGGGAAAAATCCTATGGAAAAGAAAGAAGAGCGCCGTTCCGAAAAAGAAAAAAGAACAGGGGAAGACCGCAGGAAATTTGATGACCCAAATTATAAAAGACCTGAACGCAGAAGTGGCCAGGATAGAAGAACTGGCCAGAGAAGAAAAAATGAAGGATGCAAAAAAAATTAAACTAAAAAAGTTGGTACAAAATCAACTATTGTTTAAATATTCGATAAAATGAATAAAAATAAGAATTTATTAGGAGGTGCGAAATGGGAAGTGTATACAAGATTTAGATTAAATGTTAACTTAATAATTAATATGAATAAAAAAAGTTAATAAGCTCTTTACTTTACCATTCTTTCTGTATACTAAGAGTGAAGTTAGGAAATATTTTTTTCTTTTTAAGTTTTAGAATACGAAAAAGATGTCGGGAAAAAGAGTGCCTCCTTGATATGACTGAAGTGTCAAAAGAACCGTCCCCCTGACATACAAAGGTGGTAAAATGAAATACAGGAATGTTCGGGAAATATCAATGACCCTTATTCCTATAGCGGCCTTTCTTCTTGCACTGTTAATTGGGACAATTATGATTGCCTTTCTGGGAGTAAACCCTCTGATTGCTTACCAGGCTCTGCTCAAGGGAGCGTTTGGGAGTACGAATGCTATAGCGGACACAGTAGTAAAGGCAACCCCCTTGCTTTTTGTAGGGCTGGGAATCTGCATTGCCTTTCGTGCCGGCGTATTAAATATCGGCGGGGAGGGCCAGCTTGTAGCCGGGGCTCTTTCTGCAACCATAATTTGTCTTAACTTTGCAGAATTACCAGGCTGGATTCTAATTATACTTGCTTTATTTGTTGGATTTCTCTGCGGAGCCATATGGGCAGGAATTGCCGGATTTCTTAAGGCTTATTTTAAAGTAAACGAAATTCTGAGTACCATCATGCTGAATTATATTGCCGCCTATGGGATGAATTATCTTCTTCGCGGACCAATCATGGACCCACTTCAGATAGAACTTGGCTCTTTTATTCCTCAAACTACCCGTTTAACTCATGTAGTTGATCTTCCCCGTCTTATTCCTACCCGCCTTCATTTTGGAACAATAGTGGCAGTTGTTTTTGCTATCCTGGTATATATTTTTCTCTGGCGGACGACCATAGGGTTTCGTGTCCGCATGATAGGACAAAATATACAGGCTTCGCGAGCTTCCGGAATTAATGTGCAAAAATATATGGTCCTTGCTTTTATCTTGAGCGGTGCGTTAGTAGGGTTAGGCGGAGCCATTGAAGTGTTAGGAGTTCATCACCGGCTGTTTACCGATGGTTCTGTATCGGGTTTTACCGGTAGTGCGGGCTTTAACGGGATTGTAGCTGCCCTGTTTGGCCAGCTTCATCCTATCGGAACCATACCGGCCTCCCTGTTATTGGGGGCACTGCTTACCGGAGCAAATAAGATGCAGAGAGCAGTACAAATACCTTCTGCTTTGATCGGTGCTTTGAACGGCCTGATTGTCCTCTTGGTAGTAGGGAGCGATTATCTGCGGCGCAGTCAGGCCCGGCGGATGGAGCAAACTGCAGAATCGAAAACCAATTCCAAAAATAAAAATAAAAAGGAGAGTCAATAATGGAAGCCATTATTATCGGGATAGCAAAATCTGCCATTCGTCTTGCCACACCCTATCTCTATGCTTCCATTGGCGAAACCATAGGACAGTTGAGCGGTGTCCTTAATCTTGGGGTAGACGGTGTAATGCTGATGGGAGCCTTTAGTGCTTTCTATACGGTTCTTAAGACCGGTAATCTTTGGCTTGGTTTATTGGTGGCAATAGTGGTCGGAGCGATATTTGGCCTCTTGATTGCCTTTATTAATGTTACCTTAAAAGCCGAACAGGGGATCAGCGGGATCGGAGTTTATATATTCGGTCTGGGATTAAGCAGTCTTTTATTCAGCACTATGGTAGGAACCGTTCAAACGGTGAGCGGTTTTTCACCCCTATCTATTCCCTGGCTTTCTAACCTTCCGATTGCGGGCGAAATCTTTTTCCATCAAAATATCCTGGTGTATGGTGCATTTGCCCTGATTCCTCTTGCCTGGTTTATATTGAATAAGACCCCTTTAGGTCTTAGTATTCGAGCTGTGGGGCAGAACCCGGAGGCAGCCGATTCACTGGGGGTTAGTATTGTGCGTATCCGTTATTTTACGGTAGTATTAGGTGGGATGCTCTCGGGGATTGCCGGTGCATCTCTCTCTATTGCACTGCTTAATGTATTTCAGCAAAATTTAACTAATGGAATGGGCTTTATTGCCGTAGCCCTGGTATATTTTGGAGCCTGGCGTCCGACCACGGTTCTCATCGGTGCGCTTCTATTCAGTACTGTAAACGCTATTCAGATATGGGTTCAAGTCCATGGTATTAATATTCCCTCTGATTTTACCCTGATGATGCCTTATATTGTTACTATTGTGGTACTTGCCGCTATGGCTAAACGCCGTATACATCCACCTGCGGCGCTAAACAAACCCTTCGAGCGGGGGGAATAATTGAAGAGGAGGTGGTAGATAAGATATAAAGTTTTAGAAAAATAAATGTTTTTCTGTATTTGTATTATCGTATAAAAAATTAGGAGGATAAAATAATGAAGATGAAAAGGATGATAGTAATTCTTACTCTAATCAGTATATTTGTATTATCGTTTGGGTTCGGAGCAAGCGCAGAACCCTTCCGGGTAGCATTTCTTATGCCCAGCGCTATTAATGATTTTGCCTGGAGCCAGAGTATGTATGAAGCTCTGCTTACCATTCAAAAAGAGATGGGCAAGGAAAATTTTGAGTTTGTTTATTCAGAGAACATGTTTGTAGTAGCAGACGCTGCTGCTGCTATTCGAGACTACGCCAGTGAGGGATATGCTCTGGTCATTGCCCATGGTTCGCAATATGGTGCCTCTTTATCGGATATTGCCCCTGATTTTCCTGATACGAGTTTTGCCTGGGGTTCTACCGCAAATGTTTTTACTGATCTTGGAATTACCAATATATTTGCTTACGAACCTTTATCTGAACAAGGCGGCTATGTTAACGGTGTCCTGGCAGCAAAACTTTCCAAGAATAATATTTATGGAGTAATCGGCCCCATTGAGACCGGTGATGCCAAACGTTATACCGAAGGTTTTAAGGCAGGTATAAAATCGGTCAAACCGGATGCTAAAATAAATGTAACCTGGATTGGCTCATATAGTGATGTTGCTCTTGCATCTGAAGCAGCACAAACTCATATTGATGCCGGAGCAGATGTTCTTACCGGAACATCACAGATGACAGTCGGAGCAATCGGAGTAGCAAAACAGAGAGGAGCTCTCTGGTTCGGATATGATGTTGACCAATCTGCCCTTGCCCCGCAGAATGTGGTCGCCAGTGTAGATGTTATTTGGGCAATTGCACTGAAGCCGATGATTGAAATGATTAAGAAAGGAGAGAGAGGAGGTAAAATCTTTACTCTTAACCTGGCTAACGGCGGTCTTAAAATTGTCGTGAATGACGAAGCACTTGTAGGTAAAACTATTGAGGGTATAGTTAAAGGAAACATTGAGGTCAAAGTAGAGAAATAAAGAAAGCTTAAGAGTGTCCATAGGGAGCTCTGGTTACATTTTAATATGAAAAAAGAACTATCTAAAATAACCAATTTAAGCAAGGTCGAAAAAGTAGAGATGCGGGGAATAATTAAGCAGTTTCCGGGTGTGCTGGCGAATGACCGAATTGATTTTGATGTCCATAGAGGAGAGGTTCATACCCTTCTTGGTGAAAACGGAGCCGGAAAAAGTACCCTGATGAAAATCCTTTACGGCATATATCGCCAGGATAAAGGTGAAATTTATGTTAACGGAAAATTGGCTAACCTTCGTTCTCCGCTGGATGCCATTCGACTGGGGATTGGGATGGTGCACCAGCATTTTATGCTTGTACCCACCCTTACCGTAGCTGAAAATGTAGCTTTAGGGCTTCCTTCCTCGCGAAAATATCTTCTTGACCTTGATGTTGTTTCGGAACGCATTAAAGAGCTGGCCAAAGTGCATGGTTTGCATGTCGACCCAAAGGCAAAGATATGGCAACTCTCTGTAGGAGAGCAGCAGCGAGTAGAAATAATAAAAATCTTATATCGCGGAGCTTCTCTCCTTATCCTGGATGAACCGACTGCTGTTCTTACTCCGCAAGAGGTGGAAGAACTTTTTCAGGTCTTGCGGAGTATGATAAACAGAGGATACTCTATTGTTTTTATCAGCCATAAACTTCATGAAGTCCTATCATTAAGTGACCGTGTGACCATACTTCGTGACGGTAAGGTAGTAAAATCTCTTCCCATTGCTGAAGTGACCAAAGAAAAACTGGCACGTTTTATGGTGGGAAGAGAGGTTCTTTTTCAAGTGGAACATCCCTCGGTAGAGCTTGGTAAAGTATCTCTTGCTCTGGAGGGAATTTGGGCTCAGGGAGATGATGACCTTCCTGCTCTACGGGGGATTGATCTTGAAATACACTCCGGTGAAATTCTGGGAATTGCCGGAGTCTCGGGGAATGGCCAGAAAGAACTTGCAGAAGTCATCGCCGGTCTGCGGGAATCTACCCAAGGTAAAGTGTTTATAAAAGGGACTGAGGTTACCAATTGGCCTCCTTCACGGCTTCTGGAGTATGGTCTTTCGTCTATTCCCGAAGAACGAATGCGAGATGGCACAATACAAAAATTTACTGTAGAGGAAAACCTGATTCTTAAAGACCACCTACATACACCTTATGCTGATGGAATATTTATGAATTTCAAAAACATTGCCCGGGAAAGCGAGCGCTTGATAAGTGATTTTGATATCAGAACTCCTTCCCGCCATACTTCCTTAAAGAGCTTATCCGGTGGAAATATCCAGAAATTAATTCTGGCAAGAGAACTCTCCCGAAAACCCGGTGTTCTGATTGCCTCTCAACCTACCCGCGGTTTAGACGTCAGTGCTACGGAATATGTTCATCGTCAATTGATTGAACAGAGGACAAAATTAAAAACAGCAACTCTTCTTATTTCAGATGACCTGGACGAAATTTTATCACTCTCTGACCGAATTGCGGTTATTTACGAGGGCAAGATAATGGGAGTGGTAAAACGAAACGAAGTTAGCATTGGAGAGTTGGGCATGATGATGGGAGGAGAAAAATGTCAAGGGGACGGTTCTCTTGACACTAATTGATTCTAACACATATTCTTAGGATTACTTCTTAGGATTACTTCTTGCAAAATTGCCTGGATTGATTTACCATTGAGTTGGATCATCTTGAATTAGTCCTCCTTAATATTTTTGATTATCTTCTATTTATTATAGAGGTTCTTGATGGCCCATTTCAAGTTATCTTAATTACTTTTACAGAAAATATAACACAGACTCATAAAAGATAGAAATATTAGATGTGAAGAATTGATCCAGACAGATTTTTCTAAGGATATATTATTTTTGTGCATTGGAAAAAAACAGTTTGATCACTGGAGAGAATGTTATAATTGAGCGTGATATGAGTAGTTTGGTAATCTATTATAATGACTATGGTAGGGTATATATAAACCCTTGAAAACTTGAAATTTTACTTATTATCTATTGGATCAAAAATGTTCTTTAATTCTTGTTTTTATTATATAATGAATCTATTCTTGGTCAACTTACAATTGATTAACGCAGTTCTTGGAATAGAAGCTGGTAGATATAGAGGACATTTCGCATATTTATTTGAAATGTCTACTGGTTATCTTGTACTGAATATTGGCGGGAAAAAATGAAGAAATACCACGATGATGCTAAAAACAGAAAGACCTGCATGAAAATAGAGAATCAACAAAACAGCGAAGTGATAAAGATCCCGAGGATTATGTTACTCATAGGATTTTTTGTACTGGTTACTCTTGTTATATTTATTGTTGTTCATTTCACTGAAGCGGAGCAGTTTGCTTTGCTTTTGTCCAAAGCAGAACCAAAATGGTTATTTCTGGCTATTTTGTTACAAATTGGAACATATTTATGTGCGGGATTCATTTGGAATCAAGTAATAAGATCAGCACAACACCGGGTACCACTGGGAGCACTTGCACGTCTATCGGTAGAAAAATTAAGTATCGACCAACTTGTGCCAATGGGCGGTATATCCGGTAACCTTGTCGTTCTTCAAACAATGAGACGTCTTGGGTTGCCGAATTGGCTTGCAATGGAGGCATTGCTTGTTGATATCCTTTCACATTATACAGCTTATGCAATTGTGACGTTTTTGGCTCTATCGATATTATGGTTTTATCATGACATAACAAATATTATCTGTTATCTTGTTGGTATTTTTGCTGTAATATTGGTAATCGTACCTATAACTATACTCTGGTTGCTTGCCCATAGGAACAATCAATTGCCTCTTTGGCTACTGCGTTTTCATCCGATTGCAAAAGCATCGGAGACGATTAAATCCGTATCACCGGAGCGAGTTCTTTCACCAAGAATGCTTGTAATAACAAGTTTATTAAATGTGACCATTTTTTTACTTGATGCGGGAACTTTATGGACAATGATGCGGGTAACCAATTATTCGGTCGGAATAATGACTACATTTGTGGCAATTGTCATAGCCTCTATTGCTGGAACAATTTCATTTCTACCTGGCGGCATTGGAGGATTTGAAGCGGGATCAGTGAGTGCTCTTGCTCTTCTTGGGGTACCGATTGAAACTGCATTAACCGGCACACTCCTTCTTCGTGGGTTTACTCTTTGGTTTCCTCTTGTACCGGGTATATTATTAGTAAGACATGATGTAAATATAAAATTGTAAGGGTTATATTAATGGAATACAATGGGATTGGTAGACCTATAGTCACATAATAGCAACAAACCATATAATAATTTAAATGGTTATGATAATCAAAAAGCTTTTATATATACCGGGGGGTCTATAAGATGACTAAAGTGAAAGAGTTTTCAAAAATGACTAATAATGGAAACAAGAAATCTTTATTTTGGACTTCCTCAATCCAGAAAGTATTTGATTTACTGGACAGTTCGGAGGAAGGCATTACGTACCAAGAAGCAAGAGCCAGACTCCAAAAGTATGGATTTAATGAGATTGTGGTAAAGGGAAGAAGATCCGGTTTAGATATATTTATCTCCCAATTTAAAAATTCGCTTGTTCTGGTTTTGATCGCAGCCTCCATTATTTCCTATTTTCTGCATGATAGAATAGACGCAATTGTTATTTCGTCAATTGTTATGTTGAATGCTATACTTGGTTTCTTTCAGGAACATCAAGCTGAAAAGGCGTTAAGAGCCTTAAAGAAATATTTAACGCAGAAAGCCAATGTTTTACGGGAAAAAAAGATAAAAGAAATCGACATTAAAGAAATTGTTCCCGGTGATATTGTTTATTTGGGTATCGGAGATATAATACCAGCTGATATAAGACTTATTAAATCTGAAGAGATGACAACGGATGAATCATCTTTAACCGGAGAATCATTACCTGTTTCCAAGAGCAATGAGCCCATAGAACAGAGTTACTATTTACCACAAGAACTAAATAATATCGCTTTTATGGGAACCTCTGTGGCCAACGGATCAGGCTACGGTATTGTAATTGCCACAGGCAAAGATACCTTTTTCGGGAAAACAGCATCTTATTTAAAAAAAGCGTCAGTTGAGGGGGATTTTCAGAAAAATATTAGAATTTTTAGCAATTTTTTGCTTAAAGTTATCATTGTGATGACAGCATTTATTTTTATTGCAAATGCATTGCTTGAAAAAGGAATTTTTATCTCCCTTCTTTTTGCGTTAGCTTTGGCCGTTGGGCTTACTCCGGAAGTTTTGCCAATCATTATGACAATCACTTTATCAAGAGGTGCCCTTAAGATGGCCAAGCAAAAAGTTGTAATCAAAAATCTTGCCTCTGTGGAAGATTTTGGCAATATCGATACACTTTGTTGTGATAAAACAGGAACTCTTACCGAAGGAGAGATATCACTCTCTGATTATGTCTTAATGAATGGTGAGAGGAACGAAAGACTTATTTTATATGGATTATTATGTAATTCAGCCCGAGGTGAGAAGGGCAATAAAATATTCGGCAATCCAATGGATAAAGCAATATGGCAAAGTAAGGTGTCTGAAAAATTTGAAGATTCTTTAAAGGAATATGAGATTATTAAAAAGAATGAATTTAATTTTGAAAAAAGAAGAATAAGTGTTGTGGTTAGAAATGATTCAAGAACAATGGTTATTGCTAAAGGAGCTATAGAATCAATTTTAACTGCCAGTAATTCTGTTTTGATTAATGGTAAAATAACAGGATTAACTAGTGAATTGACTTCCACGATACTTAGCAAGGTTTCAGATTATGAGAATGATGGATATAGAATCCTTGCTGTCGCAACCAGGGAAATAGATAGTTTGACGGAAGGTAAATCTAATATTGAAAAAGATCTTAATTTAGAAGGTTTTTTACTTTTCTTAGATAAAGCCAAGGAGACAGTTAAAGCCTCATTAAGAATATTGCAGGGCTTAAAAGTAGAGATAAAAGTCATAAGTGGAGATAGTCCGGTAATTACTCGAAAAATATGCAATGATGTCGGATTAATTATCCAAGGTAATAAGGTGATTACCGGTGATGATCTTGTAAGCCTAAATGAGAATGAGTTTAAGGAATGTTGTCATAAATTCAACATATTTGCGCGAGTAACGCCGGAGCAGAAATACAAGATAGTTGCAAGTCTCAGGAAAGAAGGGCATATTGTCGGATTTTTGGGAGATGGAATCAATGATGCTCCTGCGCTAAAAGCAGCCGATGTAGGCATTTCAGTAGATAGTGCTTCAGACATTGCAAAAGAGGCAGCAGATATTATTCTTCTTCAGAAAAGTTTACGCGTATTATCCCATGGTATTATGGAAGGAAGAAGGACATTTGCGAATATCACCAAATATATCTTAAATACGATCAGTGCAAATTTCGGCAATATGATTACCGTTGCGTCTTCTTCTTTATTCTTGAAGTTCATTCCTCTTTTACCTTCGCAGATCCTGCTTAATAATTTGTTCAGTGACTTACCTCTTTTAACTATTTCTACAGATAATGTTGATAGGGAGTTTTTAAGAAAACCCAGGAGATGGAATATAAAGCTTATTTCAAGATTTATGATATATTTTGGAATAATAAGCACATTTTTTGACTTGGCCTTGGTTCTGCCATTGATATTTATTATAAAAGTTGAACCACAAGTTTTCCGAACCGCCTGGTTTTTAGAATCGATTTTATCTGAGATAATAGTTACCTTTTCCATACGGACAAGAGTATCTTTTTTTAAAAGTATGCCAAGCAAGTTATTATTGGTAACATCAGCATTTACATGTTTAATTGTGGTAATGCTTATAAATACCAGATTTGGCAATAGATTTTTCGAGTTTGTAAGAATGCCTTTAAGCCTGGTTATCTTCATTTTTTTGATACTGGTTGCATATTTTATAACAGTTGAGATTGCAAAGAGATATTTTTTTAAAAGATTTGAAACTTAGCATATATGTATTTAATCATTAAAAGGTATTCATTTCAGTGTCCAGATAAAATTTATATTCTGTTGTTTCTATGATTTTATAAAATTAGTATACCATTGATTTATGATAGAGGTCTTCAGGGGTAGTTTTAGATGAGATTAATACGTACCATTTGCTTAAAGAGGATATAGGGTTGGTTTAATGAACAATATTATTATTCGGCCTTTTATAAAAGAGGACAGGAAAAGCGTAAGAATGATTAGCTATGAAACAGCTTTTCTTGGTGAAGATAATAAGAATATTTTTGCAGACGAAGAGATATTGGCAGATGTTTTAACCAATTATTTCACAGATTATGAACCGGATTCTTGTTTTGTAGCAGATGATGGCGGAAAGGTGATTGGATACATTATCGGGTCGAAGGACATAAAAAGGGTAAGGAAAATTATTATTATTAAAATTTTACCCCATTTAATTGTAGAATCTATAAAGAGATTACTTCTTTTCAATAAAAATGATGTAAGATTTTTGTACCATGTATTGCTAAGTTTTTTAAAGGGGGAATTTTCTACTCCGGATTTCTCAAAAGATTACCCTGCCACTCTCCACATAAACATTAAGAAAGATTATAGGGGCAAAAAAATAGGTAAAGGGTTGATTGAATATTATTTATCATATATTTATAGGCAAGGGATTAGAGGAGTACATTTGGGGGCCATATCTGAAGGGGCGAAGAATTTCTTTCTGAATTGTGGATTTTCAATATTGTATCAGAGTAAACATTCCTACCTGAGATATATACTAAAGCAAGATACACCTTATTATGTTTTAGGGAAATTGTTATGTTATAATCGGAATTTAGAGATATGAAATGTCAAGGGGACGGTTCTCTTGACAGTACAAAATCAAAGTAATAAAATGATATAAAGGGGTGATAGAATGCCCAGATATCCCAGAAAATACAGTAAAACAGGAATATACCACATCATGCTACGGGGGAATGAAAGAAAAGATATATTTATTGATAAACAAGACAAGAAAAAATTTATTAAAACAGTTATTCAAAAGAAAGCGGATGAGGCCTTTAAATTATATGCCTATTGTATTATGGATAATCACGTACATCTGGTTATCAAAGAGCAAAAGGAACCAATACCCCGAATAGTTAAAAAGATAACCACCAGTTTTGCCTACTATTTTAATAACAAATATAAAAGAGTGGGACACCTCTTCCAAGATAGATATAAAAGTGAAACCATAGAAGATGAACCTTATTTGCTCTCTGTAATAAGATATATCCATAATAATCCCGAGAAAGCAGAGATCACTAAAAAAGAAAAATATAAATGGAGTAGTTATCCTAACTATATTGAAATATTAAGAAAGACGATAGAATTGCCTGAGATAAAAGAGATACTGGAGATATTTTCCTTAGATACTAAAAAAGCACTAAAAGAATTTATTAATTACAGTAATAAACATGAAGAAAAGAACTTTCTGGAGATGAAAAAAATTATAGAGTCTGAAATAAACGAAGAAAATGTTGAAGAATATATAGATGAGTATCTAAAATCAAGAAGTTTGAAAAAAGAGAACTTAAAAAAAAGAGAGAATGTAGAAGAAAGAGAGAATTTAGTACAACAACTGCTAAGAAAATCAAATTTTTCAAGACGAAAAATAGCAATATTAATTGGGGTAAACAGGGAAGCAGTAAGAAAAGTGTCAAAAGAACCGTCCCCTTGACAGTACTATTTAATAAACTTTTAATAAATCTTTAATAATATTTTTAGAAACAGACATTATAATGCAGTAAGATGGTTGTAACCCAAAAAGTAAACAAAATGGTACTGTAGGGGCACGATACATCGTGCCCCTACAAACATAATTACAACCAATCTTATTTCCAACGCAATTTATTTAATAAAATTAGTTTTTTTAATGCCAAAATGAATGGATAATATTAAAAAATGATTATCAGAAAACAACTATGGGTTTCAAATTTTATTACGATTATAATTACTATCTTTTTATTAATTATTGTGAGTATCCTTATCGGTAGAAATTATCAAAATATTTCAAGGTTTGGTTTACCCCCAAAAGATTTTGGAAGAGAAGAAGAATCCAGAGGGTATTTTAACCTTTTAGAAAGAGAATTACGCATGGCAGATAGGATTGTTAATCGTGTAATAAGAGAAAGCCCTGAAGTATTAGAAGATATTAAATATATTCAGCAATTGGATGCTTTTATGAATGCATCTAATGGCGGTATTATTATCCGAAAAAACAATGAAATACTTTACTATTCTCCTTTTCTCTCCAGCCTTGATTTAGATGAAGAAACAACAAATTCGCAAATTCAGTCCTTTCCGAATAAGAAAATTATTAATTTTAGCGAAAATATATATCTAGAGAAGTTGGATTTTCTCTTTTCTGATGAATCCAAGGGAGAGGCTTTAATTGTTTGTGATGTTACCTCTACTTTAGAAAATTTGGCACAATTCCGTTATTCGGTTTTCATCATTTTGATTCTATTTCTTGTTGCTATTGTTATCATTAGCACAATCACTACTTACATATTATCAAAAAATATCGTTAAACCTCTAACTCAATTGGAGAATGCTGCCCTGCAGATTCGAAAGGGTAATTACGATTTTAAAATAAACACCACTGCAAAAGATGAAATCGGAGATTTGTCAAGAACCTTTGAAGAAACAAGA